>Ga0172379_10001605_pt1 | contig 44408 bp, 39 predicted proteins | sample GrowelOW334metaG_FD_119756 | JGI IMG/M metagenome (GOLD analysis project Ga0172379, IMG submission 119756) | Groundwater microbial communities from an aquifer near a municipal landfill in Southern Ontario, Canada - Groundwater well OW334 metaG | ecosystem: Environmental > Aquatic > Deep... | reverse complement strand
TTCAGCGCGGAAAACGGAGCCTGAAATAGAAGTGTTGTCGTTTCATTGATTGATTTGAATGCATTGGTGTCTGTAGTGACGATAATGTAAGAATGCGGGGGGATTAATTGTTTGGCCGAACTCAGCGCACCTTTCGTTGAGCCCGCATCGGACACTTTCCATCCTGCGGCCGGTATCGTATCGTTACCAATATTCACCAGTTCGATCCATTCCGGAGAACCGGCAAGAGGAGCATACATGATCTCGTTGATCAGCAATGTTCTCTGCCGATATCCGGCAATGATGCTGAATTCAATTGAATTGTTCTCTGTATCTTCATCTCCCACTGCCAAAAGTACTGCGCGTATTGGATGTCTTCCCGCCGAAATATTCGGGTAAATCCATTCTATCAAAAATGAATCTTTCGCAGCTACTGTTTTGGAGAATTCGTCCGACGCGATCAGTTGCAAGGAGTCAAACACCTGCACCGTTCCTGAAAAACTTCCCGGCAGCGCACGGTTGACAATGGAGAATGTGCCTGTGAGGGTTTCACCCTGCTTCGGTGAAGACGGTGCGTAGGAAGAAATCCGTAGTGAAAGATCGAGCGCTTTCTTTACCGTAACGGTAACATCATCAATCCGCAGTGCGGCAGTAGTGCCGCTCCCCGGTGAACCGACGACACGCCATCGGAAACGGACAGTCGATTGTCCGTTGAGTGTTTCCGGAAGAGCAAAAGTTCTTCGTTGATATGCGCCATTGTTGGACGAGGTAAGCGTCAACGTATCGCTTACCGGGATGGAAAAACTTGTGTCGTTGTCGATGCTGGCTTCGATCAACATTCCGCCGGTAAATGTTCCCGACCTCCTCTCAAAGAATTCCAGTGAATCTCCAATTTTTCCTACAAAGGAAAATATAGGGGAAACAAGAAATTGCGAAATGCGCGAATTCGAAGTGCTGATACAGTTCGGCTGGGAGCGGGGAGAAGATAAAGAACTTAAAAAATCGCCAGATAGATTCTTATTTGTGCTTGTGCTCCAGCCGCTTGGGAGCTGTGGAACGGCAACGGTATCAAAATGTTCATGATACGGGAATGATGTAATCTGTGCCGGAGCAATACCGAAGATCCCGGCAATACACAGTATGATGATCCGTTGTTTCATGCAGTTGAGTGCAGGAGAATGCACAGCCGCGGAAGTAAAAGCAAGAAAAATGCCTTGTTCACAGAGGCAGAAAAGAACTGTCGATGGGATAAAAAAAGCCGGAAGAGAGATCCTTCCGGCATCATGGGAGAGAGAACAATGAATTTAGTATTCGTCTGGATTGGCCATTTTGTACACCACTGCCGCGACCGCTCCGCCTGCAAAATTGCCTGCCAGATAGATCCAGATATCGGCAAACGAAGATAAACCCATCAAGGTGATTCCGGTTGCGACGGCAGGATTATATGCTCCGCCGGAGACTGCGCCGCCGGCAAATGCGCCGATCACCACCGTAAAACCGATCGCAAGACCGAAATACGAATTGCCGGCTGACTTTTTGGATGTTGCAACATTTAGGACAACATACACCAACGCGAAAGTGAACAAGAACTCGTTCAGCAGCGATTTGGTGATGTCATGCGTCATTGGCGTCAAAACAGGATTCCCTTTTTGAAATCCGATCACCAGAACAGCGAGCGCAGCGCCGATCACCTGCATTACCATGTATGGAAGGACATCTTTTGTATCGCATTTGCCTCTCATCCAGACTCCCAGTGTTACGGCGGGATTGTAATGTCCGCCGGAGATCGCTCCGCCGGCGTAGACCATAATCATCAGTGTGCTACCGATGGCAAGCGGAGCGAACATTCCGGCACCCGGTTCAATAACGGTCATGCCGACGACAAGCACGAGAAAAAATGTTCCGATGAATTCGACGATATATTTATTCATTGACACCTCCCTGAAGTATTGATCATTGATGCGAATATGCAAGAAAAGAGCGGAAGAGGCAAGGAAAATACCAACGGGATGACTGGATGGTGAATGCATGAGAGCGTCGGTTGTGAAATATCAATTGTTTCGGCTGTGAATAAAATGAAACAGAATTTCTTTCGAACTCGCGAAGGGACCGCGGGAGTGCTGCAACAGTACGTTGTCAACCTTCCAGCCGTTCTCGTTTACCAGGACGACTTTGTCCGTCCACTCCGGTACTTTGTTAAACGAAGAATGCGAGCATATCACAGTTGCAACGAGTCTTTTACCGTCGAAACGGAGTGTGTCGATCCGCCAGGCGTCGTGTCCTTCGTACAGACTGGTGAAGATATTCCCTTCAATCATCAACGGTTTATCAGTTGGGAATTTGCTGCGCACGATCTTTTCCGCTTCAAAATTCTCATCGCGCTGTACAGTATCAATCAATGCACGCAATTCATGCGAGAGCAGTGTCGAATCAATGGTGCGGAAGTTGTCGGTGTTTTTATAAAAGGAATTCAGGACGAGTAAAGCTTCTTCGCTGGAATTGTCCGCACATCCCTCACACGGTATGACGGACGCGATGACGAAAGAAACAAACAACGGGAGAAGTGTTTTGAGCATACACTGTTGGAGGAATATCGAGTAATTCTTACGGGACGGAACCGATAGCCATCCGTCCAATGGGCGCTGCACATCGGACGGATGCAGTTATCGATTATTTTCCTGTTCGTGCGCCCAGTTGGCGGTCGAACATCATCAAACTCACCGGGGAATCGCCGATTTTTTTCAGCATATCGACGATCTCGTTGGCATTCTTCTCTTCTTCCACCTGTTCGGTAATAAACCATTGCAGCATAATTTGCGACGCATAGTCGTTTGCCTTCATTGCGGATTCATACAACGTCGTGATCGAAGCGCTCACCTTTTGTTCATGCTCCAATACCTGTGCGAAGAGCTGCGGTAAATTCTTGAAATCGGATTTCGGTTTGTCAATCGCATCCAACTCCACCCTGCCGCCGCGTTCGTGGACGAAACGGTAGATCTTCATCGCATGGTCGCGTTCTTCTTCGCTTTGCACAGAAAGCCATTTTGCGCAGCCTGGAAAATTCTCCGATTCGCAGTAAGCAGACATGGAGAGATACAGATACGACGAGAAGAGTTCTTTATTGATCTGCTCGTTCATCGCCTTCATCACTTTTGGTTCGAGTTTCATGGATTCTCCCTGGTTGGTTCGTGTATGGTGTTGGGTTAATATAACAAACTTTCCTGTTAATATGTTCAATGGTTTTCTTCAGCGAAGGATGTTCTTTCAAACGGAAACACTCGCAAATCGCCCTTTATCATCACGTCGCCTTTACAATTGTTGTTTCCATTTGCAGGCATAATGCAGAAGTGAACAATCTTTTCTATATTTCATTTAAGACAAAAACATCATACGACAGGAAGATTCTATGAAGAAAAAAATAGTCATTAGTGCGATCGCAGTACTTGGCATTAGTGTGCTGGGAATGACGGCATATGATAATATATATCTGAAGGTGAATCAGAACATCGATATTTTCGGCCGGGTTTATAAGGAGATTGTCAATAATTATGTGGACGAGGTCGATCCTGAAATGTTTATGCGTTCCGGTATCGACGGGATGCTCGAAACGCTGGATCCCTATACAGTGTATCTTGCCGGAAAGGATGAGGATGATATCGACTTGTTGACGAACGGACAGTATGGCGGTGTCGGCATTTCCATTGGTATTCGCGATGGAGTTATCACCGTTCTTGCGCCGACAGAAGGATATTCTGCCTATAAGCAGGGAGTGAAAGCCGGAGACCGGATTATTGAAATTGATGGAATGAAAATCACCTTCATTAATCCTGACAGCGTGCGGTTCAAAGTACGCGGTGAACCGGGGACGACCGTGCGGATGAAGATCGAGCGCGAGGGTGAAAAGAATCCAATCGAATTCACGCTCGTCCGCGAAGAGATTCAGGTGAACAACGTCACCTATTCGGGATATGTTACGGAAAAGATCGGTTTTATAAAACTGGAACGGTTTTCACGGCGCGCGGGAGAAGAGGTCCGACAGGCGGTAAAGGAATTGAAAGCGAAAGGGGATCTCAAAGGAATCGTGCTCGACTTGCGTGACAATCCGGGAGGATTACTGGAGGCAGCGGTGGAAACAGTCAGCAAGTTTGCACCCAAAGGAAGTACGATCGTCACAACGCGGGGACGGAAAGGTGTGGAAGAGCGGACCTACACCGTGGAGGAAGAACCTGTCGCCGCAGATCTTCCGCTGGCAATCCTCATGAACAAGAACAGCGCCAGTGCCAGCGAGATTGTTGCCGGCGCCATTCAAGATCTGGACCGCGGTATAATCGTCGGCACCAGGTCGTTCGGTAAAGGGCTGGTCCAGACAGTTGTTCCGCTGAACTATAAAGCGTCAATGAAGATTACGACAGCAAGATACTATATCCCGAGCGGTCGATGCATTCAGGAGATCGATTATTTGCATAAGAATAAGGATGGAGTCTTTTTCCCCACCCCGGATAGTTTGAAACGTGATTTTAAAACGGCAAACGGTCGTTCTGTAAAAGAACTCGGAGGTATTGCGCCTGATTCCGCAGTCGAGACGGTATTGCACAGTGAGTATTTTTCCGAACTGATGCGTAAAGCGATGTTCTTTAAATTTGCCACTTCCTATGTCTCCAAACACCCTGCGGCGAATGGAGAAGTGGTGGTGACACCTCAAATCCTGAAAGAATTCGAGCAGTATCTTATTGATCAAAAGTTTGCGTTTGTGGAACCGGCAGAGAAGAAACTAACCGACTTGAAAGAACAATTGAAGAAAGAAAAATACAGCTCCACGTCAATCACGGCAGTAGATGCGCTTGTCACACAGCTACGGAATGAAAAGAATAATACCTTCGCCCGATACAGTGAAGAATTGAAAGGTGAACTTTCGGATGAATTGAATTCCCGGTACACCGGAGAACGGGGACGTGAACGGTCTTCGCTCAGCCATGATACGCAGGCACAAATAGCAGCAGCGCTGCTGTTGAATAAAAAAGGGTATGAGGGGATGCTGAAGTTCCAGAAGTAACGGAGTTGTGAATCAGGATGATTTCTAAAAAGTGAACCCGAAGAGCGAGATGCCTTCGGGTTTTTAATTTTTTATTTACGCGAATCGAAAAATGAGTGCTCAACTTTCGAACAACTGCAGCTGAGGAAGCGCATTCTTCACCTCATTCACGATAAATTCAAAATCAGCAGGACGGTGGACAAAATCCAGAGGATCGCTTTCGATGATCAACAACGGTCCGGATTTATAATAACCAATCCACTCTTCATAATGACTATTCAGTTGTTCCAGATATTCACGCGGGATGCTTTGTTCATATTCACGGCCGCGCAGTGTAATCTGTGAAACGAGCGTCTCCACGGTGGAACGGAGATAGATTAAAAGGTCCGGAGGACGTAAATACTCCATCATCACATGGAACAATGACACGTAATTCTCATAGTCCCGTTTATCCATTTTGCCGATCAGATGCAGGTTCTTTGCAAAGATCTCGGCATCCTCATAGATGGAGCGGTCCTGAATGACAGATTTGTGCGATTCCACGATCTCTTTATGGCTCTTAAATCTGTTGGCGAGAAAATATATCTGCAGATGGAACGACCATCGGTTCATATCCGCGTAAAAATTGGGAAGGTATGGGTTGTCCTCCACCGATTCGAAGTACGGCTTCCAATTGAATCGTTCGCCGAGCATGCGTGTCAGCGATGACTTGCCGGCACCGATATTTCCGGCAACGGCGATGAAATATTTGTTCGAATTGTTCATATGCATATGCAGAAAGTAGTAAAGATTTTCTCTAAAACAAATTCCCAAAATCAGTATATTTATTGCAGAGTCACCATCCGCTGATCATTCGAATAGATATGACCGGTGAGTATTTGTGACATTAGTGGAGAACAAGCTATGGCAAAATTTAAAAATTTCGAAACGAATGCTGTCCGTACGCAAGTGCCGCGCAGCACTATGCGCGAACACTCCGTTCCCGTCTACCTGACTTCCAGTTTTGTATTCGACGACGCAGAACAGGCGCGGGCATTATTCGCAGATGAAATTCCGGGGAACATCTATACACGGTTTTCCAATCCCAATAATACGGAGTTCATCGAGAAGATGTGTTTGTTAGAGGGGGCAGAAGATGGTATTGCAACTGCATCCGGTATGTCCGCCGTCTTCACCAGTATGGCGGCGCTGCTCCGCTCAGGAGATCATCTTCTTGTGTCGAGGTCGGTGTTCGGTTCAACGCATCAAATTCTGACGATGATCTTGCCGAAGTGGGGGATCACCCATACCTACGCGGACGTAGATAAACCGGAATCATGGGAAGGATTGATCCAAAAGAACACAAAGATGATCTTTATCGAAACACCGTCCAATCCCGCATTGGATATTATTGACCTTGCATGGTTAGGTGCGATGGCAAAAAAACATGACATTCTATTGAATGTTGATAATTGCTTTTGCACGCCGTACCTGCAGCAACCGGTCTCTTTCGGTGCAGATATCGTAATTCATTCCGGAACCAAATTTCTGGATGGTCAGGGAAGAACGATCGGAGGCGTCATTGTGGGAAGAAAGGATCTCATCAAGGATGTCCGGTTCTTTGCGCGGCACAGCGGCCCATCCCTTTCTCCGTTCAACGCGTGGATACTTTCCAAGAGCCTGGAAACACTTCCGGTGAGAATGGAACGTCACTGTGAGAATGCCATGAAACTGGCGCAGTACCTGGAAGGTCACGCAGAGATCGAAAAAGTACAATATCCGTTCCTTCCATCGCATCCGCAGCATCATCTTGCAATGAAACAAATGAAATTGGGTGGCGGACTTGTAACGTTCGTTGTGAAAGGCGGTGTGGACCGAGGCAGAAGATTTTTAAATTCTCTGCAGATGCTTTCGCATACCGCTAATCTCGGAGATTCACGGACCATAGCAACGCACCCTGCTTCTACAACGCATTCGAAATTAAATGATGCTGAACGAGCCGCAGTTGGAATTTACCCCGGACTTATTCGTGTCTCTGCCGGATTGGAACACATTGATGATATTATCGCCGATGTTGAACAGGCGTTAGGAAAAAGTCATTTGTGATCACTCAATGATATTTTATTCTACTCGTCCCGCCAAAAAGCGGGACGTTTTTTTGAAGGTACCTATTGGAATTTCCAAGAATGTAAAATTTCTGCTACAAGTTCGACGGGAGTGAATTAATATCATATTTGGAAATGAAAACGATTTCAATAAAAAATAAATTAATGGCTATTAAAAGGTAGGAAATAAGAGACAAAGCGTAATTAATATCAGACTATTAAGTTTGTTGAATTAAAAATGGCTGATTTTCGAAAATTGGAGGCATTTGCAAATTTAATATTAAGGCACTCTAATATGTTTTTACTTGCTCCAATAATAGCAATTACATAAATTGCACACAGATATTAAACCGCAAAGCCGATTATGGGATCATCAAAAGTAATATTGCTAGCTGGCGTATACCTGATTTTAGGATTATACAACGTTAGCTTTTACCAAGCAGATCGATTGAACAGCACGACCGTGGAAGCGGTTGCTAACGCTGTTCAAGCTGAGCAGCTTGCCCGAACAGGTATTGCTATTGCGACAACTGCCATGGCCGATAATGCAGCAAATACTTCGCTGAGTCAACAAACAGTTTCTTTCACCAGCGGAACAATCACGTATCAAGCATGGGTCCTCTCAGGATCGCAGTCAAAAATTACATCCACCGGAACATTCAACGGCAAAACGATCACGATGAAAGCGGTAGTCAGTTTTGAGCGGAACCGATGGAGAGTCGTTCGTTCGTATGTCATTCCTTCTCCGGATATCGTCAGCTAATTCCCTGCAATAACTCTATCATCACATTTTCTCTTCTTATCTCTGCGGTAGTCATCACTCTGTGAATTCGTACGTGATTGCGTAAATGAAAAATAATCGCAGAAAATTTCATTCCTAAGAATCGCCCTCTCTGAATCACACTATATCCACGAAGTCCCTCTTCGGCACAGACTTTGCGGGCCATTCGTATTATAATTGAAGATAATTACCCGATAATACCGATGCCTATGAAACGCTCTTATCATCTTTGGATCCTCGCACTGTTCATTACGATGGCTTCCGCAGTTTTTCAACGTATGACAGGTCCTTCTTTTCCGAAACACTATGTAACTCTGCTGGATGGTAAAGCGATCGAAGTGATCCTTGAGCGTTCCCATGGCGGAATTTCAGATCACCGAATTGTTGTAACAACGAACGACACGAATATTACCGGCAGGATCGAATGGAAGAGGTACAACACCGTTGATTCCATGAAGAGTGTGGTAATGTCATTTGATAAAGGTATTCTTTCCGGACTGCTTCCGAAACAACCGCCGGCGGGGAAATTGCATTATACAGTTTACTTGAGCGACGGAAAACAAACATTCTCTGCATCTACGGTCATTCGGTTTCGCGGCGATGTTCCTGCAGCAGTGTTGATTATTCATATTGCTGCGATGTTTTTCGGCATGCTGCTTTCTGCCAGGACGGGATTGGAATATTTTGCCAAAGAACCATCCATCCGTCGTTTGACCGATATTACATTCGCAGTCATCACCTTCGGCGGGATGTTCATGGGTCCGGTAGTGCTTCAGTATTCGTTTAATGAATGGTGGACAGGATTTCCATTTGGGAATGACATTACCGATAACAAAACGTTGATCGCATCACTCAGCTGGCTCTGTGCCGTCATTGCTGTTCGGCGTTCTCCTGATCCAAAGCGATGGATTATTGCAGCGGCGATAATCACTCTGGTGATTTTTCTTATTCCGCACAGCCTGTGGGGGACGGAGTTGGATTACACCACGATGCAGACAAAATAACGCACAACTTTCCCGAAGAGGTTGTATGGATAACAACCGTATCTACTGCAGCATCTTTCTCCTCGCTGTATACGTTGTCAGTTTCCCATTCTATTCACCCGCACAGTCTACCCATGCTGTTATTCAACAGATGGTGGACAGCATCACTGTACAGCACCTTTCTGTGCACATCGATCAACTGCAGAAAGCCGGAGGAACCTGGAACAGGGTCACCTATACGCCGGGAAATGATTCTGCAGTGCAATACGTGTACCGGCAATTTCTGAATATGCCGGGACTCTCCTCCGTTTCTCTGGATACGTTCTATAATCCCTTTGCCGAGTCTCCATACAATACAAAACCGCTAGTGAACGTTATTGCAACAATCGAAGGGGTCGAATATCCGGCAACTCATATCGTCATTGGCGGTCACATCGATTGTTCTGCAAGCAGGATGGGTGATCACATCTGGTATCCCCAATGGAACAAGCTTCGTGCTCCGGGTGCGGATGATAATGCGAGTGGTGTAGCCGCTGTTATCGAACTGGCAAGGATAATGAGTGATCCGTCATTCGATTATGATTGTAAAAACACCATTATATTTGCTGCCTTCGGGGCGGAAGAACGGGGAGTAGTCTACAACACTTCGCTGAACGGAAGCACTCGATATGCAGACCGGGCGGTTGCATCCAAAGAGAATATTGCCGCCATGCTCTCGCTGGATATGATCGGGTTCAACGATAAAAACAATATGTACCTGAATATTGTGGCGAATACCCAGTCCCAATGGCTGGGGAAATACATAGCAGCAGTAAACGATTCGTTTGCTCTTGGATTGACATTGAATCCGCCGCCGTTTGCATTTGGCGAGTGGAGCGACCATGCACCGTTTTGGAACAAGGGGTATCCGGCAGTTTGTTTGATCGAATTCTCACCGCCGTGGTTGAGCAATTCATTGTATAATGCAAATCCGTTTTATCACACTACGGCGGACACATTGGAGACGCTGAACATGGAATTAGTGAAACACTCAGCGCAATTAAGTCTGGCAGCTATCGCCTCGTTACAAATCTCAGAAATTCCTGCCGCTGTCGTTGGGAAAGCTCCGCAGCAATCACCGGATGGATACTCATTGAGTCAGAACTTTCCAAATCCTTTCAATGCCGGAACCCGTATTCCGTATGGTGTTGGAGCGGAGGAATGGATAACGATTAAAATATTTTCCATAATCGGAACGGAGATCGCAACACTGGTAGACGAACCGAAAAATGCGGGGAGGTATTCTGTCGATTTCCCTTCTCATGAACTGCCGAGCGGACTGTATCTCTGCCGGATGATCAGCGGGAAATTTCAGGAGACGAGGAAACTTCTTTTGATGAAATAGTATAGTCATAGTTGATGAAACGGCCGTACATGAAAGCGCCGCGGGTTCACCGCGGCGCAGTTGTTTTCTTTACTCTGTCCGATTATGCTGGAACAAGGACATGATCGTTTAATTCGTGCCGGATTTTTTCCAGTTCACTCAACACATCCTGCTTTAAGACACCCACCTTCTGTTCAAAATCCGAGTAGAGTCCGCGGTAGTATGCGATCCCTTCATCCAGGTTCTGCTGGAAGAGTTGATAATACTTCAACTGTTTATCCGTGAACGGTTTGGGGGTTTCAGCGATCATGTTTTTAAGATAATCGACATAGAGCTGAAGTTCCTTTACGAATAAATTCGGTCGGGTAGCTTCATTTACAATGGAAAGTCGTCCGTAGATATGATCAGTCATTGTCTTCAGCGAGACTACTTTATCGTAGTATGCGATATTCGGTCCGGGGCAGATAGAAACTCCAGGTCCTTCCACACGAGTGTTCAGATTGTTGACGATCAATGCCGACGTCCCGAGTCCGACACAAATGCAGGACTTATCGGTGATGGCATCGAACTCTTTTTGGCGTTCTTCAGAACTAAATCCTTTTTCATCCATCTGTGTGATTCGCAGGTGCTGATATTGCCGGGAAGCACGGCAGATGGCCTGCTCACCGAATTCGGTATTCAACTGGATATATTTTTTTGGACATGAACTTCCCGGACGTCCTTTGTCTATCAATTCCTGTTTCTCTATATCCTTGGTGTTGCCGCGCAGGCTGTTAAACGGTACGCCGAGAGGGGAGATGTTGCTTAAATACAGATCTTCTTCTTTCGCTTTGCAGAGCAGATCGAGCGTATGGTTGTCCACATTCGTCACTTCAGGGCAAAGCAGGAACGGGGAACCCCAACCGATGGAGTCGAGACCGTAATGTTCCAGAAGGAACTGATGTTCTTCTGCGGTGCCGATGCCTCCTTGTGCGGTGATTTTAATCGGCAGAGGAGCTGATGGAACGGGTCGATTCTTGGCTTTCAACGCTTCGGTCACAATACTGTGTGTGGTCTCGATCAGTTCCCGGCGGTTCTTTCGGAATTCTTCCAGGATCGGTCCCATCAGATATCCGTCCGTGGCGAACGCATGGCCGCCGCAGTTCAATCCTGATTCAATGCGGTACTCGGAAACCCATAATCCTTTTTTCGCGAGGAATTTTCCCTGGATAATGGCGGATCGGTAATCGCTCACTTTTAAAATGATTTTCTTTTTGATTTCGCCATCGGCGTCAGGATAGAAGTCGTCAAATTTCTCGATGTAACTGTACAGCCGGGGGTTCATTCCCGCGGAAAAGACGATACAGGAGCGAAGCGTGCTGAGTGCGTATCCGCGAAGCGCAGCATGGGCATCATTGAATTCGTGAGGAAGCTTGTCATCGCCGCGGTAGTTTTCCTTATCCAGCTTCGTCATAATGTTTACATCGATGCTGCCGGGATGCAAATGTTTGTCGATCCATGCAGCGATATCCTCTTTCACCGTATTCTTTGCGATCATTTCCTGGAACTGTTTTTTGACTGCAGAGAAATCGGGAAGCATATCGATGTATTTCTGAACTTCTTCGCCGGTCTCGTTGATGGAACGTTTCAATTCTGCGAATTTGTCGTGGACGATTTTATCCACCATGTTCAAGTATGCGGTGATTCTCTCTGCCCGATGGTCCAAGCTGTTTTTCTCCGTAATGGGAGCAAACGGCAGATTCAATTTTGTGCTGTACATTTCCCGCATTTTTTCCACCAGGATATCATCCACCAGAGACATAACAGACGAAATGCCGTAGTGTGCCACTTTTACTGGCGTATCAATCGTGAATCCGATGCCCATGACCGGGACATGGAAATTGTGTAATGACTGCTGCGAACTCATCGTTCCTCTTGTAGTTATACTTATATAAAATACAATTTTTAAAGGAGTTACACAAAATATACTTTTTTGACCGGTTTATCACCTGACACACCGCTTGAGTTGACAATGCTAACTGATTACATTTCAGCAGAATAAAAAAGGATCCGGAAATAATCTCCGGATCCCACTTTTTCGTTATTGGGTGAATACACCGTTGCTAGTCCTAAAGGGCTCCTTCGGAACCGCGAGATTATTCGATATCGCAGTTGTCACCCGTCGTAAGGATACTTATTTAAAAGTATCTTTAGAATCGACGATCGTTACTTTCTTCACATTCAGCGGAAAAGTAGAAACGATATCGTCTTCATCCAGAACTTCCTTCGGAAGTCCCGCCTTCACGATGTTGGAATAGCTCATTGGTGATGGAGTGTTTTCCTTCAGGCTCTTTGCGAGTTCGTCCGCTTCGCTTCGGTCCGTAACGATGGTGACAAACATTTTGTCTGTGCGCCAGTATTTTTTTATCGCCTTGTTCACGTCGGCGAGGGTCAGTTTGGCAAGAAGGATGTCCATCTCCTTAATATAGTCCTTCCGGCCATAGAAACGGGAATCCATCAAATAACCGAGCTGCTCAGCCGGTGTTGCCACATACAATTTGATGTAGCTGCGGAGGAATGTGCGGGTCGCTTCAAAATCCTCTTTCTTCATCCCTTTTTTGATCAAGTGATCGACTTCGCGGACCGCCATGCGGAGCGAATAATGTGCATGACCGATCTTGATCTCCTTCAGTTCATCATATTGCTGATGAAGTTGTTTTGCGATTTGTACAGGACGAATCCACAGCGAGAAGTAATTGGATTGGCGCGGAACGCCGGAGGGGGGAAGCATATATCCGCCGCCGTTATTGTACCATTCAATGTAGGAATAATCGCCATAGTTCATCGAACGAACCTCGCGCAGTTTCTGATAGAGCTGTCCGTACGATTTGCGGTGTTCGCCGAGATAGGAGTTTGCGACCATCAACGCGGCGAAATCGTTGTTGGAGCGGGTAATGGCAAGCGGCGTTCCGGTAAAAATGGCCGAACCGAACGCACCGTCCTTTGCAATGATCTCCACTTCAATGCCATTGGGCATCACTGCTTTTCCCGGTTTTGGAAGGGAAGGCTTTGCAGCGGAAAGCATCCCCAGATCTGTCTTCAGTTGTTTCAGGAAGGCATCGGTGTACCGTCCGGCGATGCCGATGGTGAGATTGTTTTTCGTGAACATTGCCGCATAATGATTTTTAATATCATCCAGCGTGATATTCTTCACCCCTTCGGATTTTCCCTGCACCATATGTTGATAGTTCGTTCCGCGGAAGAGAAAATCTTCCAATGCTTTTTTGCTGTATTCTTCATCCGACGACGCACGGATCACCTGATCTACATAGTTCTGCTGGTTCTTCATCACCCGCTGGAAATCGTTCTCCGCGAATGCCGGTGAGAGCATCAAGCCCTTCATGATGGGATAGAATTTGTCGAGGAAATCGATGTGCACCACAAAGGTAAAGATGCTGATTTCTTTATCTACCTGTGAATAATATCCTGCCGCCCAAGGATAGATCATTTCCTGGATGGCGTTGTAGGACATTTCTTTTGTGCCGCCTTGTGTGATAAGATTGGCTGTTGCAGCAGTTAAACCTTCTTTACCCTTCGGATCGGCGATGGAACCGTTGCGGAATACCAACTTGATCACCACTTTGTTGGAATTCGGTTGTTGTAATTCCACCACTTCCTGTGCAAACAGCGTGGCGGCGATCATTATTGTGAGTATTAGGGTCTTCATTATTTCACACCTCCTTCCGCGTCAGCCGAAATCGTGGAAATCGTCAGGCTGTTCGGAACAAAATATTTCACTGCAACCGCTTTAAGATCGGCAACGGTCACTTTATCATACATGGCATACAGACGATTAAGGGATTCCGGATCACCGGTGAGCGTGATGTATGAGCAGAGAGAGTTTGCAATGGTCGAAGGATTGTCGATACCCATGGCAAAACTGTATTTCAATCGAGATTTGGTCTTAGCAAGAAGTTCTTCATCAGTGCCGTTCACCTTAAATGCTTCGACCGTTTTCACAATCTCATCCTTCACATACTGCATATCTGCTTTATTGACGAGCGAAGCATCGATGGAGAACAGGTATGGATCGCGCGTATCGGATGCGCCGCCGCTTATTTGACGAACCTTTTGTTCCGCGATCACTAATTTTTTATACAGCTCGGACGTCTGTGAAAATAGAATTGTTGATAACACATCGAGCGCAGGCATGTCGATCTGTGCATCGCTGAAAGCCGGACCCTTGTAGTTCAATCCGAGATACGGAGGTATACCGCCGTTCTGCAGATGCGTATAACGCGTGGTGTCCTGCTTCGGTTCTTCGGGGACGACGGAAACGTATGCTCCATGTTCCCACATGCCGAAATATTTCTCCGCCAGGGCATTTACCTTATCCGGTGTGACATCGCCGACCACTACGATCGTAGAATATTCGGGACGGTAATAGCGATTGAAGAATTCCAATGAGTATTTGTATTGATTCGGCATATCGATGATATCCTTAATGAATCCCATCGTTGTATGCTTATAGGTGTGTTTGTCGAACGCGGTATTTGCTGTGTTCTCGTATGACTGTTGATACGGGCTGGCGAAGTTTTTTGTGTATTCACCCTTCACAGCGCCGGCTTCGGTCTTGAAATCATGTTCCGTATAGTTCAGATTCATGAATCGGTCTGCTTCGATCTCGAACATTGTTTCCAGTTTTGTTGCATCGCCGGTCATATGATAGATTGTTCGGTCGAGCGACGTATTGGCATTTGCGCCCGCACCGATGGATTTCAGAACGTCGTTGTATTTTTCACGGGGATATTTGTCCGTTCCGCGGAACATCATATGTTCGAAGAAATGAGCAAATCCCGTTACGCCAGTTTCCACTTCGTTCCGCGAACCGACGCGGACGACAATATAGAACGCGGCGAGTCCTGGACTGTCGAATGTCACTGAGACGACATTCAATCCGTTCGCCAGCTGTTTTTGATTGATCGGATAAGGAAGGATCTTCTCCTGTGCAGAGAGCGGACCGTTCCCCATCGCCACAAGCAACAGAGTGACGATAGTCAGCAATGTTTTCATTATGGTTCTCCTTTAGTGATTCTTTACAATTGTTTTATTTTTTGCTGTGGGGTGGTAAAGAAGTTTGGGTATTATTGCTCCAGATGCAAGCGGATTTTTTTTTGCAGCCTCAAAGAGTAAGGAAAATAAAAACTTTTTCAGTGCGGAGACGATAAGACTGTCTTCGACGATGATTTTTATCAACAAGATTATTTGTTCCTATGTTTTGAGTTTCCCGGAGAGATTCAGTATCCATTTTGCACAGCGGTGAAAGATATCCGCCCCATCGACAAACATCATCGGGCAGGCACCCGGGATAACGTCGATGCGATGATCCTTTAATTTTTGTATTGACTGCGGTGATATGACGGCGCCGGCAGTTCCCGCCATATTGTGAATCCAGATCCGGGGTATATTTAGTGCGATACATTCATCGATCACCCGTTCGGTATTCTCCCGACGAGCGGCAACGAAGACTCCCTGCACGGGCGACGGAAGCGATGCAAGATCCGCATAACAGGGATCATTAGTGAATGTTGTTGTATTCTTTCCGACGGCAAACACAGTTCGGGAACCGTTCTTTAATTTTGCGTAAACACCATTCGCGACGGTTTGTTTCTTTGATGAGATGCCGACAACGGCTATGGCAGGCTGTGCAAGAAAATCTGCCGCTAGGGAATCAATCGTTTTCATGAATAAATAAAAATAAATGTGAGTATCAGCGGGAAGAAAATGGTGGGGAAAATTTCATGAAGAGCAAGAAAAATAACAATATCATCTTTTCCGCTTTCGTGATGCGGATATTCCGGTCTTAAATGAATGGCCCGGTGAACGATTTTAATGAGGGATCTTGTGAAAAGTCTTTTCCGTGGAGATGCCGAGCATCTCCCAGATGGGACAATACCTCGTTAACGCAGTAACGAAACAATAGACGGTCAGGATTCCAACGATGGTTCCTTCAAATCCTGTGATCGTTTTGGATACAAACAGTACTGCGCCGATACATAGACCGGCAATACGGATCATCTGATCAATCTTTCCGATATTCGTTTCTAACATAGTCTTATCCTTTCATCTGTGCTGAATTATGCGCGATGGAAATCCAACTGTTTCCGTGCGAACAATAATGCATTCTGCTTGTCATAGAAATAGGAATTGCTCCGGTGCAGGCGGAACCAAAGAAATTTCTTCGATCGCCGGATAATCCAGATCATCGGATCACATGCATTATGCAGCAATTCAATGCAGAAGCCGCTTTCATTCGAGAGGATGGTTGAGATATTCTTGTTTCGTACGATGCTCATGGTCTGCCGCTCCTTGTCAATGCCAGTACACTGGTGTGATTTCTGAGGGATGTTCCGGAGGACGTGTCAGCAACTACTGAAAAATACTATTTTGTCGGTATAAGAACGCTGATGGCGGTGATCGGAAAATCCCGCTGTTGTGCATACGGCCGTGGAATTGAATTTCTGATGAACGACCGGTGGGTACCCTTCTGCACACTTGCAATTTCACCCTTCCATGCGGCAATAGCAAGCAGTAAAGTGCAGCCGAATTATCCTATTGGGATAAATGCATCTTCATTTCTCAATATCGACTAAATCCTATTGAAAAGAGCAATCGCAGTAAAACCGGTCAGTCACTTTTATCCATTAATAACCGCGCAAGTGCAACAATCTCCTTCTTGATGGCCGGATCGACCGGGACGAATGATTCAATCATTTGCAGCAAAGCAAGTGCAGACTCGGGAGTGCGCGCATAACCCTGAATGACGGAGGGAAGATGCTGCGCCAATGTTGGAAAACGGTTTTCATATCTTCGTTCGTGCTGATACTGATCTTTGAAATCCGGCTGCTCCTGTGCGAAACGGGAAGAGCAGGCAATGATCATGTCCACCGCATAATTTTGGACGAACCGTGTCCCGGACAGTTTTTCGCCGCGTGCATAACGGCAAAGTCCTACATAGATGCAAGTGACCGCTTCGCCGACAGCCCATGCTAGATCGTCCGGCACGAACGGTGAAGAATGCTTTTGCGGAACGCAGAGTGATTCGTCAAAGTCTTCTTCTTTCCAGACGATCCGGCCTTTCGAAAATGCAGCCGAATGCATTTCTTCCTCTTCAAAGACAGCAAACTCGCAATAGATGCCATCCTCAAATAATACCTTGTGGCCATCCTTGGTGTTTTTGAAGTGGTAAGCAATCGGCGCGACGGAACGAAGCCAGAAGAGGTCATCGATGAGTATTTGTTTCATTCCTTTTTTTACGATGACGAAAAAATCGAGGTCGGAATATTCATCCAATCGGTCAAGTTCAGTACCGACAGAGCCGAGTGCAAGCAGTGCACGGCATTTGCCGGACGATTGAAGGGATGCGGCAATATCGTTCAGCCGTTGGAGCAAAAGAGCAGGTGAAGTCATTACAATGTCACTCCGAAATAGTATGATCGTCCATGGTGGATTGAATAACTGTGATTATTTCGAAAAAGGCAAGCAGGAGAGATTGCTTAAACCGATGAAATACGAATGTGGCGGATTTGACGGATCGCACCGCATGCGGGACATTCTGGCCGGTGAACGCAGAGAATGGAGCCGCATTGCGAACATTTCCACCGACTATTTTCGGTCAATAAGAAATGGTCCAAACCATCCTCCCTGATTGACCGGAGATTGTCGATCATGCTTATGCCGTACTTCATCCGGTATCGTTTGTCCAGCGTACGAAGCCGTAAACAGGGGAAACGGGTGCATTCGTAACAGAAGCGTGCATACGCCTGCTCCAGCTCCGGACAGTGAGCGATGCGGCAATTGTTGCAATGGTTCGGTTTATCTACACCGTAGCTCATACAGCCGGGACACCGGTTCACTGTCCGAAGACGCGCAAAACAGACTCCGCAATTCATTCCGCACGGTGCAACGGATAAGGCATCAAAGTGATGAGGGTGTTCCATAAAATGTTCTTTACAGCTATCGATAAATCTCTCTTCGGTCCGGAGGGATGATCTCCGCATACACAACGGAAGATTCGTTATCGATGATCCTGGTATTCAATGCAAATCCATTCACTTTGTTATAGACGAAGAGTTGATTTAGCAAACTCTCCTTGAAGAACAGTGAACGGTCTCTCCATATTGTCCCGGAAACAGTAATAACCGTTTCCAGTTCTGTGCGTGAATACGAACGAATCAATCCTAGTTCTTTCAACTGGGGAAGAATGGAATCCGAAAATTGATGCGCGATCCTTTTCTCCTCCTGAGTGTAGTGGTTTCGCAGGGAGTCATCCATCGCGTCCCAATGGTGTGCGCGGCTCATTATCCGGTGATCGCGCTGTGCGGTGAAATAGTACGCCGTTCCGACGGCAATTGCCGCGATAAAATAGACGACAATATTTTTTACTGTTGCTTTATTCATCACCGCACATACACGTTTCACTGCCCGGAGCGGACGGGAAAGTAGCCGCTCCGGAGTTCATTACCCGCTTCACAAAATACTTCCAGCGGTGTTCGCGGTTACAGGTCCCATGCTTCGCGAGCGATGGAATATCGTTTCGGGAAGGAGAGCTTACCCGTTTTCGGCTGGACCAGTTGCACGAAATCGCGGTAGGTCATCTTGACCAATTCCTTATGCGTACCGGCATTGAATGCAATCATTTCGTCTTCCGCCAGACTTTCAGAGACGACCACATCCATATTAAACAGATTGCCGAATGGCGGCATGGCGCCGACCTCGCACTCGGGGAAGAGATCCTTAAACTGCTGTTCGCTCGCGAGTTCCATGTGCTGTGAGTTTGTGAAAGAACGAAGCGAGGAAAAATCGACCATGTGCGAAGCGGGGAGAACGACCATCATCATCTTTCCGTCTGCATTGACGATGACTGTCTTGGCGATTTCTTTGCCCGGAATGCGGGCCAGCGCAGCGATCTCCAGTGTCGTGTAAGCCTGAGAATGGGTAATCACTACATATTTCACCTGATGACTGTCCAGAAATACTTTCAGCCGTTGTAGTATCATACTGAGCTCCTTTCTTGCTGGTGGACGAATGCATACTGCCGATAATCCCCTAAAACACAAAAACCTCCGTCGTTCCGTACTCCGGAACTTAAGAGGTTTTTTGTTCTAACCGTGAAAGCTGTTTCATACGCTTTCTCCGATCGTTGTATGGAAGAACACATTACTTTATAAAAGTACTTTGCTTTGCGGGAAATAGCAAGAGCAATAATTTATGCCATCTATCAGTTTACGATGGAATTAAATGGATTACTTCCTGAATTTCCAATATGACACAAATGTACTCTCTAACGGGTCAAATACTCCAATGCATTTCCGAAGGACTCCTTTGGAGAGGCGAGGTTATTCATTTTTGATACCATTCCTGCGGCGAAGAATTCGTTGCGCGCCTAGGAAAACGGTGAAAATCACGAAAGTGAAAATGCTTGATTGGCCGTTAATTGTTTGTACTTCCGGGCAATTGGTTTGTATGTCTGTTTCGAAACTGTTTTGCCGGTTTCCAGGTAATATTTTAATCCGATCAGCATGTCGCTCAATTTTGCACGCATCATACCTTTGACGAAACTTCCCATAAACTCCGGAGAGGTGTTATACCGTCCGGTAATATTAACGGACGTCAGCGAGGAGGAAAGTTCCCGCAATTCAATATCGATAATCATTGTCTTCACCATCGGCATGTTGCCGCCAATAATTTCCACGGTGAAGCTATTCAATTCCTCTGCACGGGTGATCCGTTCAATCAGTTTGGTCTTATGGTCTAAATCGCACTGACGTTCACAACCGACGGACCCCGCACCTCCCTTAATGAAATGCGATCCATCCAAACTTGGATTGTAGAGATGCACATCTCCGAATCTCGTAAAGAGCGAATCCCACACAAGTTTCTTTGTTGCATGGATCGTGATTTCTGTCTGAATTGTTCTTAGCGATTTCATTTTTGTCCTTCAATTTGTGGATAATAAATTGTCGATACAAAAATACAACACCATGGAAGGATTTCTTTTTCAGATTAGTTCAAAAACTTGTCTCTCTGGTCCATTTTGTAAAGAAGATGGTGAATTGCCGGCCTATTTCCATAAATTATCAGAGAAATGAGAACTGTTGCCAAAACAGCAAGCGAAAGTGCTTTTGCCGATACGCTGGTGGAGGCAGAAAGGAATGAAGCTGTCCGTTCGAGTTTCTTCAGCTGACAATGGCGGACGGGATTCACGTGCGCTGAAGGTCACATGAATATCCGGTGTTTTTAAAATCGAAATGATGCGTTGCGGAGTGGAGTGGTGTGATTATTGGAATCCGTATTTTTTTAAGTGCTTGTAGGCTATATAAAGCGCGCCAGCCGTGGTTGCCGCACCGAGAGTGATTCTCCATGGCCGTTCTTTCTCCGCCGCATACAATTGCAGCATCAGGGGAGCAGTCAAATCAATTTGCGCGGGACGGTCCCATGTGAACGACTGCGGTACTCCGGCGAAGGATTGATACAATGGTAAGCGTTGGTTCTCTACTGCGGGTAACAGGGCAAACGTCAACGGCAGTACGAAAACCGGTTTCTCCAGCAACAGCCCCGGATCAGGTGTGCGGAGGATAGTCAGATTCGTATCTGACGGTGCTGAGTTGTCCTGTGCGATGCAGTACGAAAAGCAGCACAAAAGCATGATGGCGGCAACAATCGTTTTCATGGCTCATCTATCTGTAGGACAATATCTGTAACGCAAAAATAACCGGATGCTTATGCAGATGCAACGTCTGAATCTTTACATCACGGCGCAATACTGCTTTTGGCCTGGAACCGGAGCACCCGCGAATTGGAATAGCAGCTGATGAACAATTTTCCGGTGGAGCTTTGCACGGCAATACCATATGGCTGACCGATATTCACCGTGGAGGCAGCGGTCACAGAGGATGAGGAAAAATTATTTTTCCCTATTACCACATCGGCGGAATCGCCGTTCTTTTTTGCGGGAGCATTATAAAAAACCAGCACACGATTGAAACCACCGTCCGCAACGTACAAATTTTTTCTTGCATCCACCGCAAGGGCGTAGGGAAGATAGATGCTGTTACGGTTCACACCGGGGACGGAGTTGTCCGAGAAGTCTGGCTTGCCGAGAACGATATCCGCACTGTCCCCGTTTGCTTTGGACGCGGCGTTGAGAAAGATAAGAACACGGCTGTTTCCCCGTTCACCCACATACAGATTTCCGGCGTTATCCACTGCAAGACAGGTTGGATTCCACATGCTCACAGCCGTCGCACCTTTGGAATTTGTGGTAAAATCCGGCTGACCCAGCACACCGTCTGCATTAGCGCCGTTGGATTTGGCAGCGGCGTTGTTGAAACGAAGCACGCGGTGATTCGATCCGTCCGCAACGTACAGGTTTCCGTTAGCATCCACTGCAACGCCCTGTGGCGAGAAGAATCCGTTCTGGGTCGTGTTGAAATTTTTCGAAGTAAAGTTCGGCTGACCCAGCACACAATTTGCCCCGGCTCCATTGGCTTTGTTCGCAGCATCGTCAAAGCGGAGTACGCGTTGATTTCCTTGATCGAGTACGTACAGATTTCCAGCAGCATCCACCGCTACGGAAGTGGGAGTTTCAAATCCTGTTGCCGAAGGAGTGCTTCCGCCGGCAGAATCGTTCCATACACGGCTGATAAAATCCTTCTGACCGAGAACACCGTTTGCATCGGCGCCGCTCGCTGCCGTGATGGCATTATCGAACCGGAGCACACGGTGCCCGCGCTGATCCACAACGAACAATGTACCGGTGGAACTGATCGTGAGTCCCCACGGTCCGGGAATGGTGTTTTGTCCGACGGAGTCGAGACCAGCAGCGGTAAAGGATGAATGTCCGAATACCGCTTCTGCGCTCTGACCGTTCTCCTACGGCGGTAGTTCGGTAACGGATTGTTGTGTTGGATCTTCCGATGTGCAACCAGCAAGAAGGAAAACAATGAGAATAACTGTTGAGAATTTCATCTGCTCCTGTACTTTCTCCCCCGATTCAATGTATTTCAATTATACGCATGGTGCAAGCAGCATTGTCGTAATTGTGATAATCACCACGCGGTGTGAGCTTCATAAAAAGAGAAAAGCAGAAGGATCAGATTTTTAATAATTGAAGTGTCTGCGCATCTTTCTTACCGAAGAAATATTTTTCCAGCGCCAACGTAAAATCTGTCGATTCACCTGCCGCCACAGCAAACAATGTCATGGACGAGCGGAACTTCATTGTGTCCGGAGAGCCGAAGATTTCGAAAGCGGTTCGGTTCTGCAAGTTATTGACGGCGGAAGTGCACTGTCGCAGCCGTGTGCCGAGGACGGGATGCCGCAGAAATGCTTTTGCTTCATCGAGATCTTTAATTGCATACAATTGCGCCGTTGGACTGTAGCCCAATCCCGACAGTTGGGGGAAGATAAACCACATCCAGTGTGATCTCTTTTCCCCTGAATGAAGTTCGTTCAGCGCTGTTTCAAAAACACCATGCTGTGCTTCTAGGAACCGTGTAAGATGATATTTATCGGTGTGAACGCTCATTTCTATTGTCATTTCTTTCCCTCGTGCTTGCGTTTGCTGCAGTATTGTCATCGAACGGATAGTCTCAGATAGAACACTTCCGACCGGCAGCTACATTGCTTCCTCATTATTGTCTTTTAATATTAAATACCATGAGAGAGAGATGAAGACGATGCCGGGAATAAATTTGAAAATGTCGATGAATGAAAATCCGACATCCATCGTATCAACAATCTGCACGTAGAAAACTCCTAGGAAAATCAATGTTGCAAGCGTTCCAAGTATTTTACTGAACACCTTTTTCTCTTTCATTGGTTCTGCCTTTTTATTGATATAAGACCAATACGAACAACAGTATTACACAAAACGGTAAGGCAATCTTCCATAAAGCACAATACCAAATTCTAGGTATTTTTAAAAACAAAGGATTTTTCAAGTAAATGGATATCAACAACCGATGTATTGCCCTCTAATCAAGAGAAATCTGTCTTATTTTACATCACACTGTAAAAATAATCAGAAAGTGTTTGCAGTGAGTCAGCAGGTAATTGATGAACGGTAGATTTCCGACTGCCGAAATAAATATTCGAGACTTCTGAAAAGGTCATTGCTAAGCGACGAAGTTCCGAATTTTTGAATCCCGCAAGAGCGGAATCCAAAAAGCGGGACAATCTGCTTAAAACAAACGAAAAACAAGATTGCTCCGCTGTACGGAGTCCAGTACAGCGGGACTCCTTTGGAGCAATGACATCATTCTAGAGTTTTTCAGATGTCTCTATTCACAGCGGCGTGACTGAATTGGTCGTATTAAAAACAGTTCTCCTGCACAATGGCTGTGTTATATTATAAGCCGTGCGCGATACTCAGTATCAATTTTACACTAACCGTGCAAAGCGTCTATTGGAATTCGGGAAATCAACACCCAGCGCAAACCAAGTACAGAGGCCGAACACGCCGGAGGAAATAATGGAATTCCAATGGAATTCCGATGCCGGGAGAACGGATGTTGTCGGGATCATCGTAAAAATAATTCCCGTCAACACACTCAGGATCGCCATCAATTGATACAAGCGTAATTTACCAAGGATGGGTGTTTGTGGTTCGCCGCGGAACGATTCTTCCACAAAGCGGCCCATTCCGTTCAGCACAAGATACATTCCAGCAATGAATGATGGAGGAAGCGAAAGCGTCCAAAAACGGAGAAGGATCAACCCGGTGACGATGTTCCACAAAATGGAATAGAGCGGTGTTGGGTGCAGCGGAACATTGTTCCATTCGGACAACCGGCAAACGCGGCTGCGGGGATGCGTATACCGGATACCGACCAACGTATTCGCAGGATGACCGTGACAACATCCCTGCACCAAACAGCGCAACCGCCCCGCTAATTGTATCAATGGACCGGCTGTGCCGAACGCGGCCAACAGCAGCCACAGATCGATTCCTGCGTACTGAGCGATTACACAACCAAAAATTCCTCCAATTAATCCGCCGTAGTATCCATATGGGCGGAGCAGCGCAGGGGATCCTTCGATGAATTGTGCCCACAACGCCGCAGTAATCATCGAGCTGAATGCAACGATCAGTACGGCTGCGGCGGCATCTTTCCCAAGAAGGTATCCGATCATAGTTAATCCCGCAAATGTTCCTGCTCCGGCATATGCGCCATGATTGATGATCCGGATTCCGTTGAAGCGCCATTCCTTCCAGGAGTTCGCGATCCGTTCGGAAAAGCGCCGTAGGAAATTCCAAATATTCTCTACCCGCATAACAGCAGCAGCTGCTATAATCCCGGCAATTACATCAATCAAAGAGTGCATACCCGTTGTTATGCAACTGACGGAAATGGCTGCAGCTATGCTCCACCAGACCGCTCGATAATGCTGATATGATGCTGCGTATGCAGAAACGGCAAGAATTGCCCAGACAACATGGAATGACGGAAATGCTGCTGCCGGTGAATCGTTAACCCGCTCGAACATTAACAGTTCGCCCAGAAATGTTGAGGGAACAAACGAGCGAGGTGTGGAGGTTATCGGCAGAATGAGGAAACAAAAAATGATCGCAGCAGTAGCGATACATCCACGTATCATGAAAGTGCGGAGAACACCTGCCGAGCGGATAATAAAAGGAACGGCGGCAGTAAAAAGGTATGTAAGGGAATAAATGATCTCTGTCCATTCGATCACCGGAAGATTGTATTCGAACGGCAGAGAGGACTCAACGGCATCCGGCGGGAGGCCGATGAGTATTACTAATTCGTACAGCAATACCCATGGAATAAAGAGAAGGATAACAACGGATATCTTTTCCCAAAAGAGAGGAGGCCGCTCTTGATCGGAAGGAAGTGCAAGGAGCGGTTTCGGTATCGTGCCAAATCGTTCGGAGAGATCTTGATTCTCAAATCCATAAACAATAGCAGCGCAACCCAGTGTTGCGGCAGGGGTTACCAGCCAGAATCCGGAGGCCGATTTGAAGACAATGGATAGTCCGCCACAGAGCATGCAAAAACCGGTATAGATCGGGTGTGCACAATAGTGATAGATATTCTTTCGGACAAATACAGGAGGAGGAAAGGCATTCATCGGCAGTCCCTTTCCATGAAAGTACAATGAATACACTCCTGACAGCAGGAACAATATCCCGGCGATTGTCAGAACTAATCCAGTCTGAACCGGAATCGTCATCGGCAGATGGATAATCGATGATGTCTGCTCCGCCCAAAGGATCAGCAGGAGCGGAACGAAGAAAATGAAGAGGGCGCCATAGGCTAATTTACCGGAAAGAGATTGAGTTTTCATATGAACCGTACCAGTTCGTGAATTGCCTGTCCAATGATTATTGAATGGTCTGGACGATGGAAAGTGCAACCGCTTATCCACTTATGCTCATCGGTATGAAGAATGTTCTTTGGGAAAACAAGGTCGATTCCGGGAATTTTTTTAAGCACGGTATTGAGGACCGAACCGCTGCGGATAACAGCTGCGCGATCCAATTCCACTGCAAATGATCCATCCCGCGATGAGATGCGGGAATCGCTGTACTGCGGCATGGTGATCTCGCTGCCGTTGTGGTAAATAAAGTTCAGCGGATGCGGGCCGCTCCATTCGATCCATACGACAGCATCCTCCGGTGCAACGAAACGTCCCCAACGCAGTTGTTCAATCGGCATTTTCCACGGCGGGATCGTCATCTCCAAAAATTCAACATAGCCCAATCCATTCCCGTGCTTGCTGCCGATCCGGACGGAGGCATCGGCCCCCGGCATCACACAGTTCCAGCGAATGAATCCATGTTCGTTCTCAAGCAACGTCCGTTCCACGGCGGGCGCACGGCGACACCATGTCCCGCCGGCATCCAGTTCGGGACAAACCCATTCAATCCGGTCATTGCGAAGGACGGGGAAGTCACTCACAGTGTGGGTTGTGGAAGTCATTACCGGTCGCTGCGGTCCGGCACAGAGAAGGGAAGTATAGCGCAGTGTGAGTTTCTTCCAGCGCACTGTCGATGCGTATCCGATGCAGGCTTCACCGTCGCCGGTGATGCAGTCGAAATACCATTTGGCAAGATGGAAATCGGATTCCATGGTGTCGCACCGTCTTCAACATTGGTGCTAATAATGCTCAATACATAAATGTCCGGACGGATAATTCTCCGCCATAACTTTATCTACTTTGTGTATGTATCAATGACATGTTCGATCGCTGCTGAACAGACCGGATCAAAACCGACCAAGCTGAGGGAAAACATTCGGCAATCGACCGCCGGACGATAGATTCCTTTGGACACATAACCGCCCCCTTCGAATGTGCCGACCTTTCCCTTGTATTCTGCATTCTTGACGATAGACTGGCTTGCCTGATAGAGCGGTTCCCGTTTTGCATAATAATCAGGTGCAAGGCGATCCAGTGTGCCGCGCAATGCTTCAACAGAATCGTAGTCACGCTTATTCCACGGTGTGGGAACAGGTGTAGATGTTTCGACAAACGATTTCCATTTCAGTTCCTCTTTTCTTGTTGCCGCGGTCAGGTTCGGTTCCCACGGCTCCACGCCTGCCTGATAGAAATCGTTATAGGAAACGGAAGAAGTATAATATTCGTCGCCAAGGCCGGCAAACGAATGGCCGAGTTCGTGCACGAACACATAATCCATCTGCCATTCCATTCCTTTGGTATCGGTCACGGTAAAACAGGTGGTGTAGAGATTGTAGATTCCGCCGCCGCCGTACCGGTTATCGTTCACCAGGATTGCGATCGCGTCATAGGGAACGTGTCCCGCGATATCGCGCAATGTGCGGTTTTCTTCCGTGAGAATGTAGCGAGCGCTTCCGAAGGTGTCGTACATGCTGCCAAGAGCGTTCTCTTTCCATTCGTTCTTCCCCGGCTTGTCAATGCCGCTCTCTTTGGATTCGACTTCAATCATCCACACGTTGAAATCCTTTTTCCGTTCCTTAAACGGAGAAGTACCGAAGAGAACGTCGGAATAATGTTTTGCATCATTGCGGAACTTCTGCATGTTTTCCTTTGCGTATCCGTCGCCGAGAATGAGAAGATCGACTTTCTTCTCCGGAGCACCGTTATCAAGAAGTTTGGAAGATTTAAACATCGGAGTACGTTTTTGGCTGTTCACCATTGCAGAATTGTTCGGATCTATGACGGTGGAGAAGAACTCGTGGAATATCATCTGTTTATCGCGACGTGAGATGGTCATCTGGACTTTCCCTTTCGGAAACGGGATGCGGGCCGTTTCGTGGAAAGTTTTCATATTGCCGGCAAGTGATTCGTCCGTGGAATGCCATTCATTAAACATGCTGGAAAAACCGCGGGAATAAATCATAGCACCGCTTGTCACGTCGTACACGCGGAGCATGTATTCACCGTAGTTCAGATGATCCAGCAGCTGTGTTTTACTGCCGGGCCAGATCCCTTCGTCATACATTTTATCAAGCGCGATGATCTCGGTCCCCTTGGTGCCGGTGTGGTGGAAATCCATGCGAAGCGTTTTATCCAGAAAGTATTGATTGAAGGATTGTGCAAAGAGGAACAATGGCAGCGAAGAAAGAAAAAAGAATATTTTTTTCATGATAACTCCGGGTTGATAAGATTATTGTTATCGCGGAGTCGGAAGTTGATCCGTTTCCGCAATAGTTTTCATTTCATCCGCGATGTAATTTTCTCGATCGCCTTGGCGGCCGCCTTACCTGCCGAATCATTTTTTTTGACGAGAGTTTCAAGTGCGGCAATGTGAGATTCGTCTCCGGCGTCGCCAAGAAATTCGACAGCACCGTATTTCATGAAGTATGATTTGTCATTAAGCAGTGCAACGCACAATGTTTTCACCTCTTCCCGTGTTCGGCCATATTTTTTCAGAATGTTCATTGCCGTATTTCTGCCATGCGGTTCAGCACCATACGATGCTTTCTGCAATGCAACGGATACTGCTTCCACGGTATCGATTTTCGCCAGGGCATTCAATGCGGCATTGGCCACTTGATTGCTGTACGACCAGACATTTAATCGCTCTTTGATAAACGGAAGAGCATTCACGGAATCTACTTTTGTCAGTGCGGTGATCGAATTGGCTTCAACGGAATAACTGGAATCGTTCAACGCTGTTCGCAGAGCGGCAGCAACAACTGCTGTTTTCATGCTGCCGAGCTGATACGCAGCAGCTGCTCGCACCTGGGACTTTCCATCGCGCAGGGCGGCAATCAGTGCTTCGGTTATCTCTTCGGATTTTGGTTTCATCGATCCGAGGGCGTTCACGGAGGATTTGCGAACTTCCCAGAACGGGTCATTGCGGGCGATTTTAGCAAGAAGCGGAATATATGTTCCGACTGTGTCGAGTTTTCCCAATTCTGCCGCTGCGGTTTTACGGGCAGCCACGTCACTGCCGAACTCTGCTTGATATGCCCACTCTGCCAATGCTCGATCGGGATATTCTACTGTTTTCAGAATCCAATTGTCCTTGTCAAACAGTACCAGCGATGGTTTTTCAACTGTCGGCAGAAGATAGGTAGACTCCCGCTGTGCAATGTTAATACGATGGACAGCAGTCGATTTTCCGTTTACGATCTCGATCTGCACAGGTGTCTTAAAGATTCCCGTGAGGCTGTCGATAGTCTGCGTTTGTTTCACCGACAGCGAAATAGTTTTGGATGAATCATTGTATGTGTACGAGACAGCGAACTTCGGATGACCCGCTTTATAGACCCATTGATCGAAGAACCAGTAGAGGTTCTGCCCCGTGGCTTCCTCGATAGCGAGTTTCAGATCGTTGGTCTCGACGGAACGAAACTGATATTTTGTAATGTAGTGATTGATCGCCTTCCAGAAGAGTTTGTCCCCCAGAACGAACCGCAGCATATGCAGCACCGAGGCGCCGCGTGGATAAATGTTCGCTCCATACGACCCGACACTGACGATCGGTTTCCGCCCAAGCCCTTTGTCCGTATTGATCCCCGCCTGCTGTGCATTGTGCATGATATTGATGAATTCGTCTTTGCCGAATGCATGCTCAAAATACAGCGGATCAAAATAGCTGGCGAAACTCTCATTCAGCCAGATATGACGCCAATCCTTGCATGTGACGACGTCGCCCCACCATTGGTGCGCCATTTCGTGCGCGATAAGACTGGTGGCGGATTCATCCACGCGTGCGCGGGCATTGAACACGGTGATACGATCCATTAACGTTGTGGCAGAAGTGTTTTCCATTCCGCCGGCGACAAAATCCGCAACAATCACCTGTGCGTATTTGTCCCAGGGATAACGGAAGCCGATCATATCATTGAAAAACTTCATCACCGCAGAGGTATGGGAAAAGTTCGCCTTGGCATCCGCAACGTGGTGTTGATAAACATAATATTCCAGCGGTATTCCATCCGATGTTTCTTTCAGAATTTCGTACTCCCCGGCAGCGAACATAATTAGATATGCAACGTGCGGTTTCAACTGCTTCCAGTGGAATGTCTTTGTCTTTGTTTTTTTATTCTCCTTTTCGCTGACCAGTTTTCCATTCGAGAGAAATGTATATGAACTTTTTACTGTAGCAATAATCTCGCTGGTAGCCTTGTCGTTCGGAAAATCCCAGCAAGGGAACCAGTGATGGTTATCCATATCTTCTCCTTGCGTCCATATCTGCCATGGCTTTGCCGGATAGCCGGAATCCGGCTGGACAAAATAGGCGCCCCGTTTCGGCGTGCTTCGGTGTGTGATGGAAATGGTGAGCGTATCAATGAATGAATATTCTCTATCCAGGGTAATGCGGATGGACTTTGCCAGCGAATCGAATTTCAGCAGTTTCTTTCCCATCTTGACGGAAGAAAAACTCATATCTTCAGCATCGAATTCCAACGAGGAAAAAGCTGTGCCGTACGGTACAAACGTAGTGTGTGTTGTTCCGATCACCGCTTTATTCGTTTCGTCGAACTCGAGTTCGATCTTATAGTGAACAACATCATATGACTTATCGCGCGCCTCGCCGTTACTTTCAGAAAGTTTTGTGAAGACCTGGGCGGAGGCGAGCGAAACAACAAACACAAGGGCGGTAATTAAGATTTTCATAGAGAAAAATTAGTGATTAAAAAATGTGCAATAATATAGAGAAGGTAAATATCAGATGGTAGCGAAGATTCGTACAGGGACAATTCCTAGCGAAGGTTCATCCAGTTTTCTAATGATCCGCCGGTGCCGAACGCCTCGCCGCTGCATTGCAGCGGATCATTATCCCGCGCTGTTTTACTGATGATGAGATCGTCACGAAGGGGAATCCCATGTGCCATATAATGTGCAAAAAGAGAATCCGTTAAGACCTGAATATAGGAGAGTAACTGCCATGTATCGTGCGGGGTAAAGCCGACCGCGATGTCGGACATTGTTTGAGCACCAATATGAAAGCCGATCTGCTGTCCGGCAGAGACTGTATCACCAAGCATAGTCGAATTCAACAGCGCGATATGAAAGATGATAATGGTGTATTCCGGTTGAGTAAATGGCCGTATCCAAAGTTGAGTGCCTGCCCATTCTTCTTCAATCCGCACGATGGTGCCGCTGACCGGGGAAAAGATCTTTACAGCAGACCAATCGATGGTGCTCTTCGGCTGAAAGTAATGCTTCATGCTGCGGCAAGATTCGATTCCATCGCTATAATCATGACCGATGCCTGAGCGGAATTTTGAAATACGTTCGATCTTGTCCAGTTCTATATAATTGAAAGCGATAAATCGAGCGGGGAGAAAAGAGACGGAATCTTTTGCCCTCTGTTGCTGTTGTGTCGCCGGATTGGAAATTTTATCACAACCGGATATCAACATTATATAAATATAGAGAGGGAAGAATTTCAATCGTCCTCTTCGTTAGTAATGCTGCCAAAGGTCCGGCGGAGCCCTTCCACAAAAGCCCGTTTTTCCGCGATATTCAGGTTCGATTCCGGGTGCATCAACAGATATGGCCCCATCGGCATAGCGCCGCGGCTCACCTCTTTTACTGCATCTTCTCCTCCGCGTTCAGATTGGTTCCATTCTGAGACATTGAAATGCCTCCGCCCTTCGCGAATATCTTTTTCGATTAACCACGAGACTGGCGCAATGCCGCTATACCATGGAAACCGGGACTCGTTGCTATGGCAGTCCGCACACGCACGAAAGAAGGTTTCACGTGTTGCCGGAGAATCCCACGGCGGCTCGCCGTTCACCGGGGGATTGGTCCGCGAAAACGAAGAGGGGATGAATTGGACTCCGACGAACAGCACCAGTATGCCGATGCCGAAGACAAGGAACGCTTTCCTAAAACGGGGTTTTATCATGCAAAAGAGTAAGAAGTTTTCAGAGAAATATCAATGCAATTCACTCTTGTCCGGTGAACACCGTACGTTCCGACGTACCATTTCCGGCAGGAAATTTAATGAGCAATTATAATATTCTTAGATGTCAGTATCTTCGACAAAATTGCCGTACATTAGGCAGTAGAGAATTACATCGCGAAAATCTAAAGGCAGCACCATGGCATACAGCAAAGGAACATTATCCGGAGACTTCATTGAAGGGATCCTATCAGAACTGAACGGTGTGATAGCTGTCGGCGTTGTTGAAATCACATCGGAACTGGCGATGGACACGCACAGTACACAACCAGATTTTGATGCCGATGTTGCCTGTGCAAATATCATGGAAGTTGTGAAAGCGGGTCAGCAGACTATTCGGGCGCTGCGGCAGAATGAAAGTGTTAAAGATATTTTCATCACCTTCGATTCCCAGGTTCATTTTCTTACAATGTCGAAAACCGGGAAAGCGTTATTCTATGTCGTGACAGAATCCAAAGGGGCGAATCTCAGTATTATGCGGTCCGTCATTCGCAAATATGCCAAAGGTATTTAGCGGTCGAGGAAACTAAAATAAACAGTTATGGAACAACAGGAAATTCGGGAACCAGTGAACAATAAAGTACTTTCGCCATCTCTTGAGCGATCGAATGCCGCAGTAAGCGAGAATGTGTCCGAATATTATGAAGCACCAACCATCCCCCTGGTCCTGGCCGCCGATGATAACGAGACACATTTATTGTATATCAAACGGATCGTGGAATCGATGGGCTTTGAATGTGTAACAACCACCGTACCCTCCATTGCAGTGCGGATTGCACTGGAAAAACGTCCGGCGATTATGTTATGCGATATTAACTTCGGTATTGGGAAATTAAGCGGTATCGAAATCTTTTCGGATATCCGCCGCTCAAATGCACATTTGCCGTTCATCATTATCTCGGCATTCCTACAGCAGCAGATGAAAGACCGTGCATCGAAACTCGGTATCACTCACTATATCACAAAACCGTACGAGCCGGAGCAATTGAAAGCAGTGATCAAAAGCCTTATCGGAAACGGCCGGCTTGCACAATGACCCTTTCGACAAATACACAATTACTTGAGTTCGCGGGTGCAAGCGATTACCAGCGGACAGATACTCCAGGTGAATTCTATGCATGAAGAATTGATAGCATTGTTGAATGAAGCATTTGATACAGGGATCATCACCAGTACTATGCAATCCCAGATCGATGCCGTTAAAAAAAGTCTGAAAATATCCGAAACGGAATATCAGCAGATTGAGGATAATATTCGGATCGATACCTATATTCGAAAAGTAAAGGAGCGGGAACGAAAAGGGGTCACCTTCATGGGAGATCTGCGGAAGCAATATAAGATCACTGAAGATGACAAGATTATCATTCAGGAAAAATTCAATGCGGAACCAAAGAAACCCATACCCAAACCGCAGGAACCGGCGAAGAAGACCGCCGCACCGATAAAGAAAACAGAATCACCGACGCAATCTGAAGTAATAAACCGGTCTGATCTGCTGAAACAACATGCTCCGGGTTTGCCGAAAGAAGAAGAGCAGCGTCCGCCTGCCGCAAAAAAAACGGAGACTGCGAAACAACCGGAGCAGGCGAAGAAGCAGGAACTCCCTTCGGAAATTACCGGCCCGCTTATTCTTGTTGCAGATGACAATGAAACGCAATTGTTCCTGACCCGGGCAACATTGGAAGAGAACAATTACCGATGTGTAACGGCAGATTCGCCGGAGACGGCCGTCCGTATTATCGCCGAAAAACAGCCGGCACTTGTTCTCTGCGATATCAACTTCGGCATCGGCAAACCAACAGGACTGGATGTCTTTACGAATACCCGCACGAAGAAATTCATGATGCCGTTCATTCTTGTTTCGGCATTTATTCAAAAGGAATTTAAGGAACACGCGAAACGAATTGGCGTGACAGAGTATATCACCAAGCCGACCGAACCGGAAGAACTCATAGCAGTAATAAAAAAATACCTCGGCCCGTAGCCGGTATATGAATACGGAATACGATGATCCTCATCAATAGATCAAGGCGAAATTGCACAGAGCAGTTTCGCCTTTTTTGTCATATATTTGTTCACTAATATTTTTGGAGTGTTTCATGTCTTCATCCCGCACCATCCGTGCACCGCGCGGGACCGTCATCTCTGCTCGAGGGTGGGTCCAGGAAGCTGCACTGCGCATGCTCATGAACAATCTCGATCCCGATGTTGCCGAACGTCCTCAGGAATTGATTGTCTACGGCGGTACCGGTAAAGCCGCCCGCAACTGGAAGTGTTTTGATTCAATCGTCGACACGCTAAAACGGCTGGAGAACGACGAAACATTACTTGTCCAATCGGGAAAACCGGTAGGCATATTTAAAACACATTCCAATGCGCCCAGAGTATTGATCTCCAATTCCATGCTCGTCCCGAAATGGGCAACGTGGGACGAGTTCCGCAGACTTGAAGCACTCGGACTGACCATGTACGGCCAGATGACCGCAGGCAGTTGGATCTATATCGGATCACAGGGAATCCTTCAGGGAACCTATGAAACATTTGCCGAAGCGGCGCGGCAGCATTTTGGCGGAACACTTGCGGGACGATTCCTTCTGACCGCCGGACTTGGAGGGATGGGCGGAGCACAAACGCTTGCCGCAACGATGAACGGTGCCGCCTGCCTTGCCGTGGAAGTGGACCGCACACGAATTGAAAAACGCCTCGCCACGAAGTATCTGGATACGATGACGGATGATTTGAACGAGGCGCTGGTAATGATCCGCAATGCAAAAGAGAAGAAGCAGCCGCTTTCCGTTGGGTTGCTTGGCAACGCTGCCGAGATCGTTCCGAAGATCGCGCGGGGAAAGTTCCTGCCGGATATTGTCACGGACCAGACTTCCGCACACGATCCGCTTCATGGATATGTTCCCGCAGGCATGACGTATGAAAAAGCGCTTGCCTTGCGTAAGAAGAATCCGAAACAGTACGTTGAACTTTCGCGTGCCTCCATTGCAGCCCACGTGAAAGGATTGTTGTCGCTGAAGAAAAAAGGAAAGGTCGTTTTCGATTACGGCAATAATATCCGCGGTGAAGCACTGACCGGCGGAGTAAAAAACGCATTCGACATTCCGGGATTCGTCCCGGAATATATCCGCCCTCTCTTTTGTGATGGGAAAGGCCCGTTTCGCTGGGTGGCATTGTCCGGAGATCCGGAAGATATCTATAGAACAGATAGAGCTATCCTTGAAACATTTCCCGAGAACACATTATTGAAAAACTGGATTGAGAAAGCGCAAAAACAGGTAGCCTTTCAAGGATTGCCGGCTCGTATCTGCTGGTTGGGGTACGGCGAACGGGCAATCATGGGAAAAATTTTCAATGACCTTGTCCGCCGCGGCGAAGTGAAAGCACCGATTGTCATTGGCAGGGATCATCTGGACTGCGGAAGCGTTGCTTCTCCCAACCGTGAAACGGAAAAGATGAAAGACGGTAGTGATGCCATCGCCGATTGGCCGATTCTTGGCGCCATGCTCAATTCTATCGGCGGCGCAAGCTGGGTGAGCGTTCATCACGGCGGCGGCGTAGGAATCGGTAATTCCATCCACAACGGCATGGTGATCGTTTGCGATGGTACAGCCGAAGCTGATCTCCGGCTTGAACGGGTGTTAACGTACGACCCGGGCATGGGTATCATTCGTCACGCCGATGCTGGTTATGATCGTGCGCTGAAGAATGCCCGGAAGTTCCATATTTCCATACCAATGATGAAATAAAAAGAACGGACTCCTTTCATTGATCACTCGCACGGTCTTCAATAATTCCAAAACAACTGCATTCTCAAGGCGGATGATCGCTGCATTCATGGCAGCGTTGCTGACAATGTTCGTGGCGGGATATTTTGCGTTCAGCACTGTGCAGCAGCTTTCCGGCGAATATGGCACCGTGGCTGCCACGTACGAACTGATCAGTGCGCTCGACGAGATTATTGTCGATGTTGCTTCCGGTCAAACAGAACTACGGACGTTCTATCTGTCGGTCGATTCATCATATCTGTCCTCATACAGGACAATCAGCGACTCGATTCGTCTGAAGCTCATCGCCGTCCGGAGCATGATCTCCGAAAACATTCCACACCAACAGACTTTTGAACTGCTGGAACAAGCTTTAGCGGATCGCGAGATGTTCAATGACCAGAAAATTGCCGCCACGTTGCAGAGCGGACAATTGGTTGCGGAGGATTTGTTTCCCGTCCAGCAAAGCCAGCAGATTATTCGTCGTATAAACGGTGTTATTGCCGATATGCAAGAGGTGGAGAAGCGAACGCTTTTTGATCGGAAATTGAGCATGACCAATCAATCGAATCGCTCGCTGCTATTAATCACTTTTGGCGGCGTGGTGAGTGTGCTCCTGTTAATGACGGTGTTTTTATTTCTGACGAAAGAGGTCCAGCAGCGCACAAAGGCGGAGAAAGAAGTTCGCGACAGCGAAAAACGATTTGTCAGCTTCCTGGAAGCAGTCCCTGCGGGAGTTTTTATCCTCACAGCAGACGGAAAACCGTTCTATGCCAACGATGAAGCAAAAAGAATTCTTGGCTCCGGCATCCTCCCTTCCGCAACAGCTGATAATCTTTCGGAAATTTACCATGCTTATTTTCAGGGAACAGATCGTCCGTATCCCTCCGACCGCATTCCTATCGTCCGCGCACTGAAGGGGGAGCGGTCTGCCATTTCCGATATTGAAGTGTGGAAACCCGATGCTATCACACCATTGTTCGTAACCGGTGCGCCGATCTATGACAGTGTTGGCAATCTGCAATATGCCATGGCGGCATTCGTCGATATCTCCGAACAGAAACAGGCACAACAACAGCTGGCGGACAGTGAGGAACGGTTCCGTCAAATTATTGAGAATGCTTCGGATATCATTTACAGAACGGACGACCGCGGGAACTTTACCTATGTGAACCCGGTGGGATTGACAATGTTTGGCTATTCGAATGCCGATGTACTCGGGAAACATTTTACCATTTTCGTGAAGGAGCAGGAACGAAGTGCTGTTGCACGGAAATACTACCGGCAGAAGATCAACAGAACCAAATCCAGCTACAACGAATTTCATGCGGTGAAGCAGAATGGCGAAGTGATCATCCTGGGTCAAAGCGTCGAACTATTGTTCGAGAACAACAAGATTATTGGCTTCCTCGCCATAGCGCGCAACATAACCGAACAAAAGCTCGCGGATGAAGAAATTGCACGTCGTCAGCAGCAGCTGGATACCGTCATCTCTACGGTGGATGAAGGAATCACGCTGAGCGATGAACACGGGAGATTCGAAATCTTTAATGCGAAGATGGAGGAATTGACCGGATATTCGAAGGAAGAGGCCAACGGCGGCGAGTTCACAAAGTTCCTGTATCCCGATCCGACGGAACAACAAAAAGGTTTGGACCGACTGGGCGATGTATTGAAGAAGGGTTTCATTCAAGACGTGGAAACAACCATCCGCACAAAATCCGGCGGAGAAAAAACACTGCTGATTTCCACTCGTATCGTGCATGTGAAGGATACCATAATGTTTTTGAGTGCGTATCGGGACATTACTTCGCGGAAACGATTCGAGGTGGAGCTGAAGAATGCTAAGGAAACGGCAGAATCCGCCACCATGGCAAAGTCCCTCTTCCTTGCCACCATGAGTCATGAGATTCGCACTCCGATGAACGGAGTAATAGGTATGACGGATCTGCTGATGCAGACCGAGCTGGATGCGGAGCAGAAAGAATACACTGAAATCATCCGCACCAGCGGTGAAACATTATTAACGCTCATTAACGACATCCTCGATTTCTCCAAGATCGAATCCGGCAAACTGGATATGGAGAAGCGTCCCATCGAGATCCAAAGTCTCATCGAGGAAACGTTCGATCTTGTGGCGCGTCGTGCCGTCGAAAAAAGACTGGACCTAATCTATCTTATTGATCCGTCCACACCAACATACATCATCGGCGATCCAGTCCGGCTCCGGCAGATACTGCTTAATCTGACAAACAACGCAATCAAATTCACCGATAAGGGTGAAGTGTTGGTGACGGTACAGGAACAGTCCCGGCGCGAAGATATGACAACGCTGTTGTTCTCGGTGAAGGACACCGGTATCGGCATTCCTGCTGAAAAAGTGGAAGTGTTGTTTCAGGCCTTCTCTCAAGTGGATGCCTCGACCACGCGGAAATACGGCGGCACCGGTCTTGGTCTGGCAATCACCAAACGGTTGGTAGAATTAATGGACGGTACGGTCTGGGTGGAAAGTGATGAAGGAAATGGTTCAACGTTCCGCTTTACCATCACCGTGCCGACAACGTTGACGGCGGATTCGTTGCCGAAAAAATATGTCCGCGGGAAGATTCCGGAACTGCAGGGTAAGCGTGTACTTCTGGTGGATGATAATGCGACAAATCTGAATATTCTGAGCATCCAGTGCTCCAACTGGGGTATGCATCCGCGGGCCACTGTATCGCAGAACGAGGCGCTGCAATGGTTGAAAGGGAACGATCCGATCGACATCGCTATTATCGATTATCACATGCCCGGAATGAACGGTGTTGAACTTGCCCGGGCGATGCGGGCAATCCGCGGTGAGCAATCCTTGCCGATTGTCCTGTTTTCTTCTTCCGGCAGAAGTGAGTTTTCGGAAACAGAGAATGCACTGTTTGCGGCGGTCATCTTAAAACCGTTGAAACAAGCCCATCTCTATTCTACATTGATCGACGTGCTTTCACGGACTGGAATTGTGGAAGGGATACAGAAGGTGTCCGTGTCGCACAAAGTGGAAATGTTGTCCCACCGCATTCCATTAAAGATTCTTGTTGCGGAAGATAATTTGATCAATCAAAAACTTGCCATCCGGCTGCTGCAACAACTTGGATATACTGCAGATATTGCCTCCGATGGGAAAGAGGTTCTTGCACTGCTTTTGCTGAGCAGGTATGATATAATTTTAATGGATCTTCACATGCCGGTGATGGACGGGCTTGAAACGACACGCACAATCGTGAAGACCGTCGAACCATCTCGCCGTCCGAAGATTATTGCCATGACCGCGGATGCGATGAGCGGGGATCGGGAAAAATGTATCGACGCCGGAATGGATGACTATATTAGTAAACCGGTTCGTCTGGAAGGCCTGCGTGATACGCTGCAACATTTCGGAGAGATGATTCTTGAAGAAAAGAAATTGAACCATCATGAAACATCGAACCACGCGATGTATCTTCGGCTGAAGGAATTACTGGAACAGACAGACGGCGAATTTATGACAGAATTTCTTCAGACCTATCCGTCGCAATGCGAAGAGATTATTGTGCAATTGCGGCAGGCATGGCAGCAGAGTGATTTGAAACAGATTGTATTTGCCGCGCATAAACTCCGCGGACTGGCGCTGAGTTTCGGAGCAGACTCGCTTGCAGAATTGTGCAAGACCGTCGAACTGCATGTGGAGGCGAATCCCGGTATGATTACATCGGAGTATCTGCTATCCATCGAACAGGAAGTGCAGCATTCCTATGAAATGCTTGCGTCGGTAATGACGAAACTGGATATCGTGTGAATCATCCGGCGGAAACGAAAACGGGTTTGTGCAGGGAGTGTGTCTTCCACACCATGATCCGCAACAGGCGGGGGAGTGAATTTCATCTCTGCGAATATTCTCAGAAAAACACTTCATTTCCGAAGTATCCCAAACTTCCTGTAAAAACGTGTCCTGCATATCGATCTGCTGAGAACAAAGCTGAATCAACAAGACAACTGGATATGCTATGAATCTCTTTATAAAAAATATCGGCCAATTAGTAACGGTGGCATCCCACGGGAGACGGGTGAAAACAGGCGGTGACATGCGGGAACTGCATGTTCATACCGGTGCATCGCTCCTGATACAGAACGGCATCATCACCGCCATTGATGGCGCACAGTGTGTCCCTCCGGAAGATGTTGATGTTATCGATGCCGAAGGAAGAACCGTGCTGCCCGGATTTGTTGATTCGCATACGCACACCGTTTTTGCCGGAAGCAGAGAGAACGAATTTGCCATGCGATCCGAAGGGAAAACATATCAACAAATAGCCGAATCGGGAGGCGGGATCCTCTCCACGATGAATGCCACGCGCAACGCAACCAAGAGAGAACTATACAAAAGTGCCGAACGCCGGTTGAATGAAATGCTCCGGCACGGCACGACAACAATGGAAATCAAAAGCGGTTACGGCCTCTCACCGGAAGCGGAAATGAAGATTCTTGAAGTGATCGCCGAATTGAAACGGGATCATTATGCAACGATTGTTGCAACATTCCTTGCTGCACACGCCGTCCCGCCGGAATACAAGGAAGATACACAAGGATATGTGGACAGAATCTGCGACTATATGCTTCCGTACGTTGCGGAAAGAAAACTTGCAACATTCATTGATGTCTTCTGTGAAACAGGCTATTTTGATATCAAAATGACCGAACAAATTATACTTGAAGCAAAGAGACATGGCCTCATTCCAAAACTGCATGCCGATCAATTAACGGCAATGGGAGCAACGGAACTGGGTGCGAGGCACGCGGCAATTTCCGTCGATCATCTGGAAAAGACCAACGACCTTGGGATTACAACACTGCAAAATTCCGAAACCATCGCGACAGTTCTGCCGGGTTGTTCGCTCTTCTTGAGCCACCCGTATGCTCCGGCGCGGACAATGATCGATGCCGGCATACCGGTCGCCATTGCGACGGATTTCAATCCCGGATCGCAGATGTGTTCGTCTATGCAGATGATGTTGACATTGGCATGCACGCAAATGCACATGACGCCGGAAGAAGCAGTCACCGCTGCAACATTACACGGCGCTGCTGCATTGGGCATGACCGGCGAAATTGGAAGCATTGAAATCGGCAAACAGGCGGATGTGGTCATCTATAACGTCTCGGATTACCGATCCATACCATATCACTACGGAACCAACCATGTCCGTCATGTAATAAAGAATGGAGTGTTGCTGGATTTTTAGTGATCAGTTTGAAAGAGATTTTTTTATCACCGATAATAAAAACATACCAATCATGACCCAATCTCAAAAAACATGCCTTGTCTGCAATCAATCCCAGGAACAGATTCCGCTCATCGCTCTTGCATATCAAAACAAAGAACTGTGGATCTGCCCCCAGCATCTGCCTGTACTCATCCACAATCCCCGGCAACTTGCGGATAAATTACCTGGAGCTGATACCATGAAACCCTCAAGTCACAACGATTGATGTTGTACAATCCCAGCAAAAGTATTTCTCCGTATCGGCTCGTTGTAAAAATGCCACCGATGAGAGGGAATTATTTTCTCTAAAGAGTTGCCGAAAACACCATTTTTCTTTCTTGCCAGTGATTCCTCGCACATTGCTCTCCAAAACAAATTAATACTCTATTAGGGTCATCCATATCAATAACTAAAGGAGTAGAGATAATGAAGCGAACACTTTCTTTCGTGGGGATTGTCATTTTTGGAATAGCACTGTGGGGGTGCGAAGGAACAACGGAAACCAAATCAACCGGCGGAACACTGTCGATGTCGGCAAAATACACCACGGCGGTACTCGCTAAATCCGGTTCTATCGCTGCGGTAGATTCAATACAAATTATCAGGGCACGATTTATTTTACGCGATATCAAGTTCAAATCTCCTAAAGAGGATAGTTCCAATTTCCGGACGTCACCAATGATTTTGGAACTGAACCTCAACGGTTCTATTCAAACTATCGGTTCAATCGCTGTCCCTTTTGGATCATACAGCCGAATTGAATATGATGTGCACAGAGTAGAACAACCAGAAATTTCCGCACTGCCGGCGTCAGAACAAGAGCAATTTGCGGAATTCCTTAGCGGAGAACGGTACAGTATTATCATTAACGGTATTTCGTATATGGCCGGGGCAGCACCGGATACCTTTACCTATCGTTCGAAAGTCGATGCAAAACAAAAAGTGGATTTCTCTCCCGCGATCGATGTGTCAGAGTCTTCACCATCAGTGAATGCTTCCGTAGTTATCAGTTCTGCACAATGGTTCAGGAATCAATTGGGCGCCCTGGTGAATCCGAATGACACGAACAACGAAGGAATTATTGATGAAAATCTTAAGGCGTCCATTAAAGTCTACAAGGATAATAACAAAGATGGATCGAAAGATTGAACGATCACTTGTTTCACTGTTGAAATAGAATTATATTATTGCAGTAATTTCGTTCTTTATTCATAAGTCTGACCATTCGTTAGGGGTGTTATTCCTCTTGCATCCTTGTCCTGGTTGAAATACCGGGACAGGATAAAAAGCTGGAAAACTGAGAACATACCCTTGAAGGCGCTTCGCGCGCCGGAACCACCTGATCTGGATAATACCAGCGTAGGGAAACGACAATAAAATCATCGTTCCATCGTTTTTATTCGCCGTTTCTGATGCTGTGTATTCAGGACGGCGATTTTATTTTTAAAAAAACAAAAAGAGGAAAGATGAAAGCATTCAAATGTTCAATCACAAATACGGGACACACCGTTCTGTTCATTGCTGTCTTGTATTCATTTGCTGTTGCACAACAGGAATCCGATTCTGTCAAATATAGTTTTGATCCCGTATTGGTAACCGGTACAACTGCGGTTGAACGCGAAACACCGGTGACCTTTACCAATCTGGACAAAGGAATGATCCAGCAGCGCTATTCCATGCAGGATGTTCCGGTGATGCTTTCGGAACTTCCCGCAATGATCTCGTATTCGGACGGTGGAAACGGAGTTGGATACAATTATATTTTTTTACGCGGATTTGATCAACGCCGGCTTTCCATCATGGTGAACGGTGTTCCTCAAAACGATCCGGAAGATCATAATGTCTATTGGATCGATTTTCCGGATCTGCTCGCCAGCTCTTCCAACGTACAGGTGCAGCGCGGAGCGGGAAGTGCATTCTACGGTCCGCCGGCCATTGGCGGCTCGGTAAATATCATCACCAATCCGTTCACACCAAAACCGTATGCAAAATTTGAAGCAATGTTCGGATTTCAAGAATATGGCGATAGTTCGCAGTCGCTGCCAATGACGATGAAAAAACTTTCTGCATCATTCAACTCCGGTTTAATCGATAATAAATACATGTTCTACGGCCGCCTGGGAAAAATTCAATCGAATGGTTACCGAATCCATTCCGCACTGGAAACCGGCTCATATTTTCTTGGTGCTCTGCGCTTTGATGAGAATATGACGACTCGTGTTCATTTATTTGGCGGACCGTTAACGGATCAACTTGTGTATACAGGACTTCCCAAATGGACGAACAATGACAAGAAACTCCGGCGGATGAATCTATCCTATTGGGAAACAGATGCCGGCGGGAAAAATTATGGATATACAGCACAGCGTCGTCCGCAGGAGAAGGAAGGATTCAATCAGCCGCATTACGAGATCCTGAACGAATGGAAGATTGATGAAACACAAAAACTGCATAACACGCTCTTCTACTATGACAGCCATGGATATTTCGACTACGATGCGTCTTGGGCGGATGCGGCAACATTGCGTATCGATAGTGCGCACGGATTTAATCCCACACCGATTGTGCAAAATGCTATCGTGCGCGGCGGTGTTGATCTTGTGCAGTGGGGATGGCTTCCGCGGTACGAACTCATTCATAATCAGGGAATGCTCACCATCGGCGGTGAGTACCGGTATCATAAAGGATCCCATTGGGGAAAAGTTCAGTATGCGGAAGGTCTTCCGGTTTTTTATAATCCGGATTACCGCTTCTATCAGTACGACGGGTTCAAGCACATGGCCTCCGTTTATGTGACGGAGAGTTATAAGCCGCAAGAGAATATGACGCTGATGGCAAACGTTCAGCTTGCGTATAATGAGTATCAGATCAGAAACGAAAAATTTTTGAATAACTCGTTCAGTGTGCCGTATGTTTTCATTAATCCCCGGCTTGGCATGAATTATAATATGACGGATAAGTGGAATACCTATGTTTCATTCGGATATACATCCCGCGAACCGCGTTTGAGGAATCTCTATGCAGCGGAAGACGCCTACTCCGGTGCTCTTCCCGCATTTGAGGCTGATACGAGCGGCGGTACGACCAAATATCATTTCAACAAACCGATCGCGGATCCGGAGCAATTGTTAAATCTGGAACTCGGAACAGGTTTCCGCACGGTCGATTGGGTGTTGAACACCAATGTCTATTGGATGGAATTTACAAACGAACTGGTGAAATCCGGGAAGGTTGATATTTTCGGAAATCCTGTGTATGGTAATGCACCGAGGACAAGGCATCTCGGACTGGAACTGGACGGAAGCACGCGGTTGACGGACGAAATTACTGTCAGCGGAAATGCCTCGTTCTCCTCAGATCTTATCGTGGAATTTTCCACCGTGGACAGTGCAGTGAATGGAGTTGTCTACCGGACATCGCTGAAAGATAATCCTATCGCAGGTTTCCCGGGTATGACCGCCAATATTCGGCTTACCTATCAACTGGATGGGATATCCGCATCGGTCATCACGAAATATGTTGGACCGTTCTACACGGATAACTTCCAGAATCCGGAGAATAAGAACGATGCGTACACGGTGGTAAACGTGGAATTGCTGTACGTGCTGCCGCCCATCGGTGATGCGGAGATTACCTTGCGCGGTGAAGTTCGCAATGTATTGAACCGATTGTACATGCAGAATGGAGAGGGGAACGCATTTTTCCCCGCGGCAGAACGGAACTATCTGGCG
>Ga0172379_10001604_pt1 | contig 44423 bp, 40 predicted proteins | sample GrowelOW334metaG_FD_119756 | JGI IMG/M metagenome (GOLD analysis project Ga0172379, IMG submission 119756) | Groundwater microbial communities from an aquifer near a municipal landfill in Southern Ontario, Canada - Groundwater well OW334 metaG | ecosystem: Environmental > Aquatic > Deep... | reverse complement strand
CTTAGATTTCTATTTATACAGCCAATTTTAATGTTGGGTCGTGGTAAGCGTGAAAAGTGGGGTACGGTTTATAATTCATTGAGTAAGTTGCCGGTAGATTTGGCATTGGTTCGTTTATTCAACATAGACACTGGTAAATTAGTACAGACAAAAGTTACTGGTTCAGATGGGCGCTATTTCTTTACTACAGACGTTGGACGTTATCGCATGGAAGTTAGGAAGGGAGCATTTGAATTTCCATCATCTTTGTTGAAAGGTTTTCAGGTTGATGGTAATCGCGTAGACGTTTATCATGGTGAAGAGGTGGATGTAACTAATCAGGGGTCAGTAATTACAGCCAATATTCCCCTGGATCCAGCCGGTCAGAAATTGAAAACTCCATTTAGATTAATATTTAGTAAAATGGTTCTTAGAATTCAGAATGCAATCTCATGGGTTGGTTTAGTAGTCACAGTCGGTGTGTTATATATTTCTCCAGTTTGGTATATGTGGTTGTTGCTTGGGGTACATTTAGCTTTGATGTTTGCATTTAGGCGTTTGGCCAAGCCCACCACAAACAAAGGGTGGGGCATTGTGTATGATGAACAGACCAAAAAACCTCTCTCCAAAGTGGTAGCGCGTTTGTTTGATTCCAAATTTAATAAATTAGTGGCCACTGAAATTACTGGACCTGATGGAAAATATTATTTTATGGCGGGGGATAATCAGTATTATGTTGCCTATGATCGCGACGGTTATAATTCATTAAAGACAGATATTATTGACCTAAAAGGTAAGGAATCTGAAACGATTGCAAAAGACGTGAATCTAAAGAAAAAGTAGTAGATAGTTATACACATTTTTTATTCTAATTTACACGGAAAAGTAGTATAATAGTAACAGAATTTATTTATGGATGTTTCTGTAGGGAAACAATTCAAGGAATATTCATCCCGTAATTTTTTGTATTTGGGATTAGTTTTGTTTTCTGCATTTTTGGTAGCTGTTTTTGGATATTTAAATTTTGCGACTGCTGCTACTGTTCCCAACATTATCACTTATCAAGGAAAGCTATTAACGAACGGTTCGGCTGTGACTACCACCCAGGCCATATCGTATGTTTTGTATGATGCAGTAAGTAGTGGAAATGCTTTGTACTCAGCCGCCGGTAATACAAGTTCGCCTGCGACGGTCAGCACAACGGTGAATGATGGTTTTTTTACTATTGATTTGGGAGACACTGGTACAAACATTGTTGATCCCACAATATTTAAGAACAATCAAACTGTTTATTTAGAAGTTACTATCGCAGGAGAAACTCTTGTTCCTCGAAAAAGAATTACTGCTAGCCCATTTGCGATGAATGCAAAATATTTGGAGGGCATCGGAGCGAGTTCTACACCTCAGTCGTCTATATATATACCTATTTCAGACAGTAGTGGTAATTTTAATTTTAATAATGTAACTTCTACTGGGGTAAATGTTTCAGGAAATTCTGTTTTGGCCACGACAACTATTTCTAACTTGAACTCAGCATCTGGAACAATCTCAAATTTAAACTCTACTGAAATAAATACTGATAATCTTATTGCTGTTTCTGCTACCTTTACTAACGCTACCACCACTGGTTCGTTTTGGGCAGACCTTCTTACTGCCGCTACTGGTTGGTTTACAGATCTGTTTTGGACTGATGCTACTTCTACTGGGCACACACAATTAAATACTTTGACTACAACTGGCGCTACAACATTGGCTACCACCACTATTTCAAGTTCTACCGTTGGCTATTTAAATGTTTCTAACAATATATACACTGGAGGTTTGTTGAGTGTAATTGGCAATTCTACTTTTGGAGATATAACAGCTGGTGTTTGGAAAGGCACTGTCGTGTCTAGCACCTTTGGTGGTACCAACCAGAACAGTTCAAATTGGACAGGTTTTACAAAAGTTACCAATGGGGTGTGGGCGACATCTTCGATTTCAACTAGTGATTTAACCAATGCTAACACCTTGGCGTTTTTGGCAAACAACCAAACTTTTACTGGTTCAAATACTTTCGCCACTGGCACCTTTAATTATTTAACAGCTACTACCTCAGTTGTTAGAGATATTACTGTAAGTAACAATGCTGACATCTATTATGCTGATATTGATAGTTCAAATATATTTTTGTTGCAGTCAACGAATGCCTATTTGGATTATATGACTTCTTCTTATAGAGCTGGTTTTAATATTTTGAATGCGACTGGCAACACTACTCTAGCCACCACTACTATTTCTAGTTCCACTATTGGATATTTAAATGTTTCCAATGATATATACACTGGCGGGCTTTTGAGTGTAATTGGCAATTCTACTTTTGGAGATATAATAGGTGGTGTTTGGAAAGGTAACGTGGTTTCCAGCACATATGGCGGAACCAACCAAAATAGTTCCGGTTGGACTGGGTTTACAAAAGTCACCAATGGGGTGTGGGCGACCAGTACGATTGGTTTGGCCACAGATGTTTCTGGAATTTTACCTGTTGTTAATGGCGGTACTGGTACGAGCACATTTTCTAGTGGTGGAATAGTTTTTTCAAACGGCACTACTTTGACACAAAATGCGAATCTTTATTGGAATAATTCAAGTGGATATTTTGGTGTAGGAACAGCAGTCCCAGCTGAAAAAATGCATCTGTATAATGGGACTTTGTTGGTGGACAATCCAGTCAATCCGACCATCAAGGGCTCTTTGACTGATGTAGAAAGTTTGGGAGGTGTTGGGCATTTTGATATTGCTGGCAAATTTGCTTATGTAGGTGCTGTAAGTGGTGGGGTTCCAATTTTGTCGGTTGTAGATATTTCCAATCCGGCTTTTCCTTCTTTGATTAGTACTTCTACTTCTGGTCAATTGCCAACAAACATTGATGATGTTCAGGTATTAGGGAAGCTTGCTTATGTATTTGGGGATACTTCTGGATTGAAAACTTTGACAATTATGAATTTATCCGACAGCGGTGCTTTAAATGCAGTTGGATCGTTAACCGATGGAGCACTTTCTTCACAATTAAATTCAATTTTTGTGGTGGGTAAATATGTGTATGCAACCGGTGGTAATTCTGCTACTGGCACATTTCAGATTATAGAAGTAACTCAATCAAATCATCCAAAAGTTGTTAGTTTGTCACCTGGTATGGGTCAGCAAGCAACGTTAGCAGATGCTAATTCTGTTTATGTGCAGGGTAAATATGCTTTCTTGACTGCTAGCGATGGAGTAAGCCCAACTGGCACATTAATATGTGTCGATGTTTCAGCTCCTAATAGTCCTTCTGCTCTTGAAAAAATTACTGATGTAAGTCAACAAGCAATATTGTCTGGTGCAAGAGCTTTATATGTTTCTGGTAAATATGCTTATGTGGTTGCGTCAAATAATTCAACAGGTACATTAGCGATAGTAGATGTGGGTGATCCTATGGCAATGACTGTAGTAGGTTATGTAACTTCTACGGCCGATCAAGATTTATTGGGTGGAGCGAAGGATATAGAGGTCTCCGGTAAATATGCTTATTTGATTTCGAGAGATAATACTTCTGGTACTATAGCCGTAGTAGATATTTCTAGTTCTACAGCTCCTTATGTAGTCGGTTCAATTTCTGATATTAGTTTGAAAGATAGTCGGAATATTAAAATTTCTGGTAAATATGTTTACACAATTGACGATGGGGATGGGACTTTTAGTGTTGTTGATATAAAAGGTGCAGATATTAGTTCGGCAAATATTGGTAATATGTTTGCCAGCGCTCTTACGGTTTCTGAAAAAGGTGATTTTGGAAGTTTGTCTATCCAAGAAGGGCTGAATGTCGGTTCTCAAGGTATTTATTCTAATGGCGCGGTAGCTATCAATGTAGATGGTTCGCTTACCGCATCTAATGGTATTTTTAGTGTCTCACGAGATTCAACTGTTCCAGCTTTTTTTATAAATGGTAGTGGTAATGTGTTTGTAAATTCCACTTCTTCTATTGGTACCAGTTATAAAATGTTTATTGATGCTGAAGGTAGTTTTGGTGCTGGCTTGGGAGTCAATGGTTTTATAGTAGCCAGTGGTTATATTTCTGGTACTAGCTCACTTGATCTGGCGGAAACTTATCCGATAAATTTATCTTGTAATTTGAATAATAGTTGTCCAGTTGCTGGTGATGTGGTTTGCTCGGATGAGACAGTAGTGGCTGGAGTAAAAAAATGTAGTTTGGAAAATGACGATAATATTATTGGTATAGTTTCTATCAATCCTGGTTTCTTATTAGGTGGTGGAGATTTTTCTGCTCCTGATGATTATTCAGGGAAAGTAAAAGTGGCACTGTCCGGTCGTGTGCCAACTAAAGTGTCTACCGAAAACGGACCAATAAATGTTGGGGACAAATTAACTCTATCAAGTATTTCCGGTGTAGCGGCGAAAGCAGTGGGCGAGGTGCAAACAGTGGGTGTGGCAATGGAAAATTATTCTGGAGATGGTGTTGGTGAAATAATTGTGTTTGTAAATTTGGGATGGCAAAATGAATTGTATAGAATATTATCGGTGGATACAGATAGTAAAATTTTAAATGTGGGTACTGATATTACTCCATATAATTTGGCGTTGAATGGAGAGCTCACAATGTTTAATAATGTAATAAATAAATTGGTCTTTAATACTACCGCACTGTTTGAATCCAGAACAAATAATAATAACGCTTTTATTTTTAATGCGGTAAATTTTGGTGATAGTACTGAACAAGTTTTGTTATCTTTGCGATCCAATGATCAGCCGAGATTTTCAGTAATGGCCAATGGTGATATTCGTGCGACTGGAAATTTGTATGCGGCAAGTGCTGTTTTTGGGACATCCACCAATCCAGGTGATTTGGCCGAACGAGTAGATATTGCCACAGATGATATTGTTGAGCCTGGTGATGTTTTGGTAGTAGATATGAATAGTTCAGACACTTATCGACGTAGCAGTGGGGTAAATGAGCAGGCAGTAGCTGGTGTGGTTTCTACCAATCCAACTATAGTAGTAGGAAATGGAAAAACCGACTATACGGCAGTGATGGCAATGGTTGGACGTGTGCCTTTGAAGGTGTCTGATGAAAATGGAGACATCGTTCGTGGAGATTTGTTGGTCACCGCATCGAGCACAGGCTATGCGATGAAATATAATTCGAAAAAAGATAGTGATGATAAAATGATCGGTATAGTTGGTGTGGCTTTGGATTCATTTGGTGAAGGTAAAGGAAAAATAATGGCTTTGGTGCGCACTGGTTGGGTGAATAGTCGTTACGAAACTATTTCTAGTATAAAGGAAAATATTTCACAACTGGCGGCGGCCCAAGGAATTGTTTTGGGTGCTACTAGTACAGCAAATCTAAATGTTGAAAATAATAATGGTGCACTGTTATATTCTAGCGGTGATTTGAACTTACAAGGAAATTTATTGTTGAACGTAGCTTCGATTGTTGGTAAAGATAATCGTTGGTCTATTGACGCATCTGGACATTTTATTACTAGGATAAATACTTCACAAGGTGAAAAAGAAATGTTTGCGATACAGTCGCCAACATCTGAGTTTGTGTTTTCAAGCTCTTCTCAATTGATCGCTGGTGAAGTTCGAGTTTTGTTTGATCAATCTGTAAATGAAATTATTGATTTTACTCAACCTTTGAAAATCAATGTAACTTTAACATCCGGAGAAGCCAAAGGTATTTATGTTAGTGAAAAAAACGAACAAGGTTTTGTGATAAAAGAGTTGGACAATGGTACAAGTGGGGCTACATTTGATTGGATGGTAGTGGCAAAAAGAAAAGAGGAAATAAATGTACCTGTAATAGTTGAACCAGAGGTTGTTTTGCCTGTACAAAGCATTGAACCAACATCAGGGGATATATTAAATATTCCAGTTCAAAACAGTTCTTCCACTGAGGAAATTATTTCTGCCATCGAAAGCGCAATTCAAGCAGATGAATCGGTGGTTGAACAAATTGTTCCAGAAGTAGTGACTCCAGTTGTAGAAAGTGTCCCACAAGTAGTTGAAACTACTCCAATTGAGCCGGTTGTCGCGCCGCCGACTGAGCCAGCGCCCTCAACACCATAGGTATTGAAATATTTTTTGTTTGTGCTACAATGTAATTCGTTAATGGGCCGTTAGCTCAGCTGGTAGAGCGCTTGCATGGCATGTAAGAGGTCATGGGTTCGAGCCCCGTACGGTCCACAAGTGGAGCTATTATGGCTCCTTTCTTTTTTAAAAATATATGTCATTTTCTATTGGAATTGTTGGTTTGCCTAATGTTGGAAAATCCACTTTGTTTAATGCCTTAACCCGCAGCAAACAAGCAGAATGTCAGAATTATCCATTTTGTACTATCGATCCAAACGTTGGTGTGGTTCAAGTACCAGATGAAAGATTACAAAAATTATCAGATGTTTCTAAATCAAAAAAAATTATACCTACAGTTATTGAATTTGTAGATATTGCGGGTTTAGTAAAAGGCGCTTCTGAGGGTGAAGGTTTAGGAAATAAATTTTTATCTCATATTCGTGAAGTGGATGCTATTGCACAAGTGGTGCGAGCTTTTTCTGATAGTAATGTAATACATGTTAATAACAAAGTAGACCCAACAGACGACGCGGAAGTAATAAATTTGGAATTAGCATTAGCCGATTTACAAACAGTTAGTAAGCGGTTGGAAAATGTAAAAAAAGGTGCCAAAGGAACAGCTGCAAAAGAAGTGGCCAAACAAATAGAACTTTTGGAAAAAGTAAACAAACAACTGGAAGATGGAAAACCAGCGAGAGCATTGGGATATGATGAAGACGAAATGGAAATAGTAAGAGAATTGCATTTACTAACCATGAAACCGATGTTGTATGTAGTCAATGTAGACGAAGACATGACCGGCGGCAAGAAATTTATTGCTCCGCCTGGTAGTGAACAAGTTGAAATTAGTGCAAAACTCGAAGCTGAGTTGGCAGAGTTGAGTAAAGAAGAATCGGCCGAATATCTCAAATCACTAGGATTGTCTCAAACAGGTTTAGACAAACTGGTATTGTCTAGTTATAAACTTTTAAACTTGATTACATTCCTAACATCTGGAGAGCCAGAAACCCGCGCCTGGACAGTAAAAAGTGGTTCAAAAGCTCCAGAGGCCGCCGGCGTAATTCACACGGATTTTATCAAAGGATTTATCAAAGCCGATGTAGTAAATTGCAGTGATTTTGTCGAATACGGTGGATGGAGTGGAATAAAAACCAGCGGCAGACTGCGTTTAGAAGGCAAGGATTATATTGTCAAAGATGGGGATGTAGTTTATTTCCACATAGCATAAATATTCTGTTAAACAAAAAACACAGCCAATAGTATCTTTTTCACTTTCCTCACCTCGCGAGAGGCTCAGGGATGAAGCCTCGGCTTCATAACCCGTTCAAAAGAAACTATTGTCTGTGTTTTTTTATTAATATTATATTTTCTTAAATCTCCAGATTTCCCTGCCCACATGTTGATCCGAACGCCAATACATAAGATGTTTGTGCTCCGGCAATATTGTATCATTTACAAAACCTAATTTTAGGATGTCTTTTTCGCAATCCATTGTGATCCAATCATCTTTGTGATTGAAACGAGGAATGACGAAAATTACTATTCCACCTGGTTTTAATATTTTTTGTAATTTTGAAAAAGAATTTATATACAGCATTTTCAATTCAGTTGCTTGTGATTCAATCATCGATTTTGTTTCACTGCCTTTGAGAGGTTTTCCTAAATATGATTCTGCGATAATTGCGTCCACCTCTTCATTGCCAATTTTTTTTGCAATATCAAAAATATCTGACTGGAAAATATTTAGTTTCAAACCAGATGTATCAATATTATAATAATTTTCTATCCATGTAATATTTTTTGTAGTATCGCTAATAGCAGTTTCAGAAATATCGGAACCAATAATATTTTTATAACCCATTAATATTGCCTCTGTAATAATAGTTCCCGACCCACAAAATGGATCAGCAATAACGTTACTAGTTTTTTGCATTGCCAAATTTATCATCATCATAGCCAGTTTTGGTGGCAACATACCGCTTTCATCGTCGCGTCCTGGTCGTCCAAAATCACGTTTAGAAAAATCATCAATGGACTGAATGGCTTTCGTGATAAAGACTTGATTATTACAGACTTCAATATCGGCGCCTTTTTTTATTAAGTTGTTATAAATAACTGTGGCCGTATTATTTGCTTCGATATAGCGAGCAGATCGACTTAATTCTTTCAGTATTTTTTTTGCCTCTATACCCAATGCACTAAAACCGTTTATTGAAAACTCAATTTTACCAGTTGGAATGTAGATGTTCAAAAATTTTGCCAGTTCGTCTTTTTGAGGATGTATTTGGTCAGCCACTTCACAAATTTTTATTGTGCCACCCAAATGTCGCATTAATTCTGGTAAATCAACCACTTGTTCAACTGACAAAACGAGCTTACTTTCTTTGTGATAAACAATATCAAAATTTATTTTCTTTAACAAAAAAACTGCTTTGACTTCGGCTAATGACAAGAGCGACTCTCGACCCAAAATAAAAAGCAGGTTATGGTTGTTTGATTTTTGTTGAGCTGGTTGGTGTAGAGGTTGAAGTTTCGACATAATAAAAAATGTTTCTTACTTTAGTGGTTATTTCCGGTAATGAATTTTTGGAATTTATGATGTCTTGGGAAAGAGTAAAATTTTTGTTATCTACCATATCCATACCCAAGTTTGTGCTAAGTGACACGATAGCATTGGCATTGGCCAAGGTCAAATATGAATATTGATATACAAAATAAAAAACAAACATAGTGCAGGTCAGAAGCAGACCCACTATTAGTATGCCTGCCACCTTCCAGATGGTATAACGGTTAGATGGTTTAAGATACATGGTATTTTTCATTTGGTCAAATTTAGCGTTCGTTGACATATAATAATAAATCCAAATTCATTATAGTAGCGCTAGGGTTATTGTTTTGTGTACTAAAGGCAGACGAAATCTGTAAATTGGTAATTGTAAAATAAAAATCCTCTTTTTCAATAGACGACAGGTATTTTAATATATTTTGATAATCGCCACTCAAAGTGAGCGAAAAATTTACTGTTTCACCCGGCTTGTCTAGGTTTGAGCTGTTTATTTTTTGAATTACCTTGTTGTTGCTAGCCAATCTTTCTAGTGAAGTTATGAGTTTAAGTTCGTCACCGCGATAAAACAACAGATCCGGATATTGGGCGACGATTGATTCTATCTCATCAATCTTTTTCTTTGAAGTGCGAATATTTCTGGTGTTTTCGTATTTTTTTTCAAGATAAACACGCAGACTGTTGGTCTCTTCTTCTAAATTTCGAATATATCGAATAGTTGGAAAAATAATACCAAAAATAATAGTTAAAGTTATAACTGTAAAAACGGCTAGTATTATTAATGTTCTTTTTTCGGTATTTAGATTAAGTTTCATAATATTACTCTAAAACATTTCTTACTGGCACCGCTTTTTTTGGTTGAGTACCGATAATTCCAGGAAGATTTTTCGTAGTAGCTTTGATTTCAAACGAAACATTATCTTTTTGGAACAATTGAGATGTCGGTGTTTGTACCAAATCTATCCATGAATAATCTTTTAGCGATGCTTGATATGCCAAAAGCGCATCACGAGTTTGGGCAGTACCAGAAATTGTCACTATATTTGTTTTACGATCAATAAGTAGCGAACTAATTTTTATATTATTTGGTAATTTTTGAATTAGTTCTAAAAGTTTTGGTGTTAGCGGAGCGTAACCTTTATTTGCAGAAACGAACTGTTTAATTGTAGCGTTTAATTTTCGTATTTCTTGATTATAACTAGAATATTCCTTATTTACGAGCATGGCACTTTGAGACAAGTCATTGAATTGAGTTTGAAGAGTCATCCAACTCCACAACAATATTACCGAAAGAAACGCGGCGACTAGCAAAACAATCTCAATCATTTCTTTGAAGAATATAAACTTAATCAACTTTTCTAGAAGTCCTTTTTTTGCAGGTGGAATAAGATTAATTCTAGATAATAGCATATTATTCATTGTATGGGTTGATTACAGCGCGCAAAGCCAATCCAGTTGCAGAGACCATGGTATGTTCATGAAATTTTTTTTGTTCGTCAGTAAATTTTTCAGTTTTAATATTTTTCCAACCATTTCCCATAGTAAACTTTATTTTTAGGCGACGAGCTAAAGTTGGCAAAATATTTTGCATTTGAGCCATGCCACCACAAAGTTCAATATGTTCAATTGGTGTGGCGTGAGGGTAGTGATCTTGATAATATGATATAGTTTTTTTGATTTCTAGTATCAAATTATCAACTAATTCATCGACAATTTTTAGATAACTAGGAATCTCTTTGGTATAGTTGAGACCGTTTTTTATTTTTATATCCTCAGCCTCGTCGTATGTAATTTTTAGTTGTTGTATAAGCGACATGTTGATTATCTCTCCAGAAAAATTTATGGTAGTACTAAAACGCACACCGCCAGCATCATAAATAATAATAGAAGACCGAGTTGCCCCAATATCTAGAATGGCACCGGAAGCCCCTTCGTCATTCATCAATGATCTGGCAATGGCCAGTGATTCAACTTCTAATGCAATAGGCTGAAGACCAACACTCTCTAGAAGATAGGTATAAGAATCGGCGATAGTTTTTTGGGTAGCCCCTATCAACACTCTCGTAAGACGAGATTTTTCTAGAGGTTGTATGATTTGCCAGTCCAAATATGCTTCGGAAATATCAAATGGAAGATGTTTTTGACATTGATATTCGATATCATCTTTGGTGATCTGTTCTGGTGGCATGTCTATTTCAATCGAAGTTAAAAAAGTTTTTGGTTCTGGTAAATCAGCGACTACCCATGGTGATTTTATTTTTTTCCCATGACCATCTCTACCTAGCAATTGTAATAATTTATGGCGAACCATTTCAGGTTGTTGAATTTCACCATTTACAATATAACCTGGAGGCAGGGTAATAGTAGCTATATGAGCGATCTTATAACGATGATCGCGATCAAATATAGAAGGTGGAGAAAGCTGAACAAGCTTCAGCGACAAGTCGCCAATATCCAGTCCAAAAGCCCCTTCAAATGGATTATTGTTAAACATATTTTAGAAATTTTGAGCTAATGTATACATCGGCATTATCACAGCCACTGCAATTCCGGCTACCGCTATACCAAGTATTACAATAATTACCGGTTCAACAATCACTGAAAAATTTTTCATGGTGGCATCTACTTCATTTCCATAATATTCCGCCAACTCTTTTAACATGTCGTCCATTTTTCCAGATTCTTCACCGACCATAATCATTTCTGTAACCATAGGTGGAAATATTTCTGGAAAGGTCGCCAAAATTTTGGAAAGATTTTCGCCGCGCTTGAGTGCTTCACTAACCTCCAATAAACTATCATGATATAACAAATTGGTTTGAACGCTGGCAGTAATTTTTACGGCTTCCACAATCGGGATGGTGCTTTCCAAAAGAGATGATAAAGTTAAAGTAAACCGAGCCAAATTTATTTTCTTTATCACACCACCAAAAATCGGCAACTTAAGTGTAAGGTGATGAATAGATTTTTTAAACGTAATATTTTTTAATGCCCAAAAAAATGAAGCAATCAACGCTATAAAACCAATGAACAAATAAATTCCGTAGCTTTGTGTAAATTTTACAGTTCCAATTAAAATCTTTGTAGCTAGTGGTAAATCTGATCGGAAGTCTTCAAACATCACCATAATTTTTGGCAAAACAAACACAATCATTTCAGTCGCAATGCCAAATATAGCAATCAATACCACAGCAGGATATATCATCGCTCCACGAATACTCGCAGTCAAAGCGTGACTCTTTTTCATTTGATTTGATACTTGGGTCAAAGCCTCTTCCATTTTTCCAGCAGTTTCACCGGCGGCAATCATACTCACATAAATTGGTGGAAATACTTTTGGATATTCAGCCAACACTTCACTAAGTTGGCGACCCTTTTCTACTTCGGCTTTAATATTTTTTATAATTGCTTTAAATTTTTTACTTTCAAGTTCTTCACTTAATATTTTTAAAGCCGCCACAATGGAAAGTCCAGCTTTGGTCATTATTTGTAAGTGAAAAACAAACAACATTTTCTGTACAAAAGAAATGCGACCAAAAAATATACCAAAAAAATCATTTAATTTTTGTTCAAGCGGTGATAATAATTTTTCTTTTTTTGCGGCCATAAAATTATTCTTTGGTAACGCGCAATATTTCATTGATAGAAGTAATGCCAATTTTGGCTTTTACTAATCCATCTTCCAACATAGTCAACATGCCATGTTCTCTGGCGTATTTTTTTATTTCATCGGCTGGAGCTCGTTCGTTGATTTTTTTGGCCATACCTTCGTCGATTTCCATTACCTCATAAATACCCATACGTCCTTTGTAACCAGTTTGACCGCACCGAGCACAGCCAGCACCTTGATAAAACGATAAAGAGTTGGATTTGGCATCAAAATCTTTTATACCTTCTTTGAAAAGTACTGATAATTTTTTTATATCAAACATTTTCGCGAGCTCATCTAGTGCGGCTCCTTCTAAGACAAATTCCTTTTTGCAATATGTACAAATTTTACGTACCAAACGTTGGGCAATGATAATGTTTACTGTATAAGCTACTAAAAATGGTGGAATGCCCATATCAATAAGACGAGGGAGTGTGGTTGGGGCGTCATTGGTGTGGAGTGTAGAAAGGACCAAGTGGCCAGTCATAGCCGCGTTGATAGAGATGTCGGCGGTTTCTTGATCACGGATTTCACCGACCATGATAATGTTTGGATCTTGACGCAAAAGGGCGCGCAGACCACTAGCAAATGTAAACCCTACTTTTGGATTAATTTGGCTTTGGTTAACGCCATTTACGCGGTATTCAATAGGGTCCTCAACGGTCGAAATATTGACGCCTGGTTGATTTAAAATACCTAGTATTGAATAAAGTGTGGTAGTTTTGCCAGATCCAGTCGGACCAGTCACCAAGATCATGCCGTGGGGTTTTTTTATGGCTGATTCAAGCTTCTTTTTTGAACTATCCAAAAAGCCCAATTCATCTAAGGTTAGCGATTTTGCACCCTCATGTAATAGGCGCATTACGATTTTTTCTCCGTCATATACAGGTAAAATAGAGACACGAAAAGCCAATCTTTCTTCCTGAATTTGAATTTTGAAGCGGCCATCCTGAGGAATCATGTGTTCGTCTAGTTTTAGATTGGAAAGGATCTTTATTCTCGCAATAATGCCACTTTGTACGTTTTTTGGTAAAGTCATGACACCCTTGAGGATACCGTCAATTCGATACCTAACGGCCAACTCTTTTTCTTCCGGTTCAATATGAATATCCGAGGCACTTTCATAGACCGCATGTTCCAAAATACTGTTTACGATGTTGATAATAGGCAGTTCTTCAGCGGCCTTTTTTAAATCTCCCTGAGCCGTTACATCACCAGTATCCTGTCTAACAACCATAAATTCGTCCTTCAGTTCGGCATGGTAGCGACGGATAGCGTCTTTGAGATCGCTTGGGGTTGTAATATATATAACAGGTTCCAGGCCAGTTTTACGTCGCAAAAATTCAATAGTTTGGATATCAGTCGGGTCAGTCATGGCTAATTTTAGCTGATCTTTGTCTTTTTCGAAGGCCACTACTTGGTGGGTTCCAGCTACCGGTCCTGGAATAAGGTTCAGAATGTCCTTGTTAATCTCCTTACCCTTCAAATTTACCATCGGTACGTCCAAAATAAGAGCGGCTTTTTGATATAGCTCATTTTCATCTACCAGGGAATCTGCAACTAGCATTTCCTCGAGTGATTTATGCATTTTTTCTGCCTTCTCCTCTATCTGGGTAAGTGTACGGCCACTAATCTTTTTTTCTAATTTGTTTAGCACCGCTTTGAGTGTTTTTGTAGAAAGCATAAATTACAGATTTGAATCATTTTATTGTATAATTATATCACAAATTTCGGTAAACCTCCAATCCAACTGTTTATTTAAATATAATTATAACAAATTCCAAAGATTATTAAATTTAGCTTTTTCAATATCAGCCAATTCTTTACTTTCTGTGACTACTGCCACAAAATCATTGGCCAAGGAAAACATGGCAAATTTATTTTTCCAAATATACATTAGGCCGTGGAATTCGTATTTATTCGACATTAATTTAACAGTGCGCAATTGTTGTGGTCCCAAACGCTGGCGCTCTCTGGCTGTTGCGGAATCACGCAAAATTATACGTAGAGGTATTCGATTCTTTATTCTTTTCCTTAAAAATTCCGTATGATAATCTCCCAGCACATTCAGCAAATCTTCGGCCACGCTAAAGGCGCACAACTCATCTGCTTCTTTGAGTATTTCATCTAAAACTATTCTCATCTGTTCTCTTCCTTGATAAAATCGCACGGTTGGGCGATTGCGCGACTTGCCTGATAATGCTTCCAGTTCGGGTAACACATTTTTAATAATGGTCACTTTGTTTTGGGCCAAAGCAACAATATTGCTTGGTTCTTCGGCATTATAATATTTAATTTTCTTTTTTAGATAACCACTCACAAAACTCTTTTTAGCTAATTCATCGAGTATTTCATAGACGGTTGATCTGGGAAATCCTGATTTTTGGGCTATCTTTTGCACCGGACTTGGGCCAATTTGCAATAAGGCCAGATATATTTGGCTTTCTCTTTGGTTTAAACCGCAGCTTTCCAATGCTTTTTCTATTTTCATATGATTTGGGGTTTATTTTGTCGGTAAAAGCGACAACATATTTATAATAGTTATTGTATGATATATTAGCCATTTTGTCAATACAATGGATAAAAGCTGGTCGGTATTATTGACGGTTTAACCTTTATCAATGATAATGAGTTGTCTTTGTTAATATATAAATTTTAATCAAAACACATATGAAAAAATCATATATTGTCTGGGGGGTGATAATCATTTTGGCCATAATTTCATTTACTGCAGTAATAACAATCAAACAGCACAATGTAAAAGATAGTAATAAAACAGCGTTAACTACAATCAAAATAGGTTATCGGGCGCATGATCTATTCGCACCCCTTTTTATCGGTTTGGAAAAAGGGATTTTTATAAAATATGGTCTAGTGGTTGAGCCGATAAAATTTGAGTCCGCCAACCAAATTACCGACGCTCTAATTGCCGGCAGAATTGATGCAACTTTAGGTGGTATAAATACCTTTCTTTTATTAACGGTCGAAGATAAATCACCAGGATATTTCAAAATATTTTCGATTGCTCAGGAAGACAGTTCACACGCCAGCACCGCGTTGTTAATTTCTAACAGCTCAACACTAAAAATCACCGACTTAAATAATAAAAAGATTGCTTCCCAACCAGGTTCAGCCATGAAAGCATTATATGAGCGTCTAGTTAAAACAAATAATTTACAAAATACTACATTAATCCAAATGGATCAAAAATTGGAATTGCCGGCGTTGGAATCAGGACAGGTTGATGCAGCCATCGTGCTGGAACCATTAGTTACCGCCGGAACAGTCAAAAAAATAAGTCGCCCGCTAGAAGTGGGGTTGTGGAACAAATATTTTATGAAAGAAGACCCAATTTCAGCCAGTGTAGTATCGCAAAAATTTATAGATGATAATCCCAATGTCGTAGGCTCTTTGGTAAAAGCATCCGATGAATGTGTTGAGATAATTACCAATCAGCCAGATGAACTACGTAAAATATTACCGTCTTATACTGCTGTCGACCCAAATATCGCATCACAGGTACCCGTCGCTCCATTTTTTAGATACGACGAAATCAACAAAGTAAAATTACAAGAATTATCCAATTTACTTTTAGAATTAGGTGAAATTAAAAATCCTGTAAATGCAGAAGCGATGGTCCTGTCTGATAAATATGTTAAAGATAATTAATATAACCAAAAGTTTTGGGCAAACAAAAATTCTTGATGGGATTAATTTTGAAATTGCAGACAATGAGATCGTCGCGATTGTCGGACCAAACGGTTGTGGCAAAAGCACGTTGTTGAAAATTATTGCCGGCTTGGAAACAATGGATAATGGAGAAATTAAAACCAGCAAAGTGGGGGACGAAGAAATAAAAACTAGCCTCATTTTTCAAGATCACCGTGCTTCTTTACTTCCATGGAAAACCATTAGAGGTAATATTGAATTTGCGATAGCAAAAATGGACCATAAACTCAAAAAAGAAAAGGTTGATCAAATTTTATCTCAACTGAATCTTGCAAAACATCAAAATAAATTCCCATATCAATTATCTGGTGGTATGTCGCAATTAGTCGCTTTTGGTCGAGCAATTGCGCAAAATCCGGACATATTTCTTTTCGATGAGCCATTTTCCGCCATGGATTATCATGCCGGTTTAAAATTGCAGCAACAATTTATTGAGCTAATGGTTTTAATTAAGAAGCCCGCTTGCATAGTCACTCATTCATTTGACGAAGCTATTTTATTATCTGATAAAATAATAATACTTTCGGCACCACCAACCAAAGTATTACGAATATTAAAAAATAATTTGGCAAGACCAAGAAAAATAGAAATGTTAAGTAGTGTACAGGCTCAAGAAATAAAACAATTACTGTTTACTAATATTAGTAGTTTTTTACTATGAGTAATTTTGTTAAGCAATTACTAATAATTTTAACACTTAGTTGGTGTTGGTTTTTATTTTCCAGTGCCAATATTTTCCCTGCGCTACTTTTTCCATCGCCACAAGAAATTATAAAAAGTTTTTATATAATATTTGCAGAAGATAACATTTCGCATGATATCCTTTTAACAATTGTTAGAATGATAAGTGGGTTGGTAATGGGAATAGTTCTGGGTATTGTCAGCGGAGTGCTTATAGGATTTTCCTCATTAACCAAACAAATAACATTTTGGGTGGATTTTTTGCGTTCTATTCCAGGTGCGGCTCTGTTTCCCGCTTTTATGCTCTTGTTTGGTTTAGGGGAGTTAGCCAAAATTTTTTTAGTAATTTTTGCCACGGTTTTGATCGTGATTATTAATACCACTTATGGAATAAAAAACATGAACAAAACTCGTTTGATGGTAGCGCAAACATTAAAACTCAACAAGCTACAGACTTTTTTTCAAATAATTTTGCCGGAATCTTTGCCATATATTTCTGTGGGTATTAGACATGCGATTTCTTATTCTCTGATTATGGTAGTGGTTGCAGAAATGTTTATGGGGACAGAATATGGATTGGGGAAAAGAATAGTGGATTTTCATTTGACTTATGAAATCGGCAAGATGTACTCAGTGATAATTTTGACCGGTATGATTGGCTATTTGGCCAATCAATTGTATATTTATTTTGAATCCAAAAAAATTCATTGGATTGGAAAATAGACAGTTTTCAAAACGTTTAACAGCACATCCAAAACTCTAACTTTGCCTCTTTACTCCGTTATTGACTTTTTTTGGATTTATGGTATTATATTTTTGCCTATCTACAAAGTATCTAAAGAAATTTATCTACACTAAGCCTCAACGTGGCTTAAACTTTTAGTAATTATCTAGCAATTATGAAGAAATACGAGTTATTATTGGTTTTACCGGGAACTCTGGATGAAAAAGAAGCGGAAAACCGATCAAACGAAATTCTTTCTGCAGTGAAAGAATATAGTACCGAAGCAGATGTGGCTTCAATGGGAAAGATGCGTTTGGCCTATCCTATCAAACAAATTCGTTATGGATATTTCTATACCATTCTTTTCAGTGCTGAATCCAAAGAATTAAAAGCCATTCAAGTAAAATTAGGGTTGATGCGTGATTTATTGCGTGCCATTATCTCTGTTTACAATCCAAATTATACTTCAGCTTCCAAGTTATCTTTTATCAGCCCGATAACTGATACCAACTCAATACCTGAGGTGGCTGTCCAAGTTGAACGGGTAGAACGAAACGAAAAACCATTTGAAAAACCTGCAGACAAAAAAGTTTCCATCCAAGACATCGACAAAAAATTGGATGAGATTTTAGCAGGAGAAATAATTAGTGGCGTTTAATAATTAAACGAAAAATATATGGACTTAAATCGCGTTACTCTAATTGGTCGCTTGACTCGTGACCCTGAAGTGCGTAGTACTCCTGCCGGACGTTCTGTGGCAACAATCACTGTGGCTACCGGACGAACTTGGACTGATCAAGCTGGCCAGAAACAAAAGGAGTCCGAGTTCCATAATGTAGTAATGTGGGCAAAGTTGGCCGACATCGCCGGACAATATTTACGTAAGGGCGCTCGTCTTTATGTAGAGGGTCGTCTGAAAACTCGAGATTGGACAGGACAAGATGGAGTCAAAAGATATCGCACCGAGATTGTTGGTGACAACATGATAATGTTGGATGGTCCAGCACGTAGCGGTACTTCACCAAGTCCAGCAAGTTCCAACAGTGAAAGTTCCGAAGCTTCCGAAGGCCCACAACCAGTTATCGAAGAAGAAATTAAAGTTGAAGATATTCCTTTTTAAAAAATAAATTATGCCAGTGAATAGTAATAACAACAATCGAAAAACCGAAATCAAAAGTTGTTTCTACTGCGTCAATAATAAAGTCGCAATAGATTACAAAGATATCATGAACTTACGCCGATTTGTTTCTTCTTATATGAAGATAGCACCTCAGCGTCGTAGTGGTCTTTGTGCCAAACATCAGCGCCATGTGGCCAATGCCATAAAACGCGCCCGTCAGGCCAGTTTGATGGCGTTTATTCCAAAATAAAAAATTCATGCCGACCTAGTCGGCATGTTTTTATTATGTCGAATTTTAGTGATCTCAAAAACAATCCTCGTCTAAAAGAAATTTACGAGCGTCGTTTGCAGATTCTGCATTTGACTCGTGATTTTTTTTGGTCGCAAAATTTTGTGGAAGCGGAGACCCCGATTGCTTTGAGATTGCCAGGACAAGAACTTTATCTAAATCCGATGTCTGTGGATGTAAAAGATCCATATCAGATGCCTCACAAATTTTATCTGCGCACTTCGCCAGAATATGCCTTGAAAAAATTATTGGCTACAGGTATTCCAAAAGTATTTGAGATTGGAAAATGTTTTCGCAATGAAGAAAGTTTTGGTGGCACCCATAATCCGGAATTTACTATGATCGAATGGTATCGCGCTCCTGGATCATATTTGGATATAATGGATGACACCGAAAATTTATTTAAATATGTCGGTGAAAAATTAAAAGTAGGAAAATTAAAATATAATAATAAAGAAATTGAGTATTTGAATAGTTGGGATAGGTTGAGTGTGAAGGATTTGTGGCAAAAATATTTGCAAGTAAATTTGGACGATTATTTGAATATTGAAAATTTGAAAAAATTGGTTTCGGCACGAGGTTGGAAGGTGGAAGAAAAAGATGCTTATGAAGATTTGTTTTATAAAATATTTTTGAATGAGATTGAACCTTATTTGGGAATGGAAAAACCGATTTTTATTTATGATTATCCTGCGCAGATGTGTTCGTTGTCGCAGTTGTGTAAAGGAGACGAACGCTACTCCCAAAGATTTGAGCTATATATTGGTGGGTTAGAACTGGCCAATGCATTTGGTGAGTTGGTTGATTTTAAAGCTCAAAAAGTGAATTTGGAAAAGGATAAAGCTTTGCGTGATCAGCTTGGTAGAGAAACTTGGTCTATAGACGAAGATTTTTTAGCGGCTCTAGAATCTGGGATTCCTAGTGCTGGGGGTATTGCCTTAGGCATAGATCGTATGGTAGTATTGTTTACTGGAGCACGAGATATCAATGAGGTGATATTTCAAAGTGTTTCAGATCAAATAGAAAATTAATTATAAATTTATGGCATCAACATCTGAAGTCCGAAAAGGCGTAGTAATAAAACACCAAAATGATTTATACGTTGTGGTGGAATTTCAACATATCAACCCTGGAAAAGGGGCCGCTTTTGTACGCACTCGCATGAAAAATTTGGCTAGTGGCAAAGTGATCGAAATCACTTATAAAACTAGTGAATCTGTGGATATCGTCAGTGTTCAATTTCAAAACATGCAGTATCTGTATAAGAATGCCGAAAGATATGTGTTTATGGATATGAGCAGTTATGAACAAGTAGAAATGGATGGAGATTTGGTGGGCACGGATGGCAAGTTTCTGAAAGAAGGTCTAGGGGTAATCGTCGGTATGTATGAAGAAAAACCGGTAAATATTCAGTTGCCAAAGAAAATTCAATATACAGTTGTGGAAGCTCCACCAGCAGTACGAGGTGATAGCGCTTCAGGCAATGTGACTAAAGAAATCAAACTAGACAATGGTCTATTGGTAAATGCTCCAATATTTATCAAAGAAGGTGAAGAAATATTGGTCAATACAGAATCTGGTGAGTATAGTGCACGCGCTTAAAACAAAAAAATAGACCCACGATTGCAAGTCGTGGGTTTTTGTTTTTATATTTCTGCGTCGTTTTCATCATCCAATTCGTCGTCGCTGTCTTTTTCTTCTTTAGTTTCCCCCCAGCCACCCTCTTGGTTGCCGTCGCCATATTCGTCGAGATTTTCTTCGAATTCGCTGTCTCTTAAATCTTCAACGCTTTCAGCAGGTTCATTGTTTCCGTCTTCGATAATGGGTGAATTTGGCATATATGAAAATAATAATATAAATTATTTGATAAAATTATTTTAATATTTTTTGGAAATTTAGTCAATATCCGGGGTTGACTTTTTGTTGATAATTTTGTACTATATTGACGTACTAAACAAAACGATTGCGGGTGTACTACGGTACAACCGCTGCGTTCGCAGAAAATGCCAAAATGAATTTTGTCATTTTACTACTCTCTTGCGGGTGTACAAAGGTACTCCCGCTCATTCAGAAAAAATATCCAAGCAAGCTTGTCTACTTTTTCCTCATTTCGCGGGTGTACTACGGTACAACCCACTGCGTTCGTAGAAAATGCCAAAATAAATTTTGTCATTTTACTACTCTCTTGCGGGTGTCATATAACGGCTATTATTCCAGTTTTCCAAACTGGTAACACGGGTTCGACTCCCGTCACCCGCTCACCGTAAAACTTCGCTTAAACAGCGAAGTTTTTTGTATACTGGTAAGGAGAAATAGAACTGGGTTGATTAAATAGTAGTATTTTGATATAGTTTTAATGATTTTATAATTAGACAATATGACAAAAAACCATAAAGTAGAATGCAAAGATATCAATGGAAATAAGTTTAATGTCCCTGAAAATGAATTAACTTTTAGGCCGTCTGTTTATGGTGTTGTCCTAAAAGATAAAAAAATACTTTTGTCAAAACAATGGGGTGGGTATGATTTACCAGGTGGGGGAATTGGTGTAGGTGAAAAGATAGAAGATGCTCTTAAAAGGGAAGTGTTTGAAGAAACAGGCATTAAGGTAAAAGTTGAACGTTTAATTACCTGTAAAGATTCATTTTTTAGAATGCCAGCACCACGCAATAATTATGTCCATGCGATTTTAATATATTTTGAATGTAAGGTGGTTGGAGGAAAATTATCAAAGAAAAATTTGACTATGTTTGAGCAAGAGTTTGCTGATGCGCCAGAATGGGTGGATTTAAAAAATATAAATAAAATTAAATTTTGTAGCACAACGACTAATCCAAAAATTCTTGGGTTAACAGAAGAAGGTTTTAAACAGTAAGATAATAGCTAGATATCCGTTTTTCATTCTGTATTTTAGTTCTGATGTCATGTACCAAGGAGCTCACCGTAAAACTTCGCTTAAATGGCGGAGTTTTTTGTATGCTGGTAAGGAGAAAAATGACGAGAGTCGAACCGATTGAGAATATGTGTATATTTTGATATAGTACCTGTATATAATATTGATTCTATGCAGGAAATATTAATTCCATTGAGTAAAAAGAAAACCTCCATTATATTTTTAGGGACTTGTTGTTTTGTCTTCGTTTGTTTATGGTTGATAAACATCGCCGAAATTCAAACTAGATTTAGTCCTCTGTTAGTTAAAACAATTTCCTTCATTGGCATAATATTTTTTAGTATTTGTGGAATTTACATTTTTATCAAATTTTTTAATAAAAAATCAGGACTAGTAATTAATGAGGAAGGAATTTTTGATAATTCTAGTGCTATAGGCGTAGGGTTAGTTAAATGGCAAAATATTACTAATGTGAAAGTAATTGAAATATACAAACAAAAAATATTAATAATAGGAGTAAATAATGCTAATGAAATAATCGCCAGACAAACTGGTATGAAAAGAAGACTTATGGATTTGAATAACAAGTCTTATGGGTCGCCAGTGCAAATAACCTCAAATGCATTGGTGTGTAATTTTAAAGAATTATTTAATATTATAAAAGAACAGCTATCAGCACACAGACTTGAATAAAAATGTTCTAATGTCTAGTACCAAGGAGCTCAGATAAAAATAAATACAAAAACTCTGCTAATTATGGCAGAGTTTTTCGTTCTAGTATTCTTTACCCTTAAGGAGAAAATATTACGGGAGTAGAACTAATTTACTTTTGTTCACAAAATTTTATGAACACAAGTGAGTGCCGGAATTGTGTGTCCGGCGGCACGAAAGAGCAATTACTTGCGAACGGCGAGAAACTGACAGTATTCCTCCCACTTGTCACAGTTGAAGTTCCGCAGGTCGAGTACGCGATCCAAGGGGCCGTACGCGGATAGAGTGAGTACCCTTTGACCAATCATCGGAACTTCTTGACATGGATCGAGGCAGACAATCGGGAACTCCAATTCTACCTCGGGGAAGGTGGTTCCAAATCCCAGAAATTCCGCCGAGTTTGCCGGTCGCAGGTTGCCCTCATTGAGGTAGCACAGCAAGTCTTTGGTATTCATCCGCAGGTTGAAGTGGACGAGTACAGTAGTGACTTGAACCATGCCGTTTTCTTTGATCGGAAACTTATGTTTAATTATATTACCATTCACGATGGTATAACGACCAGAAGCGACCATTTCCTCCACCGTCTTTCCGTAGTCAACGGTCACGGTGTAGTCCTGAGATACGGTATAACCCGGGCAAATGTCGGGATTCAGGAGAAACCTTCCCAAGTTTTCCTGAGTGACTCGCCCCGCCCTTGCTTGATACAGAAGTTTGAGTACCTGCTTGAAGGTGATCTTGCTCATGCCGTTTACTCCCTTTTTTTTCGCCATAGGCTGTCAGAGGCCAGGTCATTCCTGGCTTGACAAGCAATTGTATAGGAGTATGATATATTTGTAAATCTGTCGTCGCCAAGCGACAACTATAATATATTGATTATGTTTAAAAAAATCTTAAAAGATGTTGGTTTATCAGAAACTGCCAGCCAAATATATTTGCGTTTGGCCGAAATTGGTTATGCTTCAGCTCGACAGTTATCTGAAAATTTAAACCTTCCTCGCCCAACCATTTATGATAATCTTAAGTTGTTAATTATTGATGGTTTGGTAATTGAAAAAGAGGAAGGTTCAAAAAAAATATTCGGAATAGACGACACCAAAAATTTGTTGCATTATGTTCGTTCAAAAATAGATGATTTAACCACTAATGAAAAAAGAATCAAGGAACTTCTACCCTCTTTGCCATTTAATTTAAGTTCACTTGATCCTAAAATAAAATTTTACCCGGGAATCGAGGGTATGAGACAAGTTCTGAAAGATATGTTGTGGTATAAAAATATTGAAACAACAACAATGTGGCCAATCAGCGAAATGGTAGATATTTTAGGTGATGACTATTTAGCAAATTTGAATAGAAGAAGAATACGACAAGGTATTTCAATAAGAGGTATCTGGCCAAATGATAAAAAAGTTGATTTCAAAAAATGCCCTTATTTGGGAGTAGGGAAAGCGCATCTTCGTGAATTACGATTAGCACCCAAAGAAATGAATTGGAATATGAGTTATTGGCAGTATGCTGACAAGGTGGCTTTTATTTCTTCTCGTGCTGAAGGTTTTGGATTTGTAATTCATAGTAAAGACTTTGTAGATTTGATAAAAACTCAATTTGAAGTTATTTGGAAGTTATCTAAACTAATTAAAGCTCAGCCTGAATATACGGATGGATTTTTGAAGACAGTTTGATTTTTCACCAGAATAGTTCTAATGTCGTTTACCAAGGAGCTCACCGTAAACCCTGCCTAAATGGCGGGGTTTTTGTATAGGTATAGTATAGGTACAATTTTGGTATACACTATACCTATTGACAAATTAGTCTAATATAAAAAACGAAACCTACCTTTTGACGGGTAGGAATCTCGGAGCTACTTCACATTGAAGTAACCATTTGTAAATTCACTATATCACGCGAATTCTGATATTGTCAACAAGAGCCACAAGTACGTTTTTTGACTTTTCATTGATTCTGGAATATAGTAAATCACATTACTATATAGTCTGCCCCTTCCTCTATATGTCCGAAATAATCTGCACATACAAATTAGACGATCGATTGCGCGCTCATCCAATGGACCGTGGTCATTTTTATGATGAACAAATCGCCGAGTTTAAGAAAAATGGTAAACCAACTCGTGCGGTCGGTATATTTAATGTTTTGCTTTTGACTGAGAGAGGCGAAGTTATTTTACAAAAACGTTCCCGCAACAAACGTCACAATCCCTATTTGATAGACAAAACTGTAGGTGGTCATATTCAATATGGAGACACCGTGTTTTATACAGCTATGGTGGAGTGTGTACAAGAATTAAAAATTCCAGCGGTAGTTCTGCGCGAAAACGAAGATTTTGGCAGAACATTGGAAATTTTGTCTCATTCGTTGGAAAGTGCGGCTGTTTTAGAGTTGGTAGATAATAACATTTATGAGATTGATAATTTTTTTGATGGTGAACGAATTTCCATTGCAAAAAATATGTGGTTGTTTCTTGGTGTTTATGGTGGCTCGGTAAAACCTATGGATAGAGAAGCGAGTGGAGTTCTATATTATGAATTTGATGTATTGAAAGATGAAATGAAAAAGATGCCCCAGTTATTTACTCCTGATTTGCATTTTATTATCAACAAATATGAAGATAAGATAAAGGGCATGTTTAATCATTTGAAGAGCAAATAATTTTTAGATAGTTTCAATGTTTATGTTTTATCCTATCAAATTATTTGCCGATTGGTTTGTTGCTTCTATATTAGGTCTTTCGAATAACACATTGCCAGGCGAAGCGGTCAATTTTTTTATCTATGATGTCGTAAAGATTTTTATCTTGTTGGCGGTTATTATATTTTTTGTTTCAATTTTGCGTTCGTATTTGCCAAGAGAAAAAGTGAGATTAATTTTATCTCAGAAACATAAATTTGTTGGGAATATATTGGCGGGTTTGTTGGGTATTATCACACCATTTTGTTCTTGTAGTGCGGTACCTTTATTTCTAGGTTTTGTGGAAGCGGGTGTACCGTTGGGTGTGACATTTTCATTTTTGATTGCATCGCCGATGATTAATGAGGTGGCATTGGTATTATTATTGGGAAGTTTTGGTTGGAAAATTGCTTTGGCGTATGTGGTGAGTGGATTATTTATCTCCACAATTTCCGGTTTAGTAATTGGTAAACTACCAGTTGAAAAATTATTAGCTGATTTTGTTTTACAAAATAAAAATAATTTAAGTGAAGATTTGATTGAAAAGAATTGGAGACAAAGAATTCAGTATGCACGTGCCTATACTTGGAGGATTATTAGCAAGGTGTGGCTGTATGTTTTAATTGGTGTTGGACTGGGGGCATGGATTCATGGATATGTGCCGGCTGATTTTCTTGCTCAATATGCGGGGGCGGATAAATGGTACGCGGTGCCACTGGCCACACTTATTGGTATCCCACTATATTCAAATGCCGCTGGAGTGATTCCTTTGGTAAGTGCTTTGACTGAGAAGGGTGTAGCGGTAGGGACAGTTTTGGCTTTCATGATGGCGGTCACAGCTTTGTCTTTGCCGGAGTTTATGATTTTGAAAAAAATCATGAAAGTAAAATTGATTATAATTTTTGCATCAGTAGTAGGGTTGGGGATTATTTTTACTGGGTATTTATTTAATTTTCTTATTAAATAGTAGCGTCAAATTTTGGTGAGCTCTGTTCAATACAACCTAAATCATAGGTTGTATTTTTTAAATGAAACATAACAAAATTTCATTTTTATGATATAATATCTTTGATTTATAATATATATTATGTATTTTCAAAAATATACAGCGCTTTCATCAGAGGATGTTTTTTTGGATTTAAAAACATCTGAAAAGGGGTTGTCCAAAAACGAAGCAGTGGCCAGATTAAAAGTTTATGGAGAAAATAAAGTAGTCGGCAAGGAATCTCATTGGTGGAATATATTTTTTCGGCAATTTAAGTCGCCTTTTATTTATTTGCTTTTTTTTGCGGCGGGGCTGGCTTTTTATCTCGGTGAAAGAATTGATGCCATAATGATTGTGATTTTTATTACGATCAATACTATTTTAGGTTTTTTTCAAGAATATCATTCGGAAAGATCATTACAACTATTAAAAAAATTCGTGATTGCTCGTGCGCGTGTGAAGCGAGACGGTAAAGATGAATTGATTGATGCTGTCGAACTTGTGCCGGGCGATATAGTGATGGTTGAGACAGGCGATGTGGTTCCTGCCGATATGCGAATAATTGAGGTAGAAGATTTAACGGTAGACGAATCAGTATTGACTGGTGAATCTGCTCCTGCAAATAAAAAAATCAGTCCATTAAAAAAGGAAGTTAGCGAAGTGCATCTGGCAGAAAATTTGGTATTTTCCGGCACATTGGTTGTTAGTGGTAAGGCAATGGGAATAGTAATTGGAACTAATAAAAAGTCAGTAATGGGAGAAGTGTCCAAGTTGACTATTGAAACAGTGCGTGAAAGTGCTTTTGAAAAAGGGATAGCAAAATTCAGTTCATTTATTTTAAAAATGATCGTGGTGATATTGGTATTATTGTTTGCCGCAAATGTTTTGATTAAAGGTGATAGTACAAATATTCCTGAATTAATTTTATTTTCAATTGCTTTGGCAGTGAGTGTTATTCCTGAAGCTCTACCTTTGGTGACTACGCTTTCACTATCTCGTGGCGCATTGCGTCTAGCGAGAGACAAGGTAGTTGTAAAGCGTCTTTCGGCAGTTGAAGATTTGGGTAGTATTGAGGTTTTGTGTTCGGATAAAACTGGCACCATTACAGAGAATAAAATGAAAGTGGCTGAAGTAAAATCGCAAGACAGAGAACAGTGTTTGTTTTATGGGGCACTGGCTTCGTCATTTTTAGGAGAGAAAAAAGCTGAACCCAATAATGCTTTTGATTTGGCGATGTGGAATGAGCTAACGGAAAGTGACAAGAAAAAAGTTAAAGCGGAAGTTCGTGTTAAAGAAATTCCCTTTGATCCAAGTCGAAGAAGAAATGATGTTTTGATTAAACGAGATAATGTGTGCGAATTGATAGTGCGTGGTGCTTTAGAAGATATTTTACCTTTGTGCATTGGAATGGATATTACAACAAAAAATGAATACAAAAAGTGGGCTCAAGATGCTGGGAAAAATGGACAAAGAATTTTGGCTATAGCCGTTAAAAGTGCAAAAGAAAGTTGTGATATTGGAAAAGAAGAAAAGGGATTAAAATTACTTGGAACCATTTCTTTTGTGGATCCAATAAAGTCAACAACAAAAGCGGCTATTAGTGAAGCAGGAAAATTGGGAGTTAAGGTAAAAATTTTAACTGGTGATGCTAAAGAAGTGGCTGGGTCAGTGGCTTATCAAGTAGGTTTGGCAAAAAGTCCAGAAGATGTGATTACAGGAGAAGAGTTGGAAAAAATGTCTGATGAATTTCGTATTGAAGCTGTGGAAAAATATAATGTATTTGCGCGTGTTTCGCCACAACAAAAATATTTGATAATTCAGTTGTTACAGAGAAAATATGAAGTGGGATTTTTGGGTGAGGGTATCAACGATGCACCAGCTTTGAAATTGGCCAATGTAGCTATGGTGGTTGAGGGTGCTTCTGACATTGCCCGTGAAGCGGCAGACATCGTGCTTTTGAGTAGTAGTCTTGCAGTTATCGTAGATGGTATAAAAAATGGTCGGGAAATTTTTGCTAACACGATCAAATATTTGAAGATTACATTAATTTCAAATTTTGGAAATTTTTATGCTATTGCTGTTGTTTCATTAATTATCACATATTTACCAATGCTACCAGTCCAAATTTTGTTATTGAATTTGCTGTCAGATTTTCCTATGATTGCTATAGCAATGGATACTGTAGACACCACGGAATTACGTCGACCGCACTGTTACAATGTACGCGAAGTGGTATTGCTGGCAATCTTTTTAGGGATAGTGAGCACTGTGTTTGATTTTATTTTCTTTGCTTTGTTTCACCGTCAAGGGCCGCAAATCTTACAGACAAATTGGTTTATCGGTTCGGTGCTGACAGAACTAGCGCTAATATATTCAGTAAGAACTCATTTTTTCTTTTTAAGGACAAAGGCTCCATCTATTATCCTCGCCTTGCTTTCTGTGATAGCTGTTGCAGTTGCGATTATTATTCCTTTTACCAACGTTGGTTTGTCGTGGTTCCGTTTTGTAGCGCCATCTCTTCGTGATATCTATATTATAATTGGGGTGGTGGTATCGTATTTTGTTGTTACAGAACTCGTAAAATTATTATATTACAAAATTACCACTTCACGCGATAATCCAATACAGTTAAAGATCTAACAATATTTATTTAAATAAGATTAATAATTTTAAAAAACTTCCTTATGCAAGGAAGTTTTTTGTTCTTGTAAATAATAATTTATTGTGTTAGTTTAAATCTTGCCAACGTAAGACTCTGCGCAGACCTAGACTGAGCCGCAAATGGGCGGTTTGTTGGGGTGTGTGCAAAGACGTTCATGGGAGAATGAGATGACGGAGAGGTTGTCCGAAAAGTTCAAGTTGGCCGAGGCCATGCGGGCACTCGGTTTCCTGCTCGAAGGCTTCGTTCCTGATCTGGGCATCGTGCTTGGGTCGGGGATGGGTCACATCACCGACCTGCTGGAAGGAGGCCAGTCTTGTCGGTTCGAAGACATCCCGAATTGTCCTACCCCGACGGTGGAAGGTCACGCCGGCACGTTCCACTGGGGATGGATGGCAGGCCTTCCGGTCGTGATCGCGAGCGGACGCGTGCACCTCAACGAGGGGTACGGCGTTCAGGAAGTCGCGTTCATGACCAGGTTGATGATCATGCTCGGAGCGGAAGTCGTCATTCAGACTCACGCTGTCGGGTCGTTGACCCTCAACCTGGTTCCAGGCGACGTCGTCCTAGTCCGCTCTCAGAATGGACTCTACTGTCCTGATCCGACGAGCGGGCGTGACGCACTCGAGCTCAGCACATCTTCGTTCACGACGATGGAATCAGTGCATGACACCGGTCTCATCGAGATGGCGATGCAAGTCGGTCTTCGCACTGGCGTTTCGGTCCATCGCGGTGTGAGCGTGTTCAAGATGGGTCGCACCTTCCAGACGGCTGCGGAGACGCACGCTCTGGCGATGGTCGCCCAGATCGTCAGCATGTCCGTGTGTGCTGAGACGATGGCAACTGCACATCTCGGCAAGCGAGTGCTGGACATCGCTCTGGTGACCGATCTTTGCCTCGGACTCGGTTCGACGGAGCCGGTCGACCACAAGGAAGTCCTGCGCGTGGTCGAGAGTATGAGCGGGCCGTTCGGCCGCTTGATCTTCTCGATCGTGGCGGGGATCGGTGCACGCAAGAAGCTGGCCAGCTAGACCAAGCAGTGGAGGTTTTCTCCCACCTTGGTCTTTCCCCAAGACCACCCTCCCTGCAATAATTTCTTAATTAATTTGAGAAATTATTAAAGGAGATTTTGAGGGTGGTTTTGTTTTATATATTATTTTTGGCAATTTTTACAAAGACCGAAGAATTCTAGAAAATGTTGAAGCACTTTAAATTTATTTTTTTTCAAAACTAATTTTTCTTGGTGGTGTAAATCTTCTGGCAAGGTAACGTCTTCTACTTTTTTACATTTTAAACAAACTAGATGGTGATGGTGAGTTTTTTCATCTTCCAGTTCATACCGAGTATTACGGTCATTGAAATATACTTCAGTCACTAGATGGTTTTCTTTTAGTGATTCGAGTTGTCTGTAAACCGTAGTTTTGTTGGCCGAAATTTTTTTCTTTAACAACGCTGTTAGAATTTCTTGAGTAGTAAGAGGTTTTTTTGTTTTTGATAATATTTCCAAAAGGGCGGTGCGAATCGGGGTAACTCTTTCTTTTGGTATTATTTTTTTATTATTTGGCATAACTGTTTTTTATTTTTCCTTTGGCAAATAAGACTGCTCCAAAAATAAATAACATTATCAAGACTATGGTCCCGCCAGAAGAAATGTTTAAATAGAATGAAGTAATGATGCCAGTGATAATTGAAAATACAGAAATAATTTCTGCCCAAAACAATGTCATTTTGAAACTCAGTTTTAATTGCAGGGCGGTAATGGTTGGCAATACTAATAATGCAGAAATTAAAAGTATACCGATAATCGGAATGGAAATAGCAATCATTATCGCGGCCAATAAAACAAACAATGTATTAAAAACTTTTACCGGTAATCCACTAACGGTTGCGGCTTCTTCGTCAAAGGCGATATAGACAAGTTCTTTGTAAAATAGAAAAATGGCTAGAGCTACCAGTGTGCCAAGTCCGAGAATAATATAAACATCAGTTTGTTTTACTGTCACAATACTACCAAACAGATAACTAAATAAATCAACACTAAAACCGTGTGCCAAACCAATAATAACGATTGCCAAAGCCAAACTACCTGACAAAAATATGGATAGGGCAGTTTCGCCATATATTTTTTTACTTGTACGCAAACGCTCAATAGCGACTGAAGATAATGCTGCCGCACCCAGTGCAGTCCAAAGGGGATTTATTTTTAAAAGCAAACCAACTGCCACGCCAGCTAAAGAAACGTGCGAAAGTGTATCGGCAATAAGTGAATAACGGCGTAATACCAAAAATATTCCGATGAGAGGGGCGATCAAGCCAATCAAAATTCCTGCTTCTAATCCGCGTACAATAAATCCGTATTGAAAAATTTCTATCATATATTTTTAGTGGTGATGTGATACTGAACAAGCGTGTTTTCCGTAAAAATTTTCGACGTAATCACTTTTCATAAATTTCTTTGGATCACCATGATAAACCAAAGTCTGGTTCAGACAAGCTATTTCGGTAACCTCGTTAGATACCACGTCCACATCGTGAGAAACCAAAATTAACGTAATGTTTAGTTTTTTGTTTAGGTGGGTAAGCAAAGAATAAAATTCATCTTGAGTTTTGATATCAACTCCAACAGTTGGTTCATCCAAAAATATAACTTCTGGTTCTCCAGCCAGAGCACGAGCAATAAATACACGCTGTTGTTGTCCACTAGATAGATTTCCAATTAGTCTGTCCGCATACTGGGTCATCTCAACATTAGACAAAGCGTCGTCTATAAAAGATTGGTCATTTTTATTTAGCCATTTTAATAATCCTTTTTTTCCAAAACGTCCCATCGCAACAACTTCTCGCACAGTCGCTGGAAAGAGTGGATCAAAATTTATGGCCTTTTGTGGCACATATCCTAATTTTGACCAGTCATTGAAATCGCGAAGTGTTTGCCCGAATAATTTTACTTGTCCTGATCGTGGTTTGATAAGTCCAAGCATTATTTTTAAAAGAGTAGTTTTTCCACTACCATTTGGGCCGATAAGACTGATGTAATCGCCCTGATGAATGTCTAAAGTAATATTTTTTAATACCTCAACATTGCCGTACGAAAACGACACATCTTTTATTTCAATAATATTTTTTTGGTGGTTTACAGACATTGTAAAGCAGTTTTAAGATTATTTAAGTTGTTTGTCATTTCTGTAAAATAAGTTTTTCCATTTTTGATTTCTTCATCAGTAAGTCCTTCGAGCGGATTTAATACTAATGTTTTTGCCCCAATTTCCTGAGCAATGGTATCGGCCAATTTTGGGCTCACCAAACTTTCAAAGAATATATATTGTACCTGATTCTTTTGTGCAAAATTCGCGACCTCAGCCAATTTCTTTGGCGACGGTTCTTCGTCTGGTGACAAACCAGCGACAGCCGTCTCTGTAAGTCCGTATTCTCGTGCCAAGTATGCAAAAGCTGAGTGTGCCGTAATTATATCTTTTTTCTGGCAATTGCTCAAACCGGTTTTATATTGATTATTTAAAATTTCTAATTTATCTAAAAGTATTTTAGAGTTGTTAATATAAAAATCGGCGTTTGATGGATCGGTGGCAACAATTTTGTTTGTAATTATTTCTACTTCTTTTTTTACCAATACTGGGTTTAGCCAAAAATGTGGGTCACGAGTTTGGACATTATCGCCAATCAAATCCTCTGGAGCTAAATTTTCTTCAATATTTACAATAGAAAAATTTGGTTTGTCGATTATGTTTTGAACATTGTCTGCCCACGCTTCAAATCTTCCACCATTAATTATCAACAACTGACTATTTTCAATCCTCATCATATCTTTCGTGGTCGGTTCGTAATCGTGAGGTTCAGCACCGGCGGGGGTAATATTGAAGACATCCGCTTTGTTCTGAACAATTTGAGAGGTAAAAAAATACAACGGATAAAATGATGTAGTAATTTGCAACCGCGGATTTAGCTCGTTTATAGGTAATTGACCTGTGTCAGTTTTTATAAAAAGATAGGTTAAAATGCTAATTATTAATATGACACAAAAGGCAATGGTGAATTTGTAATTGCTAGTCTTTGACATAATCTAGTATGATACTTAATGCAACTCAGTTGCTTTACTAAAGATTAACATTTATTATGTAGTTAGTCAATAGTGAAGACGTATTCGATTAATTATGTCAAAAGCTAGTAGGCATTGACAAAATGTCTAAAAATTTATATAATTATTATCGTTATGCGGTAGTAGTTCAGTTGGTAGAACGTCTCCTTGCCAAGGAGAAGGTCGCCGGTTCGAATCCGGTCTGCCGCTCAAAATAAGGCTTCTAGCCTTATTTTTTTGTTGCTTTTTAATCAATTTTTGATATAATAAGACAACTATTAGGATTTTTTTTGACTTGATTAAGAACAATCCGAAGTGACAATCGGGGTGTGGCGCAGTTGGTTGGCGCACTGGAATTAACAACGGCAATGACAGGCGGAAGGGGTGGCAGAATGCCAACCCCCTTTAAATGGTTCGTAATAGATCGCCGCTCGAGCTGAAGTTGTTCGCAGAGGTCGTCGGTTCGAATCCGATCACCCCGATCTTTTTAAGCCGACCACATTATCTTTGTGGTCGGCTTACTCATTTAAATATGGCTAAAAATTGACATTTTCAATAAAATAGGTTAAACTGGTTTTATTACATCGCGGGGTAGAGCAACCAGGCAGCTCGTCGGGCCCATAACCCGAAGGTTCTCGGTTCAAATCCGAGCCCCGCAACAAACAAAAAATCCCTTAATTAAGGGATTTTTTTATTTTTACTATTTTTATTCGTGATTGTTGTCTAGATCCTTTTTATAATACTGTTCGTACATTTCCCAAAAAGAAAGGAGCAGAGAAGCGACCACCGGTCCAATAATAAAGCCAGATAATCCAAATGTTACTATACCTCCTAAAGTAGAGAATAAGACAAGTAAAGGATGAAGCTCGGAGTCTTTTCCAACCAATATCGGTCGTAAAAGGTTGTCGATTATGCCAATCACTAATGTCCCAAACAATATCATCCCAACACCGACTGCAATTTTGCCTGTCAATAACATTATAAGCGCTACCGGTAACCATACAAAATAGCAACCTAATCCAGGAATAGTGGCAAGTAATACCATTAGTAAACCCCAGATTAGAGCGCCCTGAACTCCGGCGATAGCAAACATCGCCCACCCCAATGAACCCTGTATTAGACCGACAATCAAACTTCCTTTTATAGTAGCACGAACAGTAGATGTGAATTTATTATAAAGAATTTTTTCGTAAATATCTCCCAGTGGGCATAGATGCATCAAGCCCTTCAAGAATTTTTCGCCATCACGTATAAAGAAAAATAGTGCATAAAACATGATAAAAAACATTACGGCAAACACCAATGAGTTTTGTGTAATTGTTTTGGCGCTATCTAACAAGAATGATGTGACGGATTGGTATAGCTCTACTACCTTCTGAGTAATGAATGATTGATCAACATTAAATTGTGTAGTATAAGGATTTTGTTTTATCCACTGTAATGTCTGTTGAATAGTGGTATTTATTTCACCACTGTTGTTTGCGGCTGTGTCATACAGGTTTACCGCTTCTTTCAAAACTAGTGTGCCCACCCCAATTGTTGGAAGGACAATAATGATAAAAACCAAAATCAGTATCAAGGTTGAACTGAGGTTTGGTACTTTAATAAATTTATTTATCCTTTTGTATATTGGATAAAATATACTTGCCAAAATGGCCGCCCAAAAAAGCGGATAAAAAAATGGTTTCATAATAATTACAAAACCCACCGTCACCAGCGCCAGCAAGATGAAAAATATATAATGTCTCAGTTTGTTAAAATCCATATATGTTTGTTTATGTTTATTAATTGTATTTTATCAAAAATTACGGTTTTGTTCAATTCTTTGGCCGAATGATCTCCCTGATGGTTTCTTTTGACACTACCCTGAATAACAATATGAAAGCGGAATATACCACACCACCAAGAATAATAGAGAACATTACATGAGGTAATTTTACGTATTTAATAAACAAATACATGATGAATCCGGCTAGTAAAATTTTTATTAACGCTTTTAAGTGGGGTAAAAAGTTTGTATTATAATAGACCAAAAACATTAGCATCAGACCGGCATAAACCTCCGAAAAGATAGTTACCCCAGCCGCTCCGTAAATTCCAAAGCGGGGAATAAATATGAAATATCCCGCGACACTAAGGATGGCGTCGGATAGGTATATCCAAATAGCCTGTTTTTGTTTGTTGATTGCTAAGGCGGTATAACCAAATACAATTCCCAAACAAATTCCGAATATGGTCCAACTTAACAATGTTAAAATTCTACCTGAACCGACAAATTCATCGCCGCCTACAAATTGCATAATAGGTTCAGATAAGGTAGCGGCGCCAATCATCAATGGAATCAATAGTAGTGACATCAAATCAAAAGCCATCTGTAAATGTTTTTTAAACTCCGTGTGCTGTGCGCGTGAATAAAAATACGCGAGCAGTGGGGCAATAATTCCCATAGTCAAAGCGGCAGTTTGTACTATCACATCCAGCACACGATAGGCGGCACCATAAAAACCTACCATTGTCTGTGTACTAAAAAGAGGTAGAATCACGCGGTCACCTTGCAAATAAAATGAATTAAAAATGATACACAGAGCAGTCGGATATATTTTTTGAAAAATAGATTGAAAAATTTCTTTATCAAAAGCAAACTGTATTTTTGGCATTTTATAAAACAGATATAAGGCATTGATGATAGACGCGCTGGTCAAAATAAACATGAACGGTAAAAAGGCGGCGTTATATTTTATTAATAAAATTACCCCAATCAATAAAACAGCTCGGCCAATCAATTCACCAGCTGTAATAATCTGTGTTTTTAATTCTTTTTGGAAGTAACCGGAAAAGACCTGGCTAATACTGATGGCAAAGAAAGAAAGCGATGTTATGGCCACTGCTATTTTTACTTCTGTTGGATATGGGAATAACAAAAACAATAAAGGGGCGAGTCCTTGAAAAATAATAGCACTAATAAAACGAAGAGTGAATAAATTGTTTAATAATTTTTCTTTATCAAATTTTGGTTCAGCGAGCATGTTGGCGGTAGTGATCATAAAACCAAAATCACTAAAAATACCAACAAACTGGAGGAATCCAATCGCGGTAGTATACCAACCAAATTTTTCTGCACCCAAACTACGGATAATAAGAAAAATCGTCAGTAATCCCAATACGGTACTGATGATTTTGCCAGCCAATTGAACTATGGTATTGTGAGCGATTTGTCTCTTGAGGGTCATAAAATTCATATTTAGTATAACACGCGTTGCCCCTGTTTACAATTGATGATATAATGAATTTCTATGAAAAAATATATTTTATTTGTATTTGTAAGCCTGCTGATTGTTTTTCCTGTTAAGGCGGAAGAAATCTTGGTTACTAGTAGCTCATCAGATAATATAAGTATAGTATCTAGCACTGTCAACACAACTATTTCTGTTGAGGAAATAGTTTTTGAGGTCAAAACAGACCGCGAACTTGTTGAGGAACCGACAATCCGAGTGGGTTTATTAAAAACATTTGACGTCATTAAGTTCAAATCAGAAATTGATTATGAAATATATGGTGGTGATGAATTCATAGTATTATTACCAGCTGGTGAAATCGCAAAAATTAGTTACAAAAAAGGTTTGTATTATTTGACAAGTGAAAGTTTGGCTCTTGAAAGTAAAATTTATTGGCGTTTAAAGCCGACTGACCCAGAGGGGGTGTTCGAAATTCCTGGATGCAAGCGGACAATTTCAGGGAGAAAATCGGTTTTTTGTTCGTATCGGGGAATTTTCGAATATCGTTATGCTCCAAAAAGCAAAATGCCATATTTGATCAACGAGCTTCCATTGGAGCAATATATAAAAGGTATTACTGAAACTGATAATAATTCTGCCGAAGGATATGTCAAGGCAGTATTGGTAGCGGCGCGTAGTTATGCTTATAAAAATATTAGTTTTGATCCTCCAACTGAAAAAAGAATGTTTGATGTGTATGCCACTACTCAAGATCAATTGTATTTGGGGTATATTTCTGAAACATCAATGCCGCGGGTAGCTCAGTTTGCTCAGGAAACGGTTGGTGAAATGGTGACTTACAAAAACAATGTAGTAACTACCCCATATTTTAGTCGTAGTAATGGAAAAACAAAGACTTGGAAAAACGCCAAAAGAATTGCCGATAGACCGTGGATGGTAAGTGTGGAATGTAAATATGATAAAAAGATGAAGCAGTGGGGACATGGATATGGTATGAGCACTCGCGACGCTCTGATGCGGGCGACAAAAGACAAGTGGGGTTATATACAACTACTAGGACATTATTATAGTGGTACTGAAGTAGAAAAGATATATTAAAATTATAGATAAAAAAGACAGGCAATAGTTTCTTTTGAGCGGGTTATGAGCCCGAGGCGATTCCCTGAGTCTCTCGCGAGACGAGGAAAGCGAAAAAGATACTATTGCCTGTCTTTTTTATTTGTAAAACAGATTTACTTTCCAGCATGAAACTTTTTATCTTCTGATGCTAACTCAACAATAACCTCGCGTAATTTGTCTGGACGATGAACATTGCGTATAATAAATTTTGGAATAGGCCCAGCAGTCTGAAGCAAAATATCTCCATAATTAAATATCGTTGGAAAGAATCCGTGCACTTCAGAAGAAACATCTTGTATTTGGTAAAGATCTACTTCAGCTACCGTACGTTCAAAAAGCGAAATTTGTCGAATATCCACCAGACGATCGTTTGTAATAATCCATGAATCCAAATAAAATTCTACAAAAAATGCATAAAAAAACAAAAGCGCAGACAAATAATATGCGCTGGCGACTATTATCATAATAGGATAGGTAATCGGGTTCTGCATAGTGCTAGCAAAGGCAGAAGAAAACAATATGTACACTGCAACAGGAATAAATAATATAGCTAGAAATATAACAACATACGGAAAAAAAGTAATTCCATGGCGCCTTAGTATATAAACAACTTTTTCGTAATTTTTAATTTTTAACAAAGCGTCAATGCTCATATTTTAAAAACTTGAAGGATTTAAAGTGTTGGTTATCCAATTATTATTCCAAAGAGTTAATGGTTGTTGCCAATCGATATTACTAAAATAGGCAAAAGTAAAAAATAATGTTGTTGCCGCTAATGCGAAAATAATAATGGTGATCGAAAAACTTACAAAAGTTAATGCACCGTTGTGAAATAAGTGGGAAAGATGGACATATAGAAAAACGCCGACTACTGCTAGATATGCCAGGTAAATAAATAATATAATGTAGAGCGGGATAGTAATCATAAATTATAATAATGTTTGATTTTTATTTTGATCAAAACCTAAATGAGCATAAGCGGCAGGAGTGGCTTTGCGACCGCGAGGGGTGCGTTCAAGAAAACCAATTTGTAATAAAAACGGTTCATAAATATCTTCAATGGTGTCCATTTCTTCAGAAATTGCGGCGGCGATTGTATTGAGGCCTACTGGACCGCCATTGAATTTTTCAATCATAGTGGTAAGAAGAAGGCGATCGATTTCATCAAGTCCAAATTCGTCTATTGCTAGCATGTTCATCGTATCACTCACTATTTTTTTTCCAATAAATTCTTGATTTTGTACTTGAGCAAAATCGCGTGCTCGTTTTAATAATCTATTGGCAATGCGAGGGGTACGACGAGCACGCTGAGCAATCAAAGCCGATCCCTCTGGTTCTAATTTTGTTTTCAATAAAATAGCATTGCGATTCACAATGGTTTCTATGTCGCTATGTTCGTAAAAATTCAAATGAAAAACATGACCAAAGCGATCGCGTAATGGTCCTGGCAATAAACTCATTTTGGTAGTTGCTCCAATCAAAGTAAATTTTTCCAAAGGCATGCGAATGGTACGTGCCGCTGGACCTTGGCCAATAATAATATCCAGTGCATAATCTTCAAGTGCCGGGTAGAGTACCTCGGCGATAGTTTTATTGATGCGATGAATTTCGTCAATAAATAAAATATCGCCACGTTGTAAGTTGGAAAGAATGGCGGCGAGATCACCAACTTTTTCTAATACTGGTCCAGATGTTACTTTTATATTTCCGCCCATTTCACGAGCAATGATATGGGCGAGAGTAGTTTTTCCTAAACCTGGATTTCCATATAATAAAATATGTTCCAAAACATCTTCGCGCGCTTTCGCCGCAGTAATAGAAACATCAAGATTTTTTTTAATTTGAATTTGGCCGACAAAATCAGTCAAATGTTCCGGTCGCAAGGTGACCTCAATCATATTTTCATCTGCAGTACTTTCTGAGGTGACCAGTCTATTTTCTGTTTGATTTTCTTCTGTCATAATGCTATTATTATACTTAATACCTAACATAAAGTCCAATATGTCTGAGTTTGAATCACAAAATAAAGAATGGCGAAAGCACAACACGGCGGAAGGGCGTGAGGTACAAGTGGAAAATAAAGAAAAGCAACCTGATGAACAAGAAAAAAAGGCGGCGGCTATGGAGCGAGCCGAAGTTGTGAGTAAAGAAGTCCAAAACACCCAAAAACAGATGCAAAACATCATGGCCAACATGCAACAGGTGGTAAAATCTGTGCAGGCTATTCGGGCTCAACTACAATTGTCTGATGGTGGCTCGATTCCTTCGGTTCAAAGAGACGAAAAAAATATTGAGGCCTTGAAAAAGAAGCTAGCAAACCTACGTGGTGAGTTGGGTGATCTAAAAGTGGCTTTGATTATTGAGCTAAAAAAAGAGATTGCTGATAAAAACAAAAATTTGACCGACCAAGAAATAGAAGTCAAGGCGCAAAAGCAGTCTGATAGATTATTTTCTGAGTTGGGATTGATTTAAAATAATTTTATCGGTGCACTGCCAGTTAATGGTTTGTGGATAACTCGCGAATACGCGAGTTTTTTGTTTAGATCTAGCCTATTTGGCAGGCATTTTTTGTTGTGGTATAATATGTTGGCTAAAGAGGACAATACTATATCTTGTGTTAAAAAATAAAAATAAACACAATCAGTAGTAATCGATAACAAAAATAGGAAAAATAAAACATAATCACTTTTTTATGCAGACTACTACTGCAACTAAGACCTTTAAACTGGATAAAGAATTCCAATACCCTGAAAATGCCATGCATTTTTCCCGACATTATACTCGAGAAGGTGTCAGCCCGTTTGATATGTTTGATTATGATTTGCGTCCTTCAGTGATTCGTGAACCAAGCGGTAAACTGATTTTTGAGATGAATGATGTAGAAGTCCCAAAACAGTGGTCTCAAGTGGCTACTGATATTTTGGCACAAAAATACTTCCGTAAGGCGGGTGTCCCACAATATGATGAAAATGGTCTACCTAAATTGAACGTCGATGGAACCCCAATCTTGGGTCCAGAAAAAAGTGTGAAGCAGGTGGCTCATCGTTTGGCTGGTACCTGGAGATATTGGGGAGAAAAATATGGTTATTTCGCCAGTGCTGTAGACGCTCAGATTTTTTATGAAGAGCTGGTGTATATGGTTATCAACCAAATGGTAGCTCCAAATTCACCACAATGGTTTAATACTGGTTTGTATTGGGCGTACGGGATCAATGGCCCCGCTCAAGGTCATCATTATGTTGACCCTGATACTGGTGTGTTGACTCGAGCCACTGATTCTTATTCTCACCCTCAACCACATGCCTGCTTTATCCAATCTGTTAAAGACGATTTAGTAAATGAGGGCGGTATCATGGATTTGTGGGTGCGTGAAGCACGTTTGTTTAAATATGGTAGTGGTACCGGTACAAATTTTTCTAGTTTACGCGGATTTGGTGAACAACTTTCTGGTGGTGGGCAATCTTCTGGTTTGATGAGTTGGTTGCGCATTGGAGACAGGGCAGCTGGAGCCATAAAATCTGGTGGTACTACTCGGCGTGCCGCTAAAATGTGTGTTTTGAATATTGATCATCCTGATATCGAGGAATTTGTAAATTGGAAAGTAAAAGAAGAAGACAAAGTCGCCGCACTTATCGCCGCCGGTTATGAAGGTGGTTATGAAGGTGAAGCATATTTGACAATTTCCGGCCAGAATTCCAACAACACTGTTCGTATCACTCACGATTTCATGGAAGCGATGGTAAAAGATAATGGTTGGGATTTGCGCTGGCGTACTGATGGTCGTTCATGTAACAAAATGAAAGCCCGTGATCTTTGGGATAAAATTGCTTATGCCGCTTGGCGTTGTGCTGATCCTGGTTTACAATTTGATACTACTATCAATGATTGGCATACTTGTATAAATTCCGGCCGCATCAATGCTTCCAATCCATGTAGTGAATATATGTTTTTGGATGACACCGCCTGCAATTTGGCCTCGATAAATTTGGCACATTATTATGATCCAGAAAATTCCACTTTTGATGTCGACGGTTTCAAATATACTACCCGTGCTTGGACGGTAGTTTTGGAAATAAGTATTTTGATGGCTCAATTTCCAAGTGCTGAAATTGCTCAAAATAGTTATGATTTTCGAACACTAGGTTTGGGTTATGCCAATATCGGAAGTCTGTTGATGACTGCCGGTGTGGCCTATGATTCACCAGAAGCTCTAGCTTTTGCAGGTACAGTGACTGCGTTGATGACTGCCGAATCTTATTCTACCTCGGCTGAGATGGCTAGTTATCTCGGTACATTTAATAAATATAATGAAAACAGTGAAAACATGTTGCGTGTTATGCGCAACCATCGCCGTGCCGTATTCAATGTTCACGAAGATGAATATGAGGGCTTGGCAGTGAGGCCAGTTGGTATCGACCCACAATTTGCCCCTGCTTATTTGTTGGTCGCTGCACGTGAAAGTTGGAATCACACATTAGAGATGGGTGAAAAATATGGTTTTAGAAATGCTCAGACTACACTGTTGGCACCTACTGGTACGATCGGGTTGCTGATGGATTGTGCCACTACTGGTGTTGAACCAGATTTCGCTTTGGTGAAATTTAAAAAGTTGGCTGGCGGTGGATATTTCAAAATTGTAAATGAAGCTGTACCGGTTGCATTGAAAACATTGGGCTATAAAGATAATGAAGTTATCGACATCGTAGATTATTTAAAAGGACGTGCGACTCTGAAAGGATCACCATTTATTAATCATGAAAGTTTGATCGCCAAGGGGCTAACCCAAGAAGAATTGGATAAAATTGAAAAATCTTTGGCTGGTGCATTCGAGTTGCGATTTGCTATCAATGCCTGGACATTGGGTGAAGACACTTTGAAACGCATGGGCTTTTCTAGCGAGCAATATTTGGATGTGAATTTTAATTTTTTGAAATCACTTGGATTCAATGATGATGAAATCGAAAAGGCGAATGAATATGTTTGTGGTGCGATGGCGATAGAAGGATCACCACACTTGAAAGTAGAACATTATAAAGTATTTGATACCGCCAATAAAAATGGTAAAAAAGGAAAACGTTTTATCCATTATTTGGGTCACATTCGGATGATGGCCGCGGTGCAACCATTTTTGTCTGGCGCAATTTCTAAAACTATCAACATGCCAAATGAGGCTACACTAGAAGATGTGAAGATTGCTTATATGGCTTCGTGGAAATTGGGTCTAAAGGCGAATGCTATTTATCGTGATGGTTGTAAAATGTCTCAACCTTTGGCTAGCAAATCTGACACAAAAAAATCAGAGAAAAAAGAAGAAATAATATTGGAAGAAATAGAAAAAATAGTAGAAGTGATGGTCGAAAATAAAGTTGTTGAAAAACCAAGTGAAAAAACTGTTAAAACTTTCGCGCTTTCCAATCAGGAAAAAACGGTGGTAAACCAGTTGGTAGGTGAAGATAAGGCGCAGATGACCTACGCTCATGATGGTAGTACTCAAGGCACCAAGATTTATATTCACGGTGAGCAACGCAGGATGCCATATAAGCGCAGTGGCTTGACTATCAAGGCGAAAGTGGCTGGACAAAAGATTTTCTTGCGTACAGGCGAATATCCAGACGGGCGTTTAGGAGAAGTGTTTATCGATATGTATCGTGAGGGAGCCGCCTTCCGCAGTATGCTCAATTTATTTGCCATCTCTATTTCTACTGGTTTGCAATATGGTATACCTTTAGAAGAGTATGTCGATAAATTTACTTTCACTAGATTCGAACCAGCTGGCATGACCGATCATCCAAATGTTCGTTCTTGTACTTCGATTGTAGATTTTGTTTTCAGAGTATTGGGTATGGAATATTTGGGACGCACAGATTTTGTCCAAGTAAAACCAACTGGTATTCAAAAAAATCGCGTACAACAATTGGAAAAATTATTAGCGGAAGCACGTGGACAAAAAACTATGAGTTTCGATGAGGTGGCTGATGAAGTAGAAAAAGAAAAATTAATTTTAAAAGAGGACGATGTGGAAGAGGAAGAAAATAATTTAAACACCTTAACAAAATTAGAAAAAAAGGCAGAAGTGGTATCAGCGACTGGTGCCGATCAGATGTTGGCTGGCATGATGGGAGATGCTCCTCCTTGCCCAACTTGTGGACATATTACAATTCGCAGTGGGAGTTGTTATAAATGTCTCAATTGTGGCAGTACTACTGGATGTAGCTAAAAATAGCTTGTAGTGGATTCCACTTCGATGTTGTCTGCCGAGAGGTAGGTAGGTCGAAGTGGAATTTTTTGTTTGCTTTTATTTTTATCTTTTGTTACTATTTAAATATAGAAATGATTCTCAAAAAAATATGACAAAAATTTATACAAAAACTGGTGATGCGGGAGAAACTTCATTGCTCGGCGGTGAACGTGTTACCAAAGATTGTATTACATTACAAGTCGTAGGGGAGATCGATGAATTGAATTCAAAATTGGGTGAAGTGGTGGCGCATTTGTGGGAAGAGGAGCCAGCGACATTTTTAAAAAAAGTTCAAGCTGATTTATTCAAGGCTGGTGCTGAGATTGCCTCTTTGCAAACTGAATTTAATTCCACGATAACAAAGATTGAACAAGAACAAATTGAAGAATTGGAAAACAATGTTGACGCTTATGCGGACCAGTTGCCAGAATTAAAGAACTTTATTTTGCCAGGTGGAAATTTATCGGCCGCGCACTTGCATCATGCTCGCACTATTTGTCGTCGAGTGGAGCGGGTGTTGGTAACATTGGGAAAAGAAAAAACGGTGCGTCCAGAATTGTATAAATATTTTAACCGATTGAGCGATTATTTATTCACTGCCGCTCGTTGGGTAAATTGGAATGATGGGGTGGAGGAACATAAGGCTTAGATTCGTTTTAGCAAATTTTTTATTAACATGTATATAACTTGACATTAGACGTTTTTAAAATTACAATGGACAAAGCTTTTCTCTAAAGAGTTGCGACAGATTTGATGTTTCAATCGGATCGGATTCTGAAAGCATTCTCTCTCCATTTCCTTTATAATTTATTATCTTGGAATGGCGTTTTCTAGATTTGATTCGCAAATTAATACATGCAGATCTGCTCGCAGCTCTGTGGAGAAAAGAAAAACTGCCCAGGTGGTGTAATGGTAGCCACGCAGGACTTAAAATCCTGTTCCTTCGGGAGTGCGGGTTCGAG
>Ga0172379_10001603_pt1 | contig 44428 bp, 53 predicted proteins | sample GrowelOW334metaG_FD_119756 | JGI IMG/M metagenome (GOLD analysis project Ga0172379, IMG submission 119756) | Groundwater microbial communities from an aquifer near a municipal landfill in Southern Ontario, Canada - Groundwater well OW334 metaG | ecosystem: Environmental > Aquatic > Deep... | reverse complement strand
ACCAAAACCCTTATCGGTTAAAGTTTTAATAGTACCAGTCATAATTTAAGACTTAGTTTATAAGATTGCAATTTAATAAAGAGTTTAAAAATCGACCACTTTTTTGACACACGATATCGTTGCCCCCTTAGTTTGACATATAAAAATAAAAATGTCAATGATTTAAAAAAACCGCCAACTGAAAGCTGACGGCTCTAAAAAAACAAAATTTTCTATTTATAAATCGCGTATTTTTTCAAATCTTTAGACGATTTATTGACTAAATCATAGGAGAATCTCTTATGATACTTAATTTCGGGAAATAAAATCATTTTGGTCATAATATTAGCTCCCGGGTCCACTAAAAGATTAACCGCCAAATTATCAGGACGATAAAGAGCAAACGCTCTAGTATCTTCCACGGTCCAACTTTTGGGCATCAAGTTCCAAACTAATTCTCCGGTCTGGGCGATAAACCAAGACTCTTTAACAAAATTACTTTGTAAATCGCGATGCCTATTTTTTACCGCTTTCCGAGTTAAGCTAACCCAAAGCATAATAAATTGGTCGCGCCGCAAATCCTTAAGACTATCGCCAAACAAACAGACTGCCACTCCTTCGGCTAAATGAGCTACACGCTGGGCAGCTCTCTTTTCCGTTAGAGTGAGTGGATGCTCATGGTTAGCTTTTCTTTGCCAATCATCAAGCTCTTCACAAAGGAAAAATCCTTCCGGCTGCGTAATTGTCGGTTCGCTATCCATGAACTTTTGGAAATTAACTGTTTTCACAGGATTTTTTTCCAGAAAATTCGTTCCTAAACTGAGGGCTTTAGCTCTAATGTTCAAACAATCTTTTCCATTAACCTGAGTAATCTTCAAATAATCATACTTATTCTGACTATCTTGAGCAAAGATTGAAAAAACAATCAGTAACAACAGAAAAACAAACATTACTTTTTTCATGAGTCACATTTTTTAAATTTATTTCAAATTAATCTTACATTTGAGCTTTTCACTCAGAGCCTTGATGTTAGCGCCGCCCTTGCCAATAATAAAGCCTTTGTAGGCTTCGGGAACAAGAATATTCACCGCTCGTTTTTCTTCCACTTCTATTCGGGCTTTATTAATCAAAACAAGCCGATAGGTAGGAGTGATGTTTTGCCGGCTGTCATAAACTGCCGATAGCAATTGACGATGAAGTTCAAAAAAATGTCCCGGAACATGTTCCAGTTCAAATCCAGTCTCCCCGCCAACCTCGATGGTCGAGCTTAAACCAAAATCTTGAGAAAGCCGAAAAAATTCCCCTTCAAATTGCGCCTGTTTGCGACGCTTCCATTCTTGTCGAGCCTCCTCAATTTTAATAAAAACTTCATCGATTTCCGAGTCAACAACCACTTTACCAACATGCTCTTCTTCAGTGTCTAGAACAAATTTGTCATGGAAAAAAAGTTTTTTAGTTAATCCCACCGCTTCTTTTTGCCGGCCGCGTAAAGCGCCGACGATGAGCAGAGGTTGCTTAAATTCATAAGTAATCGGATTAATTTTGCGCACCAGATATCCGTTGCCGAATTCTAAAGCACAATCACCCCGATACTCCAGTTCATAGCCCCATTCTTGAAGAACCGAGACAAGCCCGATTTCATGGGCGGGAATTTCCGGCCAAGCTTTTTGGAATGGCCCTACCAAAAAATCTTCGTTCATTAGATAACCAAGCACCGCTTCGCCAAGTGGTAAAACTTGCCACGGGCCACGTGTTTCCAAATACTGACGCTGTATCCAATACTGCTTTCCAGTTACTTCTTCTACTGTCCTGAGTTTCATGATTTTTCATCTTTTAAGATTTTGTTTATTTACTATTTTTTGTTTTTAAAGTTCTAAATTCACAATTAATTAAACTACTATAAAATTTATAATTAGTCAAATTTGATTTTAGCGCGAATTGACATAAATTTAAAAAAATCATAATATTCTGAGAAAACAAAAAAAAGTACATTTACAAGTTTAAACCTAAAAAATAGAAATCATGAACAAAAAAAGAATGAAAGCGGCTTGGGCTGTTGTAAATTTTATTAACAACGTCCGCAAGATTGAAGAGTTGCCAATTGGTATTATATTAGGAACTGGCTGGGGTGACACTCTGGAATTCGAGGAAAAAATTGAAATCCCTTTTACGGATATTCCTGGATTCAAAAATCTACCGACTGTGGTTGAGGGCCACAAAAGAACTTTAATTATTGGCAAAATTGCCGGCAAACAAGTTCTTGCTTTAAACGGACGTCTCCATCTTTATGAAAAACCATTCAGCAAAAGTTGGTTAAAAATGGTTCGTTTGCAAACCGAAATGTTAATTCAATTAGGAGTTAAAGAATTAATTATTACTAGCGCTGTGGGAACCTTAAAATGTCAGCCGGAAAAATTTTCACAACTAGCAGACGAGTTTTGGAAAGCTGGTGGCATATTCCCTTTCCCGGACCCCGAACTTCAGGTCGGTGACATCGCCGTGATTGATGGCTTTGTAACTGTTTTCGCGCCAGTAATGCCTTTATGGGGTGACGAATTTTGTTCGGCTGACGATGCTATCAGTAAAAACTTGATTGATCTTGCTCTTAAATCCCAGGGTGATTTAGTTATCGCTAAAAAAACTGGACACGTCATGTTGCGCGGCCCTCAATTTGAAGGCAATAAGTACGACAAGGATATTCTAAGTCGAACTGGCGCTGGCGTTGCCGGGATGAGTATGCTCCCGGAAGCCTATATTGCTTCCTCATACGGAGCAGAGATACTGGGTCTGGGGTTTGTAACTAACGACTACAAAGAAAAACACTCGCATGAAGAAAACTTAGCCCGCGCTAAAGAAGCTTCCACTCATTTGGGCGAATACTTAAAAAGTATAATTTCTCAAATGTAAAAACAAAACGTACATTTCAAAAAAATCGTCTCCAAACAAGAGGCGATTTTTTATTTTCTTTCATTAAATATATCGGCTAATTATTTCATCAAAGTCTTTAGTATAATTATGGCCCGCTTCGGTAGCTTCGATAACTTTTATTCCCTGTGCCTTTAAACTTTCAACGACCGCCTTATTATAGAGATAGTGGTCGTGGGCGCCGTAGATAATTGTTAAATTTTCAGGAGATAACTCCTTTAAAATATCGGTTGCCCTAATTTTTAAAATTTTCTTTAAACTGAATAAAGCAAAAATAATAGAAGAAATTGATAAAGTTTTTATTAATGAAGCAGGGACACCTTCCTGAAAACAATATCGTAACCAGCGCCAAGATAATTTTTGGCCGGATACAACTGGATTAATTAAAATTATTTTAAAATTATGATGTAAATGCCAATTATAAAGTGCGACCATCGCTCCCAGACTATGAGCAATAACCGTCTCTACTTGAAAATCCTTATTAATATCAGTCCTTGACCGCCAAATATCTAAATAATTAACATAGCCAAGCCGACGGCCGCTATCCAGCCAGCCAGGAATAAATAAAATTTTATTACTTTCTTTAAAATTTTTCATCAATCAATTTATAAATTATTACTTAACTCTATCAAAATTGTTTTACTAAATTCTAAAATATAAGGAATAAAGCGGGATTTTTCTTCATCATTTAAATCCATTAATTTATCAATCGCCCAAGTTTCAAAACCGACCGCCTTGCCGACCTCAACTTTTAAATCGCTGATATCGCCCTTAAATACATAGGCATAGCTCTCACCAAAAACACTATTTATCTTGCCGGTCGCCGGATCTTCGGAGTAACGCCGAGTTTTGTTGATAAAAATAAAATCTTCCGGTTTTAAATTTAAACCGGTTTCTTCCCTGCTTTCTTTAATAGCGGTTTCTAAATAGGAATCACCAATTTCCACGTGGCCGCCGACAGTCGCATCTAACAAATCAGGATAAGAATCCTTATCGGGCGCGCGGTGTTGGAAAATAAATTTTTTATCAGGCGTCAAAAAATAAACATGGATTTCGCGATGCAACAAACCGCGGCGATGAATTTCTTCCCGCTCCTCTGTTCCAATTATCTCATCATTCTCATTAACGATATTGAGTAAAGATTTCATAAGCTTCTTTTAAAAATAAAGAATCGCGGATTTTAATAAACTTCCCTTCGTAATCTTCCGGATTATCAAGCTCTAATAATTTAATCGATTCTTCAAAGCTGACCCATTTAATAACATAGCCGCGCTCAAGTTCTTCCGGCGTAAAATTTGGTTCACCTTTAGCGCCAACAACGTTGGCCAAAAAACAAAAAGAATCGTTTCTTAAGGACCACTTATCGCGGTATTCGACGATTTCTCCAACTTCAGCAAATTTTTCTACCTGGCAACCGATTTCTTCCAAACATTCTCTTATTAGAGCCTCATCGATCGTTTCTCCATCTTCCACGCCACCACCTGGTAGTTTGTGCCGATTATGTTTGGCGACATAAAGCAGGGCAACATTTTTATCATCATCAAAAACTACCGCTCGTGCTGCGGCGCGTTTTTCAAATTTTTCTAATTCTTCAGCTGGCAAATCTTTAAACTGAATGGTTTTTAGGAGTTTCATATTGATTTTGATGTTTATAACTTCTATTTTTAAGTCTGGAAATGATAAAGCGATAAACAACAATAAAAACAAAAACGGAGCTAGTGCTGATATAAACCAAACGCATAGCTAGTGTTTGCGAATCCGTCCCGAGAAATAATCCATGGATGAAAGAAGATGTAAATAAAACATAAACAAGATAGTGAACACTGCGCCAAGCACGCTTATATTTTAAACGGAACCAAATAGAAGTAAAAATAACCGCCAAGAGAATATAAAAGCCAAATATCCCTAAACTTAAAAGCCAGGGGCTGAAGTCTGAAGAAAAAGGAATCAGAATATCTTTGAGGTGCAGATTAATAAAACTATCAAATAGCAAAGCCGTCATATGAGCTAGAAGCATCAAAAACATCGCTAAACTCAAATATTTATGAGTAAGCCAAGAACGCACCGGATTAAGATATTTATATAAATAGCCAGTAGTCATTCCCGCCCCCAAGACTACTATTAAAAACATTAAAAGATAAGCAGAAATTCCAGCGGCACGCGTAATATACCAAGGAATGCTGCTGGGAGCCTCATTCTCTTCCGACTCGGAGTTTTGCTTAACTAAGCTGGCGGCAGGATCATCAGAATTAAGGACATCACTACCGCTTAAAACTTCAGCCGCATCTAGATAACCGTCGCCATCGGTATCCACCTTTAACGGATCGCTGCGATAGGTATTGGTCTCTGCTTGATCAGACAAGCCGTCGTAATCGCTGTCTTTAGTATAGTCACCGGCGGAGTTTGTCTGGGCGCTCGCAATCAAAGCATATCCCAAAAAAGCCAAACTGAAAATTATCAACCCCCATCCCAAAAAGCGAAATTTTTTCACTTTTTTAATATTTTGAATCATATCTTTATTTCTTTAAATAATTATTGGCGCGCGAAGATATAAGCGTTCCTTGATTTTTAGTAAATATTATACAAGCTGAATCTTTTTCATTTTCAATAAACTCTAAACCTTTTTCTGTTCCTAAAATTAAAACTGTTTTAGCATAAATATCAGCTTTAACGGCATCGGCGGAAATAACCGTCACCGACAAAATATTATTTTCTACTGGCAGCCCCGAACTGGGGTCAATAATATGATGAGCTTCAAAATTACCTCTTTTCCAAGTTCTTTCTAAAATTCCGGAAGTAGCAATTCCTAAACGTTCACCGCGTGTGTTAAGAAAAAAAATATTTTCTTCCGGAGTAAGCGGATTTTGCACGGCCACGTCCCAGCCCTGAGCGCCCTCTTGATTACCAACCGCCCAAATATCACCCCCGGCGGAAATAAGAAAATTTTTTACTCTTTGAAAAATTGTGGCTCCTAATAAATCAACAATGTAGCCCTTAGCAAACCCTCCTAAATCAACTCTAAATTCGCGAGGCCGATAAATTATACGGCCGACAACTTTTAAAGTTTCCATTTTTGAGCGCTTTACAAATTCCTTCCGAATTTTTTCTAAATCAATTTTCTCAAGCTCTGCCTCCCCCCTCTTAATTCCTAAATCCAGAAAATTTTTATCATAGCCAATTCCTTCTAAACTGCCAATAACTGTTGGATCAAAATTACCACCAGTTTTTAAATAATAGTATTTAGCCAAGCGCAAAAGTTCGGCCATAGTTTCAGTAACTTCAATTTCTGTTTCCTCTGAAGCATTAAAAATATTAAGTTCATTGTCGGAAATAAAACGACTGAATCTTTTTTCAAAGTCCAATACCGCTTTCTCTGCCGCCGTTAATATTTTATCGGATTCCGATACCTCAGGCAGAAAGAAAATAATATCTGTTCCTAGAGCTTTAAATTCACGCCACTTCATTCAAATTATTTTAATAATTTTTCTAAATCGTCGCCAACCCCATTTTTATTTTTATCCAGCAAGAAATAAGCAAAATCGTCTTCGCCGGAATATTTATCAAATGAATCTATAACGCCATCCTGATCGGAATCTACCAAAGTCGCCAAATTAAAAACCATATTATCGGTGCTAACAGCTGTTGGGGTCTCAATAATATTTTCAGTGCTCGGCTCCTCCCCTTCGTCTTCATCCTTATCCTCGTCCCCATACTCTTCCCTCTCTTCTTCTTCCCACTCCTCTTCTTCCCACTCTTCTTCGTTATCCTCCCATTCGCCTTCTTCCCGCTCTTCTCTTCCTAAAAACCAAAAACGCTCACCTTCTTCATCGTCATCTTCGGCATGGCCCAAAGAGGCAAAAGAAAAGGCGGAAATAAATAGCATGGCTATTATAAAAAATGGCAGTAATATTTTTTTGAAATTAATTTTTTCCATAAATGAAGTAATTAATTAAATTATCTCGCTCGGCTAACTCCGGTAGTCGGAACTGGGGACGTTTTTGGCGGCGTATAAACCGGAGCCGGAACATAAACCGTGGCCGGCTTGTAAACTGGAGTGGCTGCTGGCGCGCTTGAAGAGCTGGCCGCCGGCGCGTTCACAGAATTTGCGGCTGACGTCGCTGCCGCCTTGTTAGCCGCACTTGTAGCCGCTAAAATTTGCTGGTTTAAATCAACAAGCGCCTTATTCTTGGCATCATAAATAGTAATCATCCGTTCATAAGTCGCCGAATTTATCATTGCTAGTTGATTGGCATCGTAGTTCTTCTTAGCAGTCTTCGGGGCTGGCTCATAAATAAAACTAAAAAAAATAATGGCCGCGACTAAGGCGGAAAACGCTAAGGCATAAGAAATATTTTTCAAACGTGCGCCCCAAGATTTATCGGGAATCATAGAAAACTCTTCCATCTTAATCTGCGCGCGCGACACCCCTAGTCTTAGGAGATTAGCGACCATGGCGGCCATAAACAAACTAGGACCGCAGATAAAAAAAGTTTTACCACTAATATCGCCAACAAAATTTTTAATTTGCTCGGCGCTAATTCTAGTATTTATCACATTAGCCTCAGTCGCCCCCGTTTCTTCCGTAAAAGAAAAAAGCGTTTTTAGATTAGAATTTCTAGTTTGCAAACTTCTAATTTCCGGATAAAAAGTCGCCCCCGATTTGGTGCGGGCGCTATAAATAAGCGCCAACTTATTACTGAGCTTTAGGTCGTTGGCATAATTTAAGGCGCTAAAAAAAGGCGTGATACCAATCCCGCCAGCAATCATCACGGCATCCGGATATTTATTAGCTTGGTAACAAAAACTGCCATAAGGACCGAATACTCGTAGTTCATCACCGACTTGCAAATTCAAAAGACCATGCGTAAAAGCGCCTTCAATTTTAATACCAAAAGAGATACTTTGAGAATTAGTCGGAGAACTAGCCAAAGAAAAGGCGTGCTTATCCTCCATCCTGAAAGACCGGTTGCGATACGAAATCATGGCATATTGTCCGGGTTGATAGTTAAAAACGGGACGTCCTGATTTATCGCTAGCCTCAATAATAACTTGATCGGGGGCTGGTTGAAAAATTTTCTTGATATAGTATTTATACTCGATCATAGGCTTACTTATGGTTTTTCTTTATTATAGCCGTTATTACTACGTTTGTCAGCCTCATTATCTTCTTGGTCACCCTCGTTATCTCGGCCGCGATGATTATCTCCTTTATCCTCTTGCTCATCTTCTTTTTCATCGTCGTTCAGCTCTTCACCCTGATATTTATACTTTTGATTATTAATTATATTTTGCGCCTGATTAACAAGTTCCAACATTTGATTATCGTCACTTAGTTCTGCATATTCAGCAATTTTATCTAAATATTCACTCTTAGCTTTATCCGCCTCCTTGGCCTGGAACGCGGCGGCACTAGCTTTTTGGTAATCGCCTAATTTATTAATAGATTCAAGGACTGCCTGTTGATTATCAACAACTTCCGAAATATTTTTCTCTATATTATCACTAACGTTCGTTTTGACGTTTTTGGCGGCCGGAGTAGTGCTGGAATTTTTCTGACTTAAATTAACGGCTTCCTCCAAACGACGGACAGACTGTTTTTCATAAGCGGCAATTTTAGCAGTTTTGCTCGGCGCAATATTCTGCTCTAATTTTTCAACCGCTTTTTTTAAAGGATAGATAATGTTCCCAGGGACCACGCTGTCACTGGCGTAAGCGAAAATAGAAGTCGCGCTAAAAATAAGCACCAAGACCATAGCGGCCACTAATCCCTTGTTGAAAAAGCTTAACTCATGATTAAAGATAAACAATCTTTTTAGATAAGCCGAAACTAACAAGCGATAAAGCTGAAATTTTATTTTTAAGTCAGCGCGGCGGCTTAACTTATTCTTAGGCAGATTGTTTAAGATTTTTTCTAAATTATCCATATTTATTTTTCTTGTATCTTCTTTAATTTTTGACGTAGCTTCTCTAAACTGCGGCTGACCTGTGTCCTGATTGCGCCCTCTTCCTTGCACAAAATATCGGCAATCTCGCGGTAATCAAGTTCATCCACAAAACGGAAACGGAGGATATCGCGGTCGCTATCAGCCATCTCGTCAATTACTTGCAGCACTTGTTCCGCTTCGTATTTTTCCTCAAACTGATTATCGCTAGCATCCGGAATAAAATCCTCCAACTCTTCCAAGGGAACCGTGGCTCTTCCGGAGCGCGTATAATGATTTATTAAATGATTATGAGCAATCGCGTAAATCCATGACTGAAATTTCTGATTCTCATCAAAACTAGCGAAAGCTTTCAAAGCCTTAACAAAAACCTCGGAAGTCAAATCTTCAGCGAGAGCCTTATCAAAACCAATGCGATATAAAAAATAATTAAAAATTTTATCCTTGAATTGGTTGTAATAAGCCAGGAAATTGTCTTGTTTTATAGCCATGTCTACTTGTAACTATTAATACCCTAAATTATGAAAACTGTTACAAAATTGTTTATATATTATATCTGGAGATGTAACAAAAAACAATCTAGCTGGTACTAATATCTGTAAGTTGGAATTTTAAAAATTAATTTGACGAATTTATTAAATTATTTTATTAAATCTCGTCTCCAATAAACATATGACAAAAAATAACAAAATTATCACGGGGATTATTAGTTTATTCCTCGTAGCGACTCCCATCTTTGCTCTCAGAGCTTTAGCAGTAACGGATACCACGCCGCCCAGCCAACCTAATGGCTTAACGGCTACACTTAATGTCGGCAACCAAGTAATTCTCTCTTGGAATCCGGCAACGGATAACACTGGCGTTACCGGTTATACTATTATGAGAAATACCGATATTTTAGCCAATACCGTAAACACCAGTTATATTGATATCAATGTTCTCGCTAGCACCGGTTATTCTTATTCCGTACTCGCCTATGATGCCGCGGGCAATGTTTCTTCCTTCTCTAGTTCAGTTTCTATAAATACGGCAACCTCAAGCGATACCACTCTTCCAGGTACAGCAACTAATTTAGTGGCTACGGCCAGCTCTTCCAACCAAATAAATTTAGCTTGGACTGCCGCCACGGATAATATTGGCGTTGTCGGTTATACAATTTTAAGAAACAATGTCATTATTGCCAATTCCGCTATTAATAGTTTTACTGATATGTCAGTGTCACCAAACACCAACTATTCCTACGCCGTTATCGCCTATGATGCCGCTGGTAATCTTTCCGGACAATCAAACACCGCAACTGCTACCACACCGGCTATCACGAGCGATACTACGCTTCCCAGCGCTCCCGGTGATTTATTAGCAAGCACTGTTTCTCCAAGCAGAATAAATCTTTCATGGTCAGTTGCCAGCGATAACGTAGGCGTTACTGGTTACAATATTTACCGCGATAATGCCCTAATTGCCACTTCAAGCGTTAACAGCTTTGCGAACATCGGTTTAAGCGCCTCAACTTCATACACCTTTTACGTGAAGTCTTATGACGCTGCCGGTAATATCTCCGCCCAATCCAATGTTGCTTCCGCAACAACCTTAGCCGTTCCCAGCCATCATGAAGATGATGATGAAGACGGTGATGACGAGGATGAAGATGTTAACTGTCACTATGACAATGGACGACATCTCGGACAATTAAAAGAACATGATAATAATGGCAAACATCTTGGAGAATTAAAGATTCGTCTTAATACTCATGTTGAACGAGGCAATGATCATAAGAATAAATAATCAAGTTTCGAAGACATTACTCCCGCAAAAAGTGAATCTAAAAAACTCGGTCAGATGATCGAGTTTTTTAGTTAAATATTTATTGATTTTTTAGTAAATTAATGGTATTTTAATAATGATTTTATTATTAAGCATTAACAAGATGGCTAACAAAATAAAAGAAGATTTAAGTAGAAGGCTGAAAGAAATTCAAAAAAACTTGGAAACCAGTAAAGATGTCCGAACCAAAAAATTGGAAGAATGGAGCGAAGAAATTAAAAAGTCTTTTGATAGCGCTATTAGCTCCCTTGATTTTAAAATAAATATTTTACAAGAGTTAAAAACGCAAGCCAATAATCTAAGGGCCTGGAAGCTCAGCTCACTAAAAACTCTTTTTCCGCTTAATTTTAAATACATTTTAAGCATGCCCTTTATTTATGGCATGATTATTCCAGGGTTTTTCTTCCATCTCGGCTTAGAAATATACCATCAAATTTGTTTCCGGATTTACGGCATTCCACGCGTTAAACCAAGTGATTACTTTATTTATAACCGCCGCCTACTACCCTATTTAAATTGGATAGAAAAATTAAACTGCGTCTACTGCAGTTACTTTAATAATCTTTTGCAGTATGCCGTAGAAATATCCGGCCGCACCGAACGCTATTGGTGCCCGATTAAATACGCCGCCCGAGTTGATAAAACCCATTCTCAATATAATAAATTTGTGGACTACTTGGATGCTAAAAACTTCCGCGAAAAATGGGAAGACTTAAGAGATTTTTCGGATATCGAAAAAGCGGAAGCGCAAATTGCGGCCAGAAAAAAAGAATTACTTAAAGACGAATGTCTAAATTGCGATTTTACAAACAAAAAAAACGAGGAGCCCAAAAAGAGAACTTAATTTTTATATTTTATAAAAATATATTTTTTTATTCTTAACGGCCAGGGTCTTCTCGGGAACAAATTGAGGAATCGGAAAACTGCGACTGATAATCTGAGTGCCTGGACGGCACTCTTTTTTGAATTTGTCTCCTAATCTCCTCATGGTTTCATTATTCAAGTAACAATAAATCAAATCGGCGTCTTGCAGATTAAGCGTCAAAAAATCTTTTTTCCATAATTTTATTTTACTGAAAGAAAGCTTTAGCCTTATCCAATTAATATAATAAAGGCTGGCTAAATTCTCTACGCCAATTAGCTTAAGTCCTGAAAAACTTTTTTCCGCCATTCTTAAAAATCGCGCCCGACCACAACCGAGCTCATAGATTAGCAAAGGCGAGTTAATGGAGCTGGCCGCCAAAATAGTTTTAATAGTTTCTCTATCGGTAGAAATAAAGGGGGCATAGCCTTTAAAAAAAACATTATAAAATTGGGAAACAAAAAAGACAAAATAAATAAATAGGGCTAAAACGATGATAAGTAATAAATACATATTTTAATATTATATTAGTAATTATAGCCTGGCGGGAAAATAAAAAGAAGCTTTGGACTGGCAAGCGCTATAAGCCTTTGCTATAATATATGCATGAAAACTAATTATCAAAGTTCGCGGCTAACCGCTATTATTAAATATTTTATTGCTCCCATAATTACCGGGCTGTTTATCTATATGCTCTTTTTGGTTGCTCGCGGAGGCGATTTGGAAGATTTTTCTTTAGCTGAACTGCCGCTGATGGCCTGGGCAGTCGGGATGGCGGTGGCTAGCGCCATTTATTTTAAAACCGTAAATATAAGCGAACAAAATATTACAATTGGCCACGGTATTAATAAAAAAATTATAGACTATAAGGATATCTCCTGGGTAGCGCAAACTTATATTGGTCGAACATCGGTATTTTTTAAATATCTAAATCCAGAAACTAAGCGCGCGCAGATTATTAGCTTCATCCCCGAAATCTACACCAGTACTCAATTCCCTAAAATTATGCGCCATCCTTATAGCGAATTGGAGGTTACTGATTTTATTAGAACTCAAGTCAGGCTGGCTAAAGGCGGCTATGATGCCAAGACAGAACCTTCGCAATGGACCTTCCTGTGGTTAATCTTATTATCCATACTTCCTTTTGCCCTAATTTCAATTTGGCTCATGAAATAAATGAAAAAGTCTCTACTAATCATTGTTGTCTTAATTACCGCTAGCGCCTTTTTGTTTTATGCTAAAAAAGAAACACAGATTATTATTGAAGAGCCAAAAAAATTAGAGACGGACGAAGTAATATTAGCCAGCAGCACCGAAGCAGTCGTCCAAGTAGGAATAATTGAAGAAGAGCTGGAGTTAGAACCAATTGCCACAAGCACAGAGATTGCAACTACAAGCACCAACAAAATAGAAATCGCAACAGAAATTGAAACTAAGGAAATAAATTTAGAAGTTCCCTTCTCCTCGCAAGCCCCATTTAGCGATTGGTCCGAGCCTTATCAAAATGCCTGCGAAGAAACTGCCAGTCTAATGGTTGCTAAATATTATCAAAAAGCCACGCTCACCCCGGCGATTGCTAAACAAGAAATCTTAGATTTAGTCGCTTGGGAAAATAAAAACTTCGGCTATTACGAAGACACGACTGCCCAAGAAACGGCTAAAATTTTACAAGACTATTATGATTTTAAGCGCGTAGATGTTATCTATGATTTCAGCTTAGACGACCTTAAGGCGCAGATTCTGGCTGGCCGGCCGATAATCATTCCCGCTTCCGGACAGATGCTCAAAAATCCTAATTTCAAACAACCCGGGCCAATTTATCACATGCTAGTTATCAAAGGCATAACAAAAACTGGTGACTTTATCACTAATGATAATGGCACCAGGAAGGGACATAATTATATTTATAAGTCAGATATTCTTTACGCAGCGATTCATGACGCACCTCAAGGTGGCCATTCAATCAATAAGGCAGACTTGGACGCCAACCGCAAAGCAATGATTGTTGCTTATCCCAATCAAGGGATTCAATAAAGTTTATTTTATCTTAGAAGCTAAGGAAATAATTTTAGCCGACAAAGACTTGATTTCCGAAGCTGTTAATATTTTTCGCGGAACTCCGTGGGCATCAACATCCCCAATACGAATATTCGGTATTAAATGGTAATGCAGATGCTTAATGCTTTTGTCAGAATCCGGCCCCTCTCTAACTAAAATTGAGAAACTATCATATTTCAATTTTTTTAATATTTGCGCGCCAACTTTTACCAAAGCAGCAATATCTTTATCTTCCTGAGCGCTGAGATTAAAAAAAGAAACAACATGTCTTTTAGGAATAACCAGTAAATGATGTGGGTGATAAGGCGCTTTGGAATAAGTTAAATAAGCGCTTTCATTATCGATAAACATGCGCTTCTTGGCTTTACAAAATGGGCAGGTCTTAATCTTTTTTAAATAATCTTGGTAGAACATATATTTTTTAATACTTAAATATTATCATTTATAAAACGGAAAGTAAAAAAATAAAAAAAACGGGTCTGAATAAGATCCGTTTTTTATTATCCTTAAGGGCGGATAACTTGCCTTTTAACAATTTTAAACTAAAACATTCCTAAGAAAGACTCATGCTCTTCAAATGATGGGTAATTCCCATAAACATTTTTATAAGCTTGAATCCTAATGGCCGACCAACTTTTTCCTGTTTCTTTTTGACATTTTCCGATTATCAAAACGGAAAGCGCAAACAGAAAAATCAAGATATTAAGAAGGCCCAAGATAAGCATTGGGGTAGATTCCTGAAAAAAATCAGGCTTGTCCTTACTAGCGGCGCTAATCAAGATAGAGAATACTAAAAATCCAATAATCAAAGCCCAACCTAAACGGCCGAGTGCTTTACGTGGAGCGATTTTGAAAATCGCTTTCAGCATTAAAGCAAAATGCTTAAATGGTTTTTTGCGCTTCGCTAAAACTGGTAATGGCTGCCCCATAATTAAGGTGCTGATACCGGCAAGGATAAAAAACAATTCGGTTAAAATAATAATAGTTACCATTTTCTTTCTTTTATAAGATTGCCATAACTGCTCCGGCATGCAAAATGTCGGCCATTTCTTTTTTCTTTGGAGTGTCTGGCCCGCCAACAGCTTCATAAATCTTACTCATTAATAAGTTAAGATTAAGCTTATCGCAGGGCAAGTTGGCATCCAATAAATCGCTGCCGGCTTTAAGATCATAGAGTACTAAAGTGCTGTACCGTTCTCTTTCGGGAAACCTCCTAATAAGTTCCAGAGTTTGAACCAACACTTCGTTTGGATTAGTTGATTCAAATTGAATCAAAGTACAGCGCTCACCAAGAGAAATTTTTATCCTGAGTAAGTTCTCAAGATTTTCTCCGGTTACCTCGGAGCCTAAAACAAAAATAATTCTTTTTTCCATGATAAACTGATTTTGGTTGATGTTTTTTTTACTTCCGCCAGGAATGGAATCCTTGTTCGGGATTAAAGGGGCGAATAAAGCACTCTACTAAATTAGCCTTTGGAAAAGCGGCACTGGTAGTTTCAGCAATAACCTCGGCCATTTTTTTTCTAACCTCTTCAGTTCTTTCCGGTTTATCAACTAAGCCATCAACAAAGATAATAATTTCTTTGCCAGATTTCATTGATAAGTCATGTGGGAAATAAATAGAAATGTCGCTAGCCTTAATACGAAGTTCAGGAACTCGGTAGGCAATAATTTTAGCAAGAGTGGCAGAAAATTCTTCCAACTCAACCGGATCAGTAATTTCCGGTAATCCACAAAATGTGAGTACGGGCATCGTGTAATCTCCTATTCTTTAATTAATAAACAATTCAATAAATAATCTGCAATCATTTTTTCTTTTTTTTCAGAGGCTTAACTTCAAGATTGTTCAGAAAGTCTAACGACTTATTAGCTAATTCGGCCCATTGATCAAATTTAACTTTGTAAATTTTTATAATTCGATCCTCCGTTTCTCCCGTTGTCCCATAAACAGACATTTCCACAATGTGTGAAAAACTAGTAAAAACGTCTTGATACTGATACCAACAACAATTAGCGTCAGCCTCGATAATACGGTCAGCTAAACTTTTAGAGCCAGCTAACATTTCTATGGGGCGAAAACCAAGTTCCGGTCCAAAGAGAAAATACTCTTTGTACTGATAAGATACGGGTTCATTGCCCTTAGCGTCCCGGTGGTCAGAATAAGCCACTTCCTGATGAAGATCTATTTCCTCGCTGTGAAAATAAAATTGGTAGTTACCATCTTTAAATTTCTCAGAGAAAATTAAATCTAAACTTAATTTAACAATTTGATCTACTTTTTCGGTGTTCATTTTTTCTTTTTTTTGGTTGTTTGTTTAATTGATAAATTTTTCTTTCTTGGCGGATCTAATGGTCATTGGTCCTCCATGAGCATACTTAAATTCTGATAGCTTTCTGGTATCAGGGTCGGTTACAAATGCATAAGCGTCGCTCAGCATTTCTTGAAAAGCTTCCCAAAGAGATGTTTCTCTTTTAATCCATGGCGCTTTCGGGAAAACTACTGAGCTCTTAGCTTCAATATATTTTCTGGCGGCGTCAAACGGATACTCGGGATTTTTTCTTGCCCGAAAATCAGCAATTAATTTTTTAATGCTTTCATTCTTGGCAAATTCTGGAACCGGATGATCAAGTGCATCTTCATGCATGCCAACTTCAACCGCCCAAATAATGGCGAACAGCTTTAAATTGTCATCTTTACAGATTCGAGCATAAAGCGTTGCCAATTCATCGCCATAAATTTCCATAGCGTCCAACATGCTAAGAATAGCATAAGGGGTATGGCCTTTGCCTAAGATATCAACTGCTTGTTGGCAGATCTTTGGCAATAATAAAATAAGCCCGATAACTCCTTCGCTAATAGCGACTAAACACTCGTCAAACGACATGCTTTCATGCATTTTGTGCAGAGTAAGTTTTTTTTCTTTCATGATTTTCAATATTTAAGATTAATTTTTAAAGTACATAATAACCAAATACCATATCACATTATTATAATTTTGTCAATTATATAACAAAAAATAAGCTAAAATTGGCCTATTTTTAGGAAAATAAAAATCCCCGGAAACTTTTTTGAAGTCCCGGGGATAATTAAGATTTTAAACGCTTTAACATTAAGCATTAAAATCTTCAAAATACTGCTCGCAAAAAATTTGCAATCTTTGCCCAAGTAATTCGCCAACGTTTGGCGTAAACATAAATTTCCGCGTTAACGTTATCATGGTCGTAATGCCCGCTATAAACAAAACCGAAGTTTTGTAAATTTTTAGCAGGCTGATTATTCCCGTCCTTAACTAAAGCGCGGATTTTAAACAAAGCATTTTGCAGACAAAATTTAAGGCGATGCTCAATTAGTATCCGATGATATCCGCATTGGCGAAAATTCGGAAAAACATAAGCATTGGTTAAAACCGCCACCTCAGCTTTAAAATAGAAAGTTTGATTCCCGTCTTGGTCATAAAAACTGAGACCAGCTAAAGCCGCTAGTTGACCATTCTTGATAACGGCAAAAAACTTGCTGCCTTTTTTCTGCCACTCGCAGCACTCATGAATATTATTCTGATAAAAGAATTCTCGATCATGAGCAGCGAAGAAGGCTAGAGTCCGTCTTAGCTCGCCGAGTGTTAACTCGGAAATTTCTGAAGCTCGGCCATTAGGAGTTTTCATTGATTTCGGAAATTAAAATCCGATTTTAATACCGGCTCAATGGCCATCAAAGTAATGTAAGTTGTTTCCTCGCCGTCAATCGCGGCCAACATGATGCTCATGGAGTTTAGACCAAGAAAATATTCCTGACCCTCAAAAGTAACTACAGCCGAACCGCCATACATGCCGACTATTTCTTCGGACATAATGTTGGGAATACGAACGACATACATCCCTGATTTTGATTTGGCGTTTTCTTCGGCGCCGTCATAAGGATAACGAGCAGAACGCTGGATAAGTTTTTGATCACGCGGATTAAGATAGTGGACAGTTCCCCTAATAGTATAGCGATAGACTTGTTTGTCTCCGCGAAAACAATTAAGTAACTTAATCGTGCAAGGAGAATCATCTAATTTAGGATTAACTTTTTCCAAGAGCGGATGAGAAATTGGTGTTTGCGTAAAATCATTAGCGGCAAACATGATTAAATCTCCTTTAGAAAAAATTTTAAATTCATTTTGCTTTAAGGCATCTCCTAAATCTAAATTTTCGCCACGCATGCGTTTAGGCATAACAGCATAAGCAGAACTATCAACCGCTAATAAAGTTAAGTTGCAATGATTCATTAGGCTCCAGATACTGTCTTGGCCTTGAGACAAGCTCCTGAGATTAGGAATAGCCGTTAAAGCCTTATTATCTTCCGGCCAAGTGACCGCAAAAACTAAGCCTCCGGGAAAATCTTCGGTCATTTCCTCATTCAACACTTCCTTGGCAATTGAGGCTTCGGAAAAAGTAGTAATGCGGGCGATACTCTCCATGGAGAATTGGGGCATAATCTGTTCCGTCAAAGAGAACATGAAAATAACTATGGCGATGATTAAGCATACGCCGGTAATCATAGCTAAAAGACGTAAAGGTTTTTTTGTTTCCATTTTAGACAATTTTTATTGGTGAATATTAATTTTTAAAGTTCTAAGACAACCCCCGATATTAACATAAAGGTTGGATTTTTGTCAATAAAAAATTAATAATTTATCAGCTAAGTAAAATTGACAAAACAAGCCCATTATTATAATATTTAAGATTCTTTAACAACTAAAACCTTAATATCCGATGAGAACAATGGCCACCAATGCCCCTTTGCAACTTCGAAAAGAAATGCATATTGGGAGTTTTATGGATGTCATTTTTCTAGATTTAATAAGACGTTTCAATCCAGAAATTGAAATACTAATTCAATGGAATGCCTTAGGAAAATTTAGAGAAAAAGACCAAACCGACAACACCGAATCCTTCAATCAGCTGTTCAATAAAATGAGCGGACTGATTAATGACTACTGCCGCCAAAACGACATTATTCATCTTGTTGATGATGACCAAAGAATTTATAAAGCTATTTTGGAAATCGTCTCCGAATTAATTAACAAGAAAATTATTCAATTAAAAGAATATCTTTCTTGGTACTGCGAGTCTTGCGACTCTTATTTAGGACCGGTGGAGCAGGATTTAAAAATATGCAAACAATGCTCCTCTACCCTCACTCAAAAAACAACCACCGATTTATTTATTGTCGTTAACAAGCGAGCCGTCCTAAGTCTGGCGCAAAAACTATCTTTCATTCCTAGGCGAATGAGTAAAAAATTCTTAGGCGTATTTTCAGAAATGCCAACTGAATTTATTATCACTAAATCAAGATTGTCCGGATTTTCGGTGGATAATATTGATGCCGCCCTGAAAAACAAAGTGCTTGACCCTAAATTTATTTATTCATTATTCCCGGTGTTGCTGGAAAAAATCGGGCTGCCAAAAATAAGCACGATTGTTCTCGGCGAAGACATTCTTGGTCGTTATCTATACTATCTTTTAGCTAACGGTCAGCACCTGCAGAATTTGGAACTCAAAATCATTGTTCATGGGATGCTGGTAAGCAATGGTAAAAAAATCAGCAAGTACGGCAATTTCCCGGAGATTAGTAATATTGATAAATTTCTGGAAAATTATTCCTGGGAACACCTTAAGCTCCTCTCGGTATCCGCCAACATTGGAGACAACGTTGACTTCGCTCAAAAAATATCAGAAACATCAAAATTAATAACCAAGAAAAAAAATGTAATGATATTTTTAGAACAAGCCCTAAAGCAAGAATTAGTCGGCGATCAGGAACTCAGCGAAACCGAAAAGAAAATTTTCAATCATTGCGAGCAGCTGCTCATTGATTTAAAGCAATTTGAATTATTTAATTTCTATTCTAATTACCGCCGCTTATGGTTTGAACTATTGTCGCGTGATTATATCACCGAACTAAAAAACAAACTTGGCAGTAAAACCGGTTTAGAAAAAATAATTAACGAAGTGCCTTTAATATTTTAATAAACAAAATAAAGCAAATAAAAAAGCTATCCCCAAAAAGGATAGCTATTTTTTTACAGATTTTAACAAACTAAGGAATAAAATGGTCCAAATGACCATTAAGACTGGCCGCTTGCGCGAATTCATTAAATTTCTGGTACATACAGTCCTGGCAAGACAAAGCCTTAAAACGCTTCATTTTTTTAAAATATCGTTTCAAATCTTCATCAAAACTTTCTGGACTGAGAGGCGTTCCCATACCTTTAACATATTTCTTTAAACAGCAGGGATAAAGATTAGAATCCACGCCCAGATTAATGGAAAAAGCGGAAAACCAGCAACGCTCGGTACTATTTGGCTTATCCATAAAATCAAAACGCGGAAGGTTAATCTGAACCCGGGGATTATTTAAGCCCATAACCTGCGCAAACTGATTATCAATTTCCGGTTTAATTCCTTGATAGATTTTCCGTCCAATTTTGGTAAACACCGGGGTGTAGCGGATATTGTCCGCATCCAATTTTTTGGTCAAATCATAGGCGGAAATAATTTCGCGATAGTTTATTGGAGTTACCAGAAAATTGATACCCACCAAAAAATTGCGATCTTTATTGCCGGTCAAAAGTTCAATGTTAGCGATTGTTTCCGCAAAAGACGAATGGTCATGAGGCTTATGCATTAACTGCCAAGTCCGTTCGCAAGTAGCGTCCAAAGAAATTCTAATCCATTTCAAATATTGATTGCTCGAATATTTTTCAATAAATCCGGAATTTAATTTGGTGCCATTAGTAATTATTCCGACTTCGATTTTATACCGAAACAGAACATCGAGAATTTTTTCCAATTTCGGATAAACGAATGGTTCGCCGCCGCCAGTAATAATCGCCGACTTCAAGCCTCGCTTGGCAAACAGTCGGATAAGCTTTATCAGACGCAAATCGTCAAGCTTGGAAGATGCTGGATAAACATATTTACTATCTTTTTGGATAGTCGATGCTTGGCTTTGATACAAGCAATAAGGGCAACCGAAATTACAATCAACGGTTAGATCAAGACGCAAAGTAAAGGGCAAGGGTGAATTGTGGCGGTCGATATCCTTAATATAAGAAACCAACCAATTCCACTTGCTGGAGCTGAAATAGTCGTCAAATTTCATGGATAATTATTTTTTATAAAGTTAAAGAACTGAGTTAAGGCATCAATTTAGATTAATGACTTCCCGAAAGAATACCATTTTATCAACTAAATTGTCAACGGCTGTTTGATAAGGACTGTGTCATATATTTAATGGCAACCTTATAAAAAATAATGGAATCGGAAACGCTAATTTCTTCCGGCACCGATAACAATTCCGGCTGCTTGTTCAAACGGTAGGCTAAAAGTGGAACCTGAGAATTCAGACAGGAAGCCATATAATTAACGCTCTCCAAATAATTATTAAACCGATACTCGTTAAATATCTGAAAAATTTTAGCGGCGAACAAAATATTTTTGCAGGCTGCGTCTTTAGGATAAAGTTTAGTTTCGCTATTTACAATTAATTTATTATTTAAATACTGCAAATTTTTCAGGAGACGAAGACACTCCTCTTTTACCCGCCCTTCCATCATCTCAGGGAAATTTATTTCTTTTACAAAATTACGACCATAAAAAAGCTGAAAATTATATTTCAATTCAAATAAAAAATAATAAGGGCGTTCGCGGTGCGTAAAACTATTATTTATAAAATTCTCCGGAGAAAAATCTGTCTGCTGAGAAATATTAACAAAAAATTCTCTTTCGAGTTTTTTTTCTACCTCGGCTTTAAGCTCTTTTATCTTATTTAATAATTCCGGATTAACATCTTTAACTATTATATAACTATCAATATCGCTTTTCGCCGTTAGTTCGTCCGTCACAAAACTGCCGTAAATATAAATACTAATTATATTAGCGCTTAAAAGTTCCTCGTCTAAAACTAAATTGTTTAGCGTTTCTCGCAGTAAATCACAATTTTGATTCATAATTAGTTAAGTTATATTGAAACCCTATTTATCTTGAAACTACTATAAAATTAGAAAAAAGTCAAAAAAACCCCCCGTTTAGCGATAAACGAGGGGATAAGCAAATTATTCGGCTATTAAATAAATATTGGAGCCGTAGCTTTCGTAGTGTTGACCAGGATTTTCCGAGGCGTTAAGGTGAACTTCTTTCGCCCCTGCCAAGCCGGCTAAATCAGGTAGAGCTTCAGCCACAAACTGATTTTCAGAAACAATTGAGAGACGGCTGATTTCAGCGCGCAAACTTTTAATCTCTGTACTTTTGAAGTGTCTGATTTTACCGATAATATCCAAGAAATTTGTCCCGAAATCTAATAGCTCATCATGGTGATAAGCTTCATTTTTTTCGGGCCATTTAGCCACGTGAATTGATTCATTATCCGCTTTGTTAAAAAGCACATGGTAAATTTCTTCACTGACAAAAGGTAAAATCGGAGCAAACAGCTTCAAAAGGATGTCCATGGAAGTAGCCAGAGTATAGTGCAGGGATTTGATTTGATCGTCGGTATATTTTTCCGGCTTCCAAACTCTGTCTTTGCAGAGCTCCAAATAATTGTCGCAATATTTAAGCCAGAAAAATTTTTCCAAAATTATTCTCGCTTTATTAAAATTGCAGGCATCCAGAGCCTTAGTACATTCGGCCAAAACTTTTTGCAATTCAGCCATTATCCAGCGGTCGGAAAAATTAACCAACAAGTTGTTGGAGTTGGCGGCTGATAGCGACGCTTCGTAGTTGTTATCAATTAACGGCTTAATGAAACGAGCAACGTTCCAAAATTTGTTAACTAATTTTTTGCCGGATTGTAAATCAACTTCCGAGTGTTTTAGGTTATTACCCAGACTTGATCCGGTTGACCACCAACGAACAGCATCGGCTGAATATTGATTGACAGCGTCATCAATTTTTACGATGTTGCCTTTGGATTTGGACATCTTTTTCCCGTGCTTATCCAAGCCCCAGCCGGAAATCATTACTGATTTCCAGGGAATTGAATTAGTGTGGAACCATGATTTTACCACGGTATAAAAAAGCCAAGTGCGGATAATTTCGAAAGCTTGAACCCGGAGGCTAAAGGGATAAATTTTATCAATTAAGCTGTCCGGCTCAAGCCATCTAGCGTTAATCAAAGGAGACAAGGATGAAGTCATCCAAGTATCCATTACCTGCTCTTCGCCAATTAATTTTTTTCCGCCGCAATTAGGGCAGAACAAATTTTCCGGAGTTTTGTCCCGAGGGTCAACTGGTAGCATTTCGGTTTCCGGTAAAACAATGGCCCCGCAATCGGCGCAATGCCAAAGCGGAAAAGGAACACCATAATAACGGTCGCGCGAGATACACCAATCCCATTTTAGATTGGCCACCCAATCATCATAGCGAATTTTCATAAATTCAGGATTCCAAAGAAAGTCGTTTCCTAAAAGTAAAAACTTTTCTTTGTTATCAAGGATATTTATGAACCATTGCTTAGAAGTTAAAAATTCAACCGGCGCGTCGCACCTTTCGTGAACTTTTTTTACATGAATGATTTCCTCTTCTTTGATAAGTAACTCACAATCCTTAAGACGCTGAACAATTGCTTGTCTGGCGGCATTGATTTTCAAGCCTTGAAATTCGCCGGCATTTTCATTTAAGCGTCCGTCATGTCCGATTAAAAGCCGGGTATCCAACTTATCTGTTTTCCATCTCCGAACATCTTCGGCATCTCCCCAAGTACAAACCATCATGGCTCCCGTACCTAAATTGGAGTCAACCTCCGCGTCGGAAAGAATAGGAACTTGGTTCCCAAAAAGAGGAACGATAGCTTGGCTGCCAATCAAATGGCGGTAGCGGTCATCATGAGGATTAACATACAAAGCCACACAAGCCGGCAATAATTCCGGTCTGGTAGTGGCAATAATGATTTCCTGATTAAAATTAGGACTGAAAAATTTAAGATAAAACATCTTGGATTTTTCTTCCTTGTCTTCCAGGTCTGCCTGCGCTAAAGCGGTTTGGCAAACTGGACACCAGAACGTCGGAGCTTCTTGTTGATATACTAATCCTTTTTGAAAAAAATCAATAAAGGATTTTTGCGAAATTTTTTGGGACAAATCGCCAATAGTGTTGTAAGTCAAAGACCAATCAACACTAATGCCTAAAGATTCCCAAAAACTCCGATAATTAAGAGCTCCCTTTTTAGTTTCCTCAATACAAAGTGCAATAAACTCTTGCCGAGAAATGGCCGATTTATTGATTTTGTATTTTGCTTCCACAAAACGCTCAGTCGGCAAGCCATTATCATCAAAGCCCATTGGATAAAAGATATTAAATCCTTGCATCCGTTTGTACCTGATAATAATTTCTGCTTGAATGTAAGACATGGCGTGTCCGATGTGCAGATGGTCGGAATTTACATAAGGCGGTGGTGTATCTACCGAAAAAACAGGCTTGTTACTATCCTGTTCAAAATGGTAAATTCCCAATTCCCGCCAACGATCAATCCAACGCTTTTCAGCATCACTTGCTTGATAATTTTTGCTAATTTCCATGATTAATATAATTTTTGGGTTGTTAATGTTCATACTAATTTGACATTTTATATTACAATTAAATGCGAAAAAAGTCAACAAGGAGACTATGTTTCAATCACTTGGCGGCACTAGCTCCTAAAACATTATAATTTAAGGGGAATTATGCTATATTAAATACATATGACCTTAGTTTTTATTTATGGCCCGCCGGCCGTCGGCAAGCTAACAACCGCCAAATCATTAGCAAAAATTACGGGGTATCCAATATTCCATAATCATTTATCTATTGACTTGATCACTTCGACTTTTAAATTCGGAGACGATATTTTTTTAAAGTTAAGCGACGAAATCCGACTGTTAATGTTTAAGGCGGCAGCCCAAGAAAAAATAAATGGCTTAATTTTTACTTTTTGTTATTCCGATCCGATAGATAATAATTTTGTAAAAAAAACAATTAACACTATCAAAAAATATAATGGCCGTTTAGTTTTTGTCCGTCTAAGCTGTGAAAATAAAATATTATTTAAAAGAGTTGTAAATAACTCTCGCCAAAGTAGCAGTAAAATAAAAGACAAAGAAAAACTTCAAAAAGCAATTATCAAGTGGAACTTGCTATCCTCAAAAATAAAATATCCGACACAGATAGAAATTAATAACAGCAAATTGAAGCCGGAAGCCAGCGCCAAACTTATCAAAAAACATTTTCAACTAAAATAAAAGGGCAAACACGCTGTTTAACGTGCTGCCCTTTTTGCTTACTAAATTCCACCATCTTTTCTCATGTTGCGAACTAACTTTGTTCCCACCCTAGTTTGTGCTTGCTGATAAATATATTCAATGCCTTCAGCAGTAACCCAAGCAGGATGGAACCATTGGCCTTCTTCAAAAGAATCCCAGGGTTCGCCTTGATTAGGAGGCTCTTGATCAAAACGCAATAACTTATGCATCGCTTTTCCGATTTTGCTTCCCAAAGTTAGAGGCGTTCCGGGATGAAAAGAATAAATGCTCATGCTCACACAGCTAAGCAGTCCGAATTTATCAATCGCGGAAACAAAATCTAAAGTAGTATTAATACTGTCTTTAGTTTCTCCCTGCAATCCGAATAAAAGCGAAGTGCCCAACTTCAAACCATTAGCTTCAAGGTTGGCGACTCCGTGGCGAATAGAGTCCAGGCTCTGCCCTTTTCCGTTTTGTTTTAAAACGGCGCTATCAAATTGCTCAATAGAACAATATTGATAAACAAATCCGGCGCGTGCCAACTTTTCCACAAAATGAGGTTCAGTTAATTCATCAAAACGATTAAGCGATCCATATTGCAGAGGAAATTTCTGCAGAACAGTTAGCAAATCTTCAATGTTCTCGTGATCGCCAAAGGTGCTATCGTCAAAGAAAACCCCCTTAATGCCCATCCCGACAAGTTGATCAAGCTCTGCTTCAATATGCTCCAAGTGCCGGGCATGATAACCGCCACGCTCCGAGCAAAAGAGGCAAAAATTGCGACAGCCGCGATGCAGCATCGTGGAAACTGAGGGCAATAAAATTGAAGTGCCACAGTTTGTTTCTTCATGAAAACAGCTGAATCCATAAAGATCCATATTATTACCAAAAAGCTTACGCGGCATAAATGGCAATTTAGATAATCCCAAAGGAACACCATGGCTAGTTATAACCCGCACTTCCCCGTTTTTATTCTTAACATGAACCTTAAAATTCCCAGGCATATTAGCCAGCAATAATCGAGCGCTATGCATGTCCAGATAACTCAAGAAGTCGCTTAAACTATCATATTTAGCATATTCTTTAATTAACTGCAGCAAAATCATTTCGCCGTCTCCAGTAACCAAAATATCAAATGGCCGCTTCTCTTCGTTGAAGGGATATATTTGCGGCATCAAATTGATGACGTTAACATCGGCTACTTCATCAACATGAGGGCCACCATAGATAATCAGCATCTCGGGATTATAGGCTTTAGCTAAAACTGCCATTCTAACGGCCGAATAATGCGAGTCGTAAGTACTGGCGAGCAAAAGAGCGTCGGGTTTTTCCTGATTGAGAAGTATTTTAAAATCTTCCCAGATACCAGGATAAACCCTCAAGGGATCGTAAATCTTGGGGCAATATTCAAGTTGAGGAATATTACCCTTATCAATTTCGGCTATAAGCGGCGCCAGTGCCCATCCAAGCGAGGTGGGCGTAGTGCTGAAGAAGCGATCCTTCTGATCTTGAGAGGGAGCGAACGAGGCTAATAATTTTTTCATGACTTTTTTTTATTTGCAAAATTTTTACCGAATTTGTTGTCGTAATAAGCTAAAGCGACACAGTATGCCAAATTAGCTAAAAACATAATAATTCTGGGAATAAGCTTAAGCGGCGCCTTAAACGATAAAACACTCCAGCGTCGCAGCATTCTCCAAGGCGTCTCGGCTAATCCAAGGTATCGGAGCTTTTCGTTTTCTAAACCCGCTCTTAAAAAAGCAATTCCTTGAGCATGTTTTACTTTTCGCTTTAGCAAACCCGAAAATGTTTCCGGGTATTCTGTAATTATCAGTAAAGACTCAGCGAAATAAATTTTTCTCCCAGCGAGTCTTAAGCGGCAGGCTAAATCGATATCTTCAGTCGTGTTAAGCGCGGTTGCCAAAAACGGCAAAGACGGCAAATATGTTTGCTTGATCCCAAAATTGGGGAAAGAAATATATTTAGCATAGCCATCCGCATCAACAGATTTTATTCTTAGCTGGTCAACGTAAGCGTCAACCAGACTATAGACGTTACGCTCATTAAACGCCGCCAAATTACCGGCGACCATTCCATACTTAGTAACTTCGGCAAACATTTTATTAATCCAATCAAGCGGGACCAAGCAATCATCATCAGTAAAAATAACTACTGAATATTGAGCCTTGGATAAAGCCTGAAACCGAGTAAAGGCTGAGCCATGACCACCGCCAATTTTTAACAATTTTACAAAATTGTAATTACTGGCGAAATCAAGTAAAAAATCATTAACCATAAAATTGCGGTCAACGGCAATTATCAGTTCCTTGTTGCCAGAAAATAAATCAAGCGACAAGGCAATACTTTCCAGACTCTTAAGCGCCCGGGAACCGATTCTGGCAGTCGGAATGACTACCGATACTCCATTAGTTTCCATAATACTTTCCTTTCTTTCTTTGTTTGATTTATTTTTTTAACAACTAATGTTAAGCAAGCTATTAAAAGCCCGCCTGTAACGGCAAAGTTGCTTTTGCTTTATTGAGTCCTCATAAAGCTTGGTAGTCGGCAAATAGCTTAATAATTCTGCCAAACGAAATTTTGACAACAAAATTATTTCCGGCCACTGCGCTTTAGGAAAATTTTGAAAAAAACATTCAACATTTAAATGTTTCTCTTCTTCAAAAAACAAATTAAGCAACAAGTTGCTAAAAGCGAACAAGGGTTCAAACCCCATTAGAAATTCCCAATCAATCAATCCGGAAAAATGAGCGTCGTGAACTAAAATATTTCCCAAGCTCAAATCAGGATAAGTTAATTGCGGCGGACGATTAATTAAAAGCGCCTGCAGAGCAAAAGAATCATTTTGCAAAATATTTATTTCCCTTGAGGAAAGTAAATTTTCTCGCCGAATGATCGCTAAATAATTATCCATGCTACTCTCAACATACTGTGAAATATTTGAGACTTTAAACGGATCATGAAGATAGCCAACCGCCTCGATATTAATCGCGGCGACCTTTTTAAGCAGCGCCTTTAAGTTAAAAAACAAAGATTGAGATTCATTGAAGGTCAACTTCTGTTTAGTTTCTGAAATGGCCACACCAGGAAGCCTTGAGAGAAATAGAACCGGAGTTATAAATCCCTCGGTATCCAGCTCTAAAAGCTCTGGGGTTTTTGCTTCTATCTTCTTGAGCTCTGGCAATATCCAAGTTTCCACTGCCAGCTTGTTCTGAAAAAAAGTAGGATAAAATCTGACGATTATTCCCCCTGATTTTTCCAGCGACCACATACCATTTACTACGCCGTTATTGCAAGGGGTAGCTTTAACGTCGTCGCCAAATTTAACACGCAAATACGCTAACTGATTTTCACGGTTATTAAGCGCAAATTTTGATTTCATGTTTTTCTCCTTTCTTTTTTGTTATTTATTAGATTATTTAAACCACCAGTAAGTAGCTTAAATAATCTAATAAATAGCTTTTGTTAATGGACAATAACAAAAAACAATACCATAAAGATATTGTTTTTGTCAATATTGTTTAAAATATAGGCCAATCAAAAAGGGTCTTAAAATTAAGACCCCTTTTTAAAGGACAATTAAACTAGCAGATTTTGAGAATGCAGGTAAAGGACGACGGGAACGGTGTTAACAATAATGTTATCGCCTGGTAAATCCACACAAATGAATATTTCTCCAGTTTCGTTTATAGCCAAACAACGATCAAGAATTTCTTTGCCATTCTCCTTAAAATACACCTGAATACATTCACCCAAATTTTCGAAACGCCCAAAGGCTAATCCGAGCAGCTGACAGATGGTTTCCAAATTTTCCTTGCCGATTGAATCAAGCTTAATAACTTTATCAGCCTTTTTCGGCGGAGCAATTTCCTTATCAAGACCCAAGTCTATAAAAATGGCGACAATCTCTTGCAAGGTATTATCGCTGCCCTGACTCTTAGGATAGAACCCATCAATAAATTCGGGCTTTGGTTTATACATAGAAAACACATAAACCTTGGCCGCGTGGTTAATCTTTTTGATTTCTTCCGCTAGCTTAGAGCCATTTTTTTCTTTCCCAGAAAATTTTACATTATCCTGGTCATAAAACATGTCGCTGGTAATAACTACCAGCTCCCCATTTTTAGGAATCTCCTTCAGTGTCTTTTCAAAATCGCCTTGATAAGAAACAACGTCATTCAGTTTTGGAAAAACCGATTGTATTGTTTTTTGAACAAGCGGTAACACCATAGGATTAGATTGAACAACAAAAATTTTTCTCATTTTAATTCCTCCAAATTTTAAGGTAAAATAAAAGTTTTTTCTTCATCCGGCAGAGGACCGGTTCTGGTCCACGTATTGTTATAACGGATTAAAAGCGACTGATTATCGGCAAGCAACTTGAGGTAACGGATTGTAACCACATTAAGCTTATAAGAAGCGACCTGATGATAGTCTCGTAAAATAATTAAATCAGTATAATCTAGGTCATACTGCCCGATAACAATAACTTGCGTCCCTGGCTTAAGTTCGGCAAACAACAATCTAGTTTTTACCAAACCACTGCCATATAAACCGTAATGCCAATTATAAACAAAGGCTTCCGGATATAAAGAAATGACAGTTGCCTGCTTCACAGAATCATCAATAACCGTAATTGGCACCTTCGCTTCGCGCAAATCAACAAGAGAAATAATTTTCCCTTCCGGCTCCAAGGCTATGCGCTCGCAACTATTAAATATAGCTGCCAGTAAAATTAATAAAATAATTTTTTTCATGATGCACCTCCTTATTCATCCAGCGGTAAGTAAATTTCTTTAGCATAAATAAAAAGACGAGAAACATGAGCTACTTGTATGTAGCTAATGAGCAGGAGGTTCGAAGTTTCGATAAATTCAAATAAAGCTGAAGGTTGAGCAGGAAAAAACATTAACACCCGACCAAAAATATCGGGAATTAAACACACACTTAAGCGGTCTTCTGGAGCGCCTTCGGCCAGCAGATGATTCATCACGGTTTCCGGTTCGGCAATTTTTATTTTGCCAATTTTAATTTCTTCCAACTTTTCTAAAAAGTCGACGATGTCATTCACTAATAATTTTTTCATTACTGATAAATTTTATGGTTAATATTCAATTTTTAAGGTAATAAAAAAATATACCAAAAAGGTGTATTTTTGTCAATATATAAATCTAACAACTAATTGACTATCAAGAAATTTTGTCATATATTGTCTAGAATATTGTCTAACCCTTAAACACAGCCCATGAAAGACAAGGAAGAATGGAAACTGGCTTTCAAAATTGAAATTGAAGGCGAAGATTTCGTAGGAGAGGGGTATAACCATGATGGAAACGTCTCGATTCCCCTGTTGGCTAAAACGGCCGACGAAGCGCACATTGAATCACAAAAACATATCAAACTTTTAGAGTCAGCCGATTTGGAAGATTTGCAAAAGCTTGATAAGCACATTGACGGTGAAGATGCTGTAACACTAAGTAATTTCCGGCTAGTATACACCGAGAAAATCCAGCAGGAAAAAATCATTAGGGGCGGAATATAAAAAAATTATTCCCCGCTAAAAAAAGCTTGGCCAAACCAAGCTTTTTTTATTTGAAAATATTTATCTTTCCCCCTCTTAAAACCAAATCAACCTAAACGTAAACATCCATAATTTCTAACAACCGTTTCTTTTGTTTTAAAGTAGAGTTTTCCCAGAGTTGCATAATTCTCTCGACCGCCGGATCGCTAGCTACTCTTTTTTCCTGCCATTCGGTACTGACTTTCTTTAAATATTGATCAACCTCGGCAGTGGTTGGAGTCGCAACCATCGCTTTTACAAATTCCCTGTTCTTGGTACTGGTTAAATCATTAGCTAAATTATATTTAAACTGAATCAAGTCAGCGTCAAATTCATTTACCGAGCCACCGCCTTCGTCAGAATAATAAGCATCAAAATCTCCCTTCTTATAGCCTCCCAGAAAACTGGTCAGTGTATCTTGATAGGCTTTCATATCGGCTTCCAGATTCATACTCGGATAAGCATGCTGTAACACATGTTTCATTTCATGGGCAGCGGCTACTTCCGGCACTACGCCCGATGTCCGAGCGGATAAATTAGCAATATTTGTTTCCGTTAATCGAGCAACATCAATTTGTCCAGCTTGCAATAATTCAATCGGAACTGACATAGCGGCGTCTAACGGCACACCTAAACGATAATTACCAACTATTTTGCCAATAGGACTTCTAAGTAATTGATCAATTTGACAATCGCGTAAATAAGAATATTCTCTTAAAACTTCCTGATATTCATTCCATTTTGGATCATTGCCAAACTTCGGCGTTATCGTGTCTAAATATTCTTCTCCGCGATGACGAGCAATTAATTTCGTAACATAGCGCGGATCTTTCATATACGAAACCATTTCATCTCTTACCTTATAATCACTTTCTAAGGCATCGGCCTTTAACATTTCCGTATTAATAACTTTCATATCTTCCGCTGTTAATTTCTGTTTTGCAGCAAAATCTTGCAAAGTTTTACCCTTTTCACTAAAAGGAATCATTTCCGAACCTTCATACATGCCGCTAAAAAGTGATGGCACTCTATCCATCATTTTTTCCATTGGTGTTTCTTCTAAATCAAATATAGTAGGATATTTCCCCGCTTTTACTTTCTCGACTACAGATTTAATCTGCGGGCGATAATCGGGATTTTCCGGATATTTTTTGTATTCTAAATCTAAATCTTTATTATCGTTATAACCCGTTCGATTATTGATTGGGTAGGTACAAGTAATATATTTGGCACCCTTGGCAATTTCGTCTTGAATCAACTTGGTAATTTCCGCCTCTTTTCTGTCTGTTTCTTCCCGTGAATTATGCTCATAATCAAGGCCGAGACCCATGCACACAGAAGTAAAAAGACCAGAACCGGAGCTAGCATATTTATCCAAGGGAACGCCGTCCCAGATTAATGGGATATCCTGCTTAAGGTCGCCAGTGATTCCCGCCTTATCTTTCAACCATTGCGGCAAACATTCTATTTCATCTAGACTCAAACCTTGTTTCGCTTCTCGCCCGTTAATGGCCTGGTTTTTTAAAACGCCCAAATTATTGATATCGGCGTATTTGGGTAAGCGACCAAGCGTTTTCCAATGAATAGCAATTCTAGGATCAATTACTAATTCCGTTCGCTTATCCAATAAATTCAAATCATACAAAGTATTCTTATAAACTTTAGAGTCAACACTTTCTTCTTGTGGTAATTCGCCGTTTATTACTTTTTCATCATTTTTATCATATTTGCGCAAAATTCTCCCGGCAACATCATATACTGTTTCATGCCCCTTAACCTTTGGCATTAAACCTTCTTGAGAAGTTAAGATTTTTTTGGCCAAACTTTCTTTGGCAACTTCCGGAGCAGATTTTTTATCTAAATTTAACATCTCTGAATCTATCTTTGGTATTCGTCCCTGTTTGTAAGGCAAGTAGCTTTCAACGAATAGGGCGGCTTTTTCTCTGGCGCTCATATTTTCAAAACCACCTTTAGAAAAATCAAGCGTCGGTAATTTCTTAAACATTAAATCTTTCTGAGTATAGCTATATCCAGAAAAATCTCTCATCGGTATTTCATAAGCCGGTTCAAAATCAGGCATATCCTCAGGACTAACCGGTTCGTTATTTTCTACTTTCCATTGCCAATTATAATATTTTTCACTGTCTATTTCGCCCATGGTCGGAATTCTCTCTTCCGGTTTTGGAACAACATCGCTGGCCGTTATTTTTTGCTTGTCTTCAATTTTTGGTTCCCTAGCTTCCGCCTTTTGTGCCACGGTAGCCATCAAGCCCAGCCCCACCATAAACTTGGAGACGAGCTTGTTCTGTGCCAAATTATTTAAAAATCCTTTTGGTTTTTCATCCGCAACAATAGGCTTAGTTTCTGGAACGGCATTAAGACTAGCAATCTCGGTTTGTATTTTAACAAGTTGAGACGCTTCCTCAGCCTTAATCTGCGTCACCTGTTCGGGAGTTATTTCTTCTGTTTTTGAAGATTTAAAAGCAAGTAATTCATCTGCAGAAATCTCTTTTTCCTTAGGTTTAATTATTTCCTGATTAGCAAAATTAGGTTTCTCAGTTCTCATATAATCTAGTTTGTTATTTTGTATCTATTTATTTTATTATAACACAAAAAATTAACTAATCTAAAAATCTATTCAAACAGCTCTGGCTTCTTAAAACGCGATAAAGCGCAAATGGTTGGATTTCGAAACGATTCCTCGCGATCAATTAAATTGTCAGTAAAATAACCGACACAGCCTTCGTGCTGTTTACTATTCGTTACTCCGCGCAACTCGTCCATCACTTCCCCTAGTTCTTTACCACTTTCCTTTACCGCCCGAACTATCCTATCTGGCATATAAAGACCCTCGCCGCCCGAATAACCCCATTTCCCTGTCTTATCAACAATCGCTACAAAACCCATAAGCAAGGTTCCTAAATCGGTCTCATTTAAGCCACCCTCCAAACCAACGCCGTAATCCGCATCCCCGGTCTGCAGCGCCGCCAGAGCCCGATTTTTAGCGCCTAGAGTTATTTCATTAAAAGACATGGGCATATTAGAGACCCCTGACGGCACCGAAAAACCAAGAACTTCGCATTCTCCCAGCATGGCCTTAAAAGCTGATTCAACGGCCCTGATTTTAACCGGGTTTAAAGACCCGACAGCGACTTTGAGCATATAGTTATTATCAAATATTTATATCTTAATTCTATTAGAATCCAAGAAAAAAAGAAACCCCGAAACTTTTTTTAGCTCCGGGGTTTTAAAAAATGTGATTTTAACTTAAACGTTTTAGGCAACCGCCAAATTTTTGACAGCCGCTATCCGCTCAGGGTTGAATTTAGCCCTTTGAATTCGGTCATACAAGCGATTGGCGAGAATTTTAACATCAGGATTACGTTCATGAAAGCGACAAGTGAATATCTTATCCGAGTAGCGTTTCAATTTTTTAGCATCCCAATACATAATGGCTCTTAAAGCCAGTAAAGAATGGAGCCCAAAATAGCCACTGAGATCAAACATTTTTTCCGGATTGAACTTATTAGGCTTAATCCGAAAAGCCAGCGTTTTCAAATACCGATATTTATCCGGGTCACAATGGTCATCAACCAATTTCCGCAAATCTAATAAAAGTTCATCGGACTGAATTTTAAAACATAAGGCCAAGCTCATGTGCCTAATGTTAAATTCGGAAACCTGGGAAGCAAAGGCTCTTTGAACTATCTTTATAGCCTTTCCTTTCAAATCTCGACTCTTAATGGAGCGAGCCAACTTTTTAGCTTGCGCCTGAATATAAGGGTCCGCATGGTTATGACAGGTGAAAATAGCCTGGATGTTGGCTGACAATGAGCTTGAACTCAGAGCACTCAATAATTTCATTTTTAACTCCAAGGTCAAAAAAGAAAAATGATAGCCAGATAAATTGGAAAGTCCAGCCATAATGGCATCAATTTTCCGCTCCCAAACTTCCAATTCTTCAACTTTGATAGACAAAGCTAAACGCTTAGCCTGCGGTCGCAATTTCGGAAAATCCTGACAAGCGATTAAGGCATCAACATATTCGGCAAGCTGAGCTGTTGGTAAAGGCGCAATAATCTTAAGAATAAGCTTGAGTGCCTTTTCCGAGTCCTCATTTAAACGCCAACACTTTAGCAAATAAGCGAGATGAAGTTTTTGCTCCTCATTCGGAAGAGAGGCAATAACGCGCATTGCCAGTTTTGTGGAGCCATTCATCGGCCAGTCATGAACACTGTCCCGACAAGCGAGCAGATAATCAAAATAAGGCTTAACTTTTTCAGCGGGCCAAAAGTACATCGCTTTAAACGTTAATTCCTTAGCACGACCAAATTTATCGTCGGTCAAGGCACAACTCATAATGAAATCAAAACGAGATTCAAGCTCTTCATTCTTGACAAAATGCTGCCCCAAGGCATCGATGGCCCGATTACGCGCAAAAGTACTGACGTTAACATTGTCATCGCTTGCCAAGATTACCAAGGAATCGAGATAAGGATAATACAGAGCATAATCAATACCATCAACCAAATAATCAGCTTGTTTTCGTTTTTGTTCATTTGGCGAACGATAACAAGCAATTAAATAATCAATTTTGTCTAAACGATATTTGCGATCCTTATTTTGCATCGCTTGATAAAGAAGGGTTTCGGCCAATTTTACGACTTGGGCGTTTTCCGAATGCTCACATTCAAACAAATAATCAAAATTTTGCCAAAGCAAATCTTTTCTGATTTCATCAATCGCCAGCTCCCAGGCCAAATCACGAACCTTGGAACTTTTAGATTTTTGACAATCCAGAAAATAATGCAGAAACTTTTCATCATCCCGGGCTTCCAGGCTTTTAAAGGCTTGCTTAATCTCAGCGCCGGAATAATTTTTTGCCAAACAGGCACTTAAAAAATCAGTACTTACAGGTTTTGGGTTTTTCATTTTTTCGTGTGTTTATGGTTAATATTCAGTTTTCAAAGTAATAAAAAAATATACCAATAAGGTATATTTTTGTCAAACTAATATATTATTGAGAATGGTCACAAAGCCGATCTTTATCTTGATCAATATAGCTCCCACATTTACCCGGGAAAGAGCAATCAGTTTCTCCAAACGGGCAATCTGACTCATGAATCTCACCCGCTAAATAGGCGGCAACCAAATCACGGAAATCCTGAGTTTCTAAAATAGTTCCGGCGGCATTTTTAATGCCATAAGTCAGACCAATATCTTTAATCTTCATCGTCTCATCAACATTAGCCGGTAATCCTAATTCATCTTGAAAGACCTCTAGCGGAACCTTGGTGGTTTCAACTAAGTATTTCAAAGTATTACTGCCGCGGATATCGTCGGTCTTAATTTCACCCTGACTATTAATAATATTTGATTGAGCTTTGGTTTGCCACCAAGGAGTAAAGGGGGCTAAGGCTAAAGGCAGAACAACTAAAACAAGTACTAATATAGAGAAGGATTGTTTAGAAATTGTTTTGCCTAAAATGGTAAATTTTAAACTGCTCTTAGGACATTTTTTTATACAAAGGCCGCAACTAATACAATCAGCATCAGTTATTTCTTTAGCGCTGGCCACATTAAGATTAGCCGGGCACTTTTGATCGCAGATGCCGCAACTAATACAGGTGTCGGCATCTCTTTTAATCTTAAAAAAACTAATCTTTTTAACCAAGGCCCAAAAAGCGCCTAAAGGACAAAAATATCGGCACCACCAAGATTTTGAAAATAAAGAAAGTATTAAGACCAATAATAAAATAATATAGGCCACTATCTTTTCTTCAAATTCATATCCAAAATGCATTAAAGCATTATAAGGATCATAATTTCTAAAAATTAAATCACCCAAATAAAAAGAAAAATACACGACAACCAACAAAACTAAATATTTTGCAAACCGGAGATATTTATCAAGCTTCGCGGGTAATTCCAAATCGCGCTTGAAGCCCAAGACTTTTCCCAACTTCCTCAACCATTCCTGCAAGGCGCCCAAGGGACAAAAATAACCGCAAAAAACTCGACCTAAAAATAAAGTGGCTATCAGAAAAATGCCTAACAGGATAAAGGAACTAGTAAAAATTCGCTTAAGAAATTCGCCCTTGAATATTAAAGTAAAAAGGCTCTCCACGCCGCCAAAAGGACAATAGGCATCAATTGAAGCCGCCTTCTCTATTCCGAAATATTGATGAGCTAGAGCCAAATAAAATATCAAAGCAACAATAGCAGCTTGAATCAAGACTCTTAAAGAAACGCGGCTGATAATTTTTTTTATCATAATTTTTCCAATTAAGGCTAGGGGCTCTAAACTTTTTTAGTTAATTTAATACGTTTATTATATCTTGCTGGATTATAAATTAAAAGCCCCGGAAATTTTCGGTTCCGGGGCCAAGAAAAAAGCGAATGCTTTAAAAGGATTCTTTTTTAATATCAAATAAGATGACACTGAATCCAGAGAAAACAAATAAGTCAGTTTCTAAAACGGCTTCCATAAATTGCATCTCGGTTTCTTTTGGAAGTGATGATACCAGCGTAATGTGGTTGGAGAGAACATCTCCATCGGCCTCCAAATATACATCGAGGATGTAATTTTTTTGGTCATCGATAACGATGTGTTTTCCGTTCTGGACATCATCAGCTGAAATAAGCTCATTGTTTTTGCTCAAATAAGCAGTGAAATGACAATTCTTAAAAAATGCCAAATTTCCACCAGAGGAATGAGCAAAAAGATTAATGGGCAGCTCAGATTCAGTTGCCTCGTGATAAAACATTGGTCGGCCAAATTTGGCGCCATCAGGAAAAACGATTGAAGTCAAAAACTTTGTTGTTTGCATCATTTATAATTTTAAGGTTCGACAATTACTTTAAGAACTCTGTGGTTTGAAATGATTTTCAATATTAATCTGCCACCATTCAGGAGGCGTTTTGGTTTTGAACCAAATACTGTTTTCATAATTATCCAGCTCCTGGGTGACAATGAATAACAGTGACATCATAAAAACAATGGCAAAGACCGAGCTCATCCCGATAAATTCATCGGGGAAAGGAAAAAATAACAAGAAAAAAATGATAACACCGGAAACGAGTCCCAGAGGCAAATGGATTAAGATTGGCAATTGCTCATCTCGATACAGCAAAAAGGTATCAAGATCATTCTGAATTATGGCTTTTGCAACTTCTTTAGATTCATCGAGAACTCGACTGACAGCATACCCGGCGAAGATAACATACACAAAGAAGGAAAAGGCCATTGCCAGAAACATAATAGCTTCCTTGGCTTCTTCCTGAAAGGAAAGGCCACGGTAGTTTACATAATACTGAGCAAAAGCAAAAATTGCTCCGAAAATAGCCGCTTTTAAAACTACGGGGACGTGTCGTTTGACTGAGATCCAATGTCTATTCTGAGAGACATAATTAGGATTACTCTTTTGGATTTTTCTTAAAAGATTCATTTTGATATGGTTTTTAAAGTTCGAAAATATGATTTTAACAATCAAAAAAGAATACCACGAGATATTCTTTTTGTCAATATCTAATAATTTATTACTATTTTCTAGCAATTATAATCCATCTTCCTCGATCAGCCAAAAGATTAAGCTCTAAAGAAGCAAAATCAGCAAACATGGCCTCAATTTCAGCGCGAGTATAGGAACTATGGGGTAAGCCCTTCTCTGGCCCAGACAGGGGCACGCGGACACCGGGAGCAACTTCTTCATGCTCAGTCATCATGGTCCAATGAGAACTGCCTTCATTATCCGGAAGAGTGATAAAAGCATAAGCACCCGGAATAAGGCCGGCGCAGATCCGTTTGATGGCGGCGGCTACTTGCTCTTTCAAGCCATGATGAATGGCGGCGATAGAAATTATTAAATCATAATATTCCGGCGCCGGCTGATATTCATACATGTCTGCTAATTTGACGGCCTCTGAATCCGCTAAGACATTTTTGGACATTTCCACGGCGGTTGGGCTAGAATCGATTCCGGTAACTTGAAACCCCAGACTTTTTAAAAAAACTAAATACTTGCCATTACCACAAGCAATATCTAAAACCCGCCTCTCTTTAAAATCATGCTGATTTATAAATTCCAAAAATTCCGGAATCAATTCCGGTCGTAAAGTTGCATAAGCTTCGCCGCCCTGCTGGTATTTTTGATAAATGTTATCCCAGATAGTCATATAATTATTATTTCAAATCCCTAGCCAAGAAGAAAGCAATTTCCCGACCTTGGTTATCATAATAACGGTCATTGAAACCGCAGATTCGGAAATCATTTTTTAAATATAAAGTTAAGACGCCGCTCAGCGATGGGGCTTCGGCAATAATGGTGCGCGCTTTAGTCAGGCGCGCCTGGCTGATTACTTTTTTAATTAACTTACTGCCATGGCCTTGGCCGCGGAGTTTAGGATGGATAAAAATATCAATGACCGAAGCGGTATTATTCCAGGCGTAATAATGAAAACCACTGAAGCCGATAACTTTCTCATTTTCAATGGCCACATAAAAATAATCATTCGGGCCGGTAATCACTTTAGCAAAATCCCGCACTTCTTTAAAATAAGTTTTATTTAATTTATTTATTTCCGGCAAATGTTTAGTTGTGGCTTTAATGATTTTCATAGAATTAACTTTTATTTCTATACTTTATCGAAGATATCTTTCTTCATAAAGTTGTGGAAGCTGGCACTGCATAAAGCTAACACAATCGTTAGGATTTTTAATATCAATAGCATTAATACATTTAATTACTTCCTGTGGCCAAGTAATACATTCTTCCATGCAAGTATTATAGGCATCATCCAAATCAGCCGCAGTCACATCTTCGGTATAGGCGGCGCAATCTTTGTGCCTTTGACAAGCATCACTACATTTATCAGAAATAACTTTTGGAGCCGGTTCTTCCTCTTGGCATAAATCTTTTAAAGCCTGTAAAATATTTTTTATTTTGCGCTCGCTTTCATCAATTTGAAAAATATGTTCATCGGGATCAAAAATATTCATTTCACTAATTTCTGGCAACTCCGGCACATCCGAACTTAATTCAGGCACTTGTGAACCAGGAACCTCTATGTCTTCAGGATATATATCCGGCAACTCTGGCACATCTGAACTCAACTCGGGCACTTCAGACCCGGGTCGGCCGGGATTAAGTTCGGGCATCTCTGGAATGTACTCGTCGCTAATATCCGGCAAAGGCGGTACATTGGAACTTAGCTCAGGAACTTGTGAACCAAGAACTTCTATATCTTCAGGATATATATCCGGCAAAGGCGGTACACTAGAGCTTAACTCAGGCACCTCTGACCCCGGACGACCAAGCGGTTCTTCTGGAACTAATTCTGGCTCAACGTCTGGCAATTTAGGCACATTTTCCAACCACTGATTTTTACGATTAGACAAATCGACTAACTTTTTTTCCATTTCCGCTATTTTTTTATTTACCTCTTTTTTATTGTCGCAATTAGCACCAACAGACTGCTGTAATTTTTCAGCTTCAGTTAACAAATCTTTATAGTCCGCGACTATTTTTTCCGGGCCATCAATTTGCTTTGGAGTTGAATCGTTTGAACCGTTTTTTAAGAAATACCCCGCCGCTGCTAAAACAATAATACTGGCGGCACTGATGATTATTTTTTGAATAACACTCATACAGTTAGCATTAAATTAATTTATTAATATTTAAACTATTTATCTCTTCGGCAATCTCCCGCCACTCGCAGGACAAGTATTGCCAGAAGCGCTAGCGACTTGAGTGGTATCGCCGGTACAAGTTTCCGCACTCCATAAACCACTACTGGCGCCTATGAAGATGCTAACCAAGATCTTAGCTCAGTGCGATATGAATGAATTAGAGCTAAAACTGTTAACACGTAGGGCGTTAAATCAAAATAGTCCATCATTAAATAATCGACTGAGAATATTAAGATTAATAAAATTATCAAAAAAATAACCTTAGCTAATTTTTGAATCAACTTGTTCTTATAAAATACTCCGTAAATTGGTACCAGTATCATGGCGAGGCTCGCGGTAATGATGTTTACATGATACATATCAAGGGGCTCAAAAATAAACCACAAAAGTGAGAGCAGACCAAAAACGAAGATAAGCGCTAGGACACAATAATAAACTAACCAAACAACTAATCTACCAAGTTTTTTTAGTTTCATATTAGTTATAATTAATAACTTAAAAAATAATTATCTCTTCGGCAATCTTCCGCCACTCGCGAGGCAAGCTTCGATAGAATCAAAGGTTTCATAATTAGTGGTCCGCTCATAATACGTCGTTCCCTTCTCATGACAAATATCACTCGTGCTTTTCTTTACTTGCGGTCCGCTAATATTATTAGTCGTGGTATTGTCAGTAGTTGTTTGCTCGCTATCACTCGCCGCCAAGGCGACTAAAGCAGTATTGCTTTGAACGGTCTCTTGAGAACTGCCAGAAGCGCTAGCGACTTGAGTGGTGTCGCCGGCACAAGTTTCCGCACTCCATAAACCGCGATTATTTTCGCGCGCCTCTTTTTCAGCCGCTTGAAAGTCGGCTTGGTATTTGTAGGGGTTGCTATCGTAAGTATATTCATGGGCATAGCCCTCGCTAATCATCAACTTATTAAACAAGGCTCTATCTTCTAAAAAGACATAGCGCAGAAGCCGGCCATATTTATCGCGTTCGCCTTGAGTGCTATCAGCTTCTAGGGCCACCTGCTTTCCAGCTAATAATTCCTTCGCCTTGTTACTGGCTTCCTGTCCAAAACATTGAACTGCTTTGCGCGGGTCAACCGTCTCTGGCGTATCCAAGCCAATTAAACGAATAGTTTCCGTTTGCCCGTTCAACAACACCTTAATCGTATCGCCATCAACCACTTGCGTCACTTGATATAAAGTTGCGTCTGGTGCTTGACTGAGACTGGCGACAGGGATAACTTCATCTTCCGCTGCGATATTTTCTTTGAAGCTATTTTCTTCAAATTGTTGCTGATTGTCTAACGGATTTGATTCTTCTTGAGACCTTGGATCAGCTGTGATGCAAATTAAGATAAAAAAGATAAGGGCGGGAATGCCAAAAATTTTTAAAATAAACTTTCTATCCAGGGTTCGGCCCTTAAATAATTTTTGAAAAATACTCGGTCGACTTAAGCCGATGATGAGCAGAATGACGCTTATAAAAAATAGGAAGCCGAAGAAATCCGACATATTATTTTGAGTTTAAAACATTTTTATCCTAATTTTATAATCCCATAAAACCGGCCTAAAGTCAAAATAAAAAGCAGACAGAATGTCTTCTGAATGCTTTTGGGTGTTTGGATGTTCCGTTTATTAAAGATTAATAATAATCGGAACATCTTCCTCGCGCATAATCATAATTTCATCAGTTTGCATGGAAAATATTTTTCCGAGGTGGCCATAGCTAATCACTTTTTGGCTTTTGTCTTGGCAGTTTTGAAGGACAACCTTCATTTCTTGGCGGCCAAGATCAAGCACAATTTTCCAATAGGAATTGGCAGGGATTACTGCCGTCGTTTGGCTTGAAAAAATAAAGTGTTCAGTTAGCTCAAAGCCAGCGGCGAAAAATATCACCATCTTGTTTAAAGGAATTTGTTTCATCTATATCGGTTTTTATGATTTTAAAGGACTTTGGTGTTCAAATTATAATATCATAAAAACTTGATTGTGTCAATATAAGCAAAAAGGGGGTTTAAATAAACTCCCCTTTTTTAAAAGTGCGAATTAAGATAGCAAATGCTTAATAGGAACCATCTGTTCCTCAAAATTGCCGCTTCGGCCAATATAAGCTCGGACTAATTGTCCGGCAATTGATATTGGGGCGGTTAAGGAGCCGTTCATCCCTGACAATCCTGAAGCCATAAAGGCTTCAACTTGATCGCCAATGATTTTTATAGCCCAAACTCCTTCAGGCCGAGGAAATGATACTTGACGTACCCGAGGCATCGGACCATAAATCCGTTCGTATTTTAATCCCAGTTCTTTTTCAGCTTCTGATTTGTATTTTGAAAAATAAAGCTGATATTCCATTTCGGAATGAGAGGTTTGCTGTTCGCGGAGCCAATCAAATAATGACTGCGGAACCCAATTAATATCTTGGTTAAAACCTTGTACTAACATAATCTTGGATTTAGGCGACGGCTTAATTCCGTCGCTTGATTTAAAGCGCTCGCTTTCATGATAATTATATCATGACTAAAAGAAAACCAATCGGTAATCTGAAATTTAGCCTTTAAAATCACTGCAACCGACCATCTGATGGCGATCGTCGTTATTTTAGCTAGGTTCTGATACGCGAGCGTCAAACCGACAACCTAATAATCTTTAAAAAAGATAAGCGGAGGCGGCCAGAATTCGCTCAATAATTTCTGTGGCAATAACGCGATTTTTCTCATAGCATTTGTATTTAAATTGTTAAGGTAAAAGATTAATAACTCTATATTTACATAATTACCATAAAAACTGGATGTTTGTCAATTTAGAAGAAATAATAAAAAGCCCCGGAACTTTTTTAAATTCCGGGGCAAAATAAAATCACTTAAATTTTAAGATTAGAATAAAACTACTTAAACTTAAGCAAACTTATAAGCGATACAATCATAACCGGAGAACTGATTGAGATGAGGATAGACATGATGTGCATGATATCCAATCATCTCTGAGACGTCTGACATCAGATTCTCAGCAGGCAAACCCTGGGGCATAGTAACTGTCACTCCATTTCGAAAATCGCAACGGTCTGCTTTAAAGGCAGTTCCAAAACTGCTAAAATGTTCAAATTTTTGTTCGTTCATGATTACTTCCATTAAGATGTTTAACATTCAATTTTCCAAAGCCTTAACCGCCAATATTTTCCAGAAAATCTTTTCTAATATCATGATTAGCGGCCGCCCTATTCATCGCTGTTATTTCAGCTTCTGTGCGGGGCTGGCCTTTACCAAGTTTAGAAAATCCCAATAAAAGATGGGCAACGTTAGGAGCGTCCTCAACTTCCACTTCTGAAACGGAAACATTTTGGCAAAAAGCGATAATGGCTTTTACCATTCCTGGTCCTGATAGTGGAGCATTTTTAATCATCGCGTTCCACTGAGTGATTGGAATATCCGTAAAATTTGTAACGAATATTCTCATCCTTTCCAAATGAAATTCATGAAACTCTTTACGACCATCTTGATAGTAGTAACCGCAGTCACTCGTCATTCCGATAGCAGTGATAATAGCTTCACCGGTTTCTCTGGATTTCCGAAGCGGAGCCCAAGACCAAGTTTCGCGAATCGTAAGCGATTCAGGCAGAGCCTCGGGTTCTTCAAAAAACCCTTTTTTCTTTTTGCCTTTAGGAGCAGACAAACTTGCAAACCAGAGTTGAGCTTGTTGCATCTTGCTGGATCGTTTTGCAACAATCCTTTCTGAGGGGCTAATTTGATAACCCAGTCTTTCCAGTTTCTCAAACAAGACTTTTAGAGCCTCAGGAGTTTTTACATAAGTGTAGAGTGGGAGCATCTCAATAACCCCGTTAATTTTACAGTTCAGTGTTTTTTCCATTTTGCTAATTTTTTATAAGACCTTCTTTTTTTGCACATCCGGTAAACATAGTGATACACATTTCAAAAAACGCGGTTCTCTTTAAATTTTTTAACGCGTTTCTCATAGACCAACGCCAACTATAGGTCAGCAAGCTCTCGGCAACATATTCTCGAAAACGAATATTGTCCCCATCCACTTCCAATACTTGATCGCGAACAGGGGTAAAATAAAAATATTTATCAATTTTACTTTTAGCGACGATCTTATCAAACGTCTCTTTTTTCATTGACCAATCATTGCCATGCTTGGCAAACAACTTGATAAGATTATCCAGCATAGCGTCGCTTTCAACCTTATAAAAAAACTTTTGACTCCACCCGGTTTTTACATTGCTCGGGCTGTTAGTTTTCATTTTCATGCTATTTCCTCCTTTTATGGTTATTTTTAATTTATTTTTCAAAGTACACAATAAAAAATT
>Ga0172379_10001602_pt1 | contig 44436 bp, 40 predicted proteins | sample GrowelOW334metaG_FD_119756 | JGI IMG/M metagenome (GOLD analysis project Ga0172379, IMG submission 119756) | Groundwater microbial communities from an aquifer near a municipal landfill in Southern Ontario, Canada - Groundwater well OW334 metaG | ecosystem: Environmental > Aquatic > Deep... | reverse complement strand
CTAGCTCGGCATCGTCTCAAGGAGGGTGGCCAGTAGCTCATTAGCTATGGCGAGTGATTTTTCGAGTAGAGAGACGATCTCCGAAACTAGTGTGGGAAAGAACATCCCGAGAAGTATGACTATGACCACGAAGGTCGCGATTGTCCTGAACATATGTTATTTGTTAAGGATCTTATAGACCAGAGGCCAATAATAGTTCGGGAGACTAACCCCGATACATACTTCTCGGTACCCTCCAGAGAAGAGGAGACCAGAGAATTTTGTAAATCTCGTCTTCACTAGAGGGGACTTTTATTTAACATGTAAACGTGCCTTCCGCCCTGCATTATAGCGCTGAAATTAGGATGTGTCAACCCCTGGCATTTGCCCACAAATGCACGGGTCAAGGGCAAGGGTTTTGTGCATGGTTTTTATTTTGGAAATAAAATAGGGCAAGAAGTGGAGTTGAACCAGCATCTTGCCCCGTGTCGTGCTAACAGCGGTGAAGCTGTTATCTATTCGAAAATGAGCTGTACGTCATCCGGAATCTTGTCGGAGTCGATTTCTCCCGGATGATTCCATCCGAAAAAGGTAACTCCCCTGAGGAAGTTCCCCTTGCGGGTGGTCGGACGGAGCCTGCCGATGTCCTCACCCGGGTAGATGGTCTGGATGAATCCCTTCCAGCGGCCCTCGTTGGACTGCCAGTGGAACGTGATGGCCATCGTCACCTGGTTGGTCAATGGTGCCAGCATCCGTATCATCGGAACTCCCAAGGAGGGATCGATCGCCGGCTGGTACATGTCGTGATGACCGACTTCGAGTTTGACACGATAGGCGGTCGTGCGCCGATTGAGGTGGAACTTCTCGAGCTCCTTTTCCTGCAGGACCCCTTCTTGCGACTGGGTGGTAGTCGACTGCCAGCCGATCACCCGATCACACTGAACTGTGAGGCGCGCTTCGAAAGCTTGAGAGCACCACTCCTCATCACACTGGGTGGCGACCATCGACCCGATCTCAGACATCACCACATCACACCGGGTGGCGACCATCGACCCGATCTCAGACATCATCTCTCCGGCTGATTCCCAGAAGAGAAAGTTGCCGGCGAGAGGGCGACCTTTTCCACGGAAGCAGGTCGTTGCCAGTCTTTCCTGCTGGCTACGGGGAATGATCAGCGTGAAGTTGTTGTGCAGGTTCGGCAGACTCGCCGGACCGAAATTCCACCAGTAATTGTTCTTACCCTTGCTAGCCATCTCATTTCCTCCGAGAAACCCGTGAGGCCCAGCACGCTCTGGGTAGCGTTCAATGACAATGCGCCATTAAACAGACCATACTAGCACAATATATGACTCTTGTCAACCCATGCATTTGCTTGCCAATACACGGGTTAATACCCTTGACCAAAAATTGGCACTTTGCTAGGCTGTAAATACAAATGGGCATCCTCTGGGTTGCCCTGTTTTATTTTCGGAATATTTTGAAAAAGCGTCCTCAAGGGCGCTTTGTTTGTTAGGGATTATTAATCGGAGAAAGAAATGAGATCACGACATATATATCTGGACGATGCAATTTATTTTGTTACAGCACGTACCCGCGGGCGCCGTAAGTTTTTTGAGCAAGACAAAAGTAAGTTGTTATTGGCGCAGATAATTAAAGAGTGTGTTGATCAAATGCATTGTAAATTATTTGGTTGGGTAGTGCTTAGTAATCACTATCACATTTTGGTAAAAATAGAACATGGAAATGATTTGCCGAAATTGATGAAACTAATTAATGGTCGGAGTTCAAGAAGATTGAAGAAATCACTGGTGTGTGGACTGATCAGTCCACACACCGACTGGCGAGTATGGCGTGACTACTGGGAAAAAGTTGTTCGCACAGATAAAGAGTATTTTACATATTTAAATTACATTCACCACAATCCAGTAAAGCATGGTTTAGCCAATAGTATGGCGGATTATCAGTATTCAAGTTATCAGAATTACTTACAAAAATTCGGGCAGTTTGTAATGGCGGATTATTTCTTCACATATCCAATTATTAATTTTTCACAAGTAGAAGAGTTCTCACTCTTTCGCGAAAAAAATCATTATCATTAATCAAACAATAATGAAAAAAGCAAAATTATATTTTTTACTCGTCATAATTACTTTTGAAATGTTCAGCCCTTTATTTGTATTTTCGCAAGGGCAGAATGTCGTTATCAACGAAGTGCTTTACGATCCATCCGGGTCAGATCTGGGGTATGAATGGATCGAACTATATAACCCGACCAATGAAATTATTAATTTAAACGGCTGGTCTGTTGAAATGGGAGGGGCGTCTTTCAGCAACGTTATTACGTTTGAGAGTATTACCATTCAGCCACAATCATTTCTTGTGGTGGGCGAACTGAATATTGTTGAGGCTGATCTAATAGTTGATCGCCTGCAGTTTCAAAACGGCGGATCAGAGACGGACGGGGTTCGTATTATTAATCAAAATAGCGAAGTCATAGATACGGTATTATATGACGAACCAAACTCAAATAATTTAACGGATGATACGGGTATTGCCGGGATAAATTTCGCATCCGACGTGTCAGCGAGTTTCAGCTTGGGTCGCGATTCTCAATCAGCAGATACGGATAACTGTGCTCTGGACTTTATAGAATATTCTCTCCCTTCACCGGGTGCGGAAAATATTATTGTTTTACCAAATGAAGCACCACGAGCAGATGCCGGATCCAACCTAAATGGAGTAACGAACGAAGCAATTCAATTTGATGCGTCGGATTCTTCTGACCCTAATGGTGATGTACTTTCGTTTGCATGGGATTTTGGCGATGGGACCGGAAGTGATCAAATTGCACCAACGCATACATATAGTAATCCGGATAGTTATCTGGTTAGTCTGATTGTGAGCGATGGGGAGTCACAGAATTCGGATTCGATTACCGTATCGATAACCGAGGCTCCGATTACCCCGCCTCCGGGTGGTTATCCGGTCGGAGTAATTATCAGTGAACTACTGCCCAATCCGGCTGGGTCTGATGCGGAAGGTGAATTTATTGAACTGCACAACATTACTAGTAGTAAGATTGATCTTTCCGGGTGGAAATTGGGAGATTTAAGCAGTTTATTATTTTCTTTTGAACCACAATCAATTGAACCACAATCAATTGAACCACAGGGATATCTGGCCGTGCTCCGGGAAGTGACGGATATTTCCTTGAATAATAGTGGCGGTGAAAAGGTGACTCTGTATCATCCGGACGGAACAGTAGTTAATGAAATAGAATATTCGGGTAGTACGCCGGAAGGCGAGTCGTTTAGTTTGCTTCCTTCCGGTGAATGGGTATGGACCAAACCTTCTCCCGGAGCGGTCAATTCATTTGAGGATAGTAATAATCCTCCGGATGCTAAAATTGACGCTCCGGCCCAAGCGAAAGTGAATCAGGAAATTACCTTTGACGCGTCTGACTCTACGGATGAAGACGGGGACAAGATGGAGTTCGCTTGGGATTTTGGCGACGGCCAAAATGGAGAAGGTTCAGAAGCCGTTCATCAATTTGCCAAGCCGGGTTCTTATACGGTTACTCTAACTGCTATTGATGAAAACAGAGCTGAATCAATAGATTCAATCGTAATTCAAATTTCCGACTTTGATTATTCTGATCGGGTATTAATCAACGAAGTAATGGTCAATGTGGCGGGTTCGGACAGCGAGGGTGAATGGATTGAACTGGTAAACAACGGAGAACAAGATGTAGATTTATCCGGCTGGCAGATTACGGATACTAAGTCGTCTTATTATTTTACCGAACCGACTTTACTGGGAGGGGGAGAATATCTGGTTATTAACCGTTCTGAATCAAAGATAACATTAAACAATTCAGCCGAATCAATTCTGTTGATTAATCCTGCCGGCAAGGTTGTGAATGGTGTGGAATATGGTAAAGCACCGGAAGATATTTCCTTCGCGCGGAAGGATTTTTCTGATCAATGGCTCTGGACGGAAAAGTCTACTCCGGGCGCGGTGAATGAATTTATTGCCGTAGAGATAAGTGCAGAGGCGAAGGATGCGGGAGAGGAAACAGATGAGCCGGAGTCGGTAACAGAGGCGGATATCCAGACTGTAAAGAATCTGGAGAAAGGTGTTTATGTAAAAACAGCCGGCTGGGTAATAGTCGAGCCGGGATTATTAGGGACACAGAAGTTCTATATTATGGATCAGCAAGCAGGGATCCAGATTTATTCTTCGAAAAAAGATTTTCCTGAATTAGCACTCGGTGATTATATTCAGGTGACCGGGAAGCTGTCGGAAGCCAGTGGCGAGAAAAAGATTAATATTAGCGTGGCAGAGGATATTATCGTGCTTGAGTCGCAGGAGGTCATTCCTGAACCGGTTATCGCAGAACTGATTGATGAACCGTTGGAAGGAATGCTGGTCAGAATTGAGGGACCTTTGGTGGATAAAAAAGGAAAAACTTTTTATCTGGACTCTGGTGGTTCGGAAGAGATTAAAGTATCAATTAAAAGTACTACGAATATTGAAAGTCCGGATTTAGGAGACGGGCAGGTGGTGCAGGTGACGGGGATTGTTAGCCAGTCAAACGAAACATACCAAATTTTACCGCGCTATCAGGAAGATATCGTGTTGCCGGAAGTATTAGGAGAATCTACCGAAATGTCTGATGAGAAAATAGCAGTTGCTCCGGTGGAAGAAAAAAAAGAAATGATGAAATATTTGATTGTGGCGGGTGTGGCGGTAGTAATTGCCGGAGCCGGCTTACTCGCAAAACATTTTGGATTGGTTGAGAAGGTTAAGAATAAATTTATAAAAAAATAGCGGTGATGTAAACAGTAGGCGAGGATGAGCATCCTCGCCTACTGTTCTTTTTTGTAAAATTAAAGTAAATTATATATATGCCAATTAAGTTGAAAGGTAATTTTTAATTTATGTCGATGAAAATTAGGGATTTTATTGCAGACCGTGGGACGTTTTTTGCGCCGTTATGGTTCTTGTTGTGCCGATACCGATTTAAACTTTGGTCTGCAGACGATATTAAAAAATACCAGAATAAGAGAATAAGACAAATGGTCAAATTTGCTGTTGATAATTCCAAATTCTATCAGAAGTACTATCAAAACAAGAATACCAACGATGTCTGGAACCTACCTACTGTTAATAAGAAAATAATTATTGATAATTTAACGGATGTAAATACACTCGATCTGACCAAACAAGAGATTTTTAATTTCTGCCTGGAGATAGAGAAAAGCCGGGACTTTACCAGGAGATTTCAGGGATTGAATATCGGGATGTCATCGGGTACCAGTGGCAACAAAGGTGTTGAGATAACCACGCCCAGGGAGGAAAGTTATATCAAGACTTGTTTCTTAGCCAGATTTCCATTTATATCCGGAACGAAGCTCAATCTGGCATTTATATTGCGGGTTTTTACGCCCGCATTTAATTTTAATAAATTCGGCCACCGCGTGACCTATGTGAATCAGATGCAGTCAATAGATAAAATTGTTGATCAACTAAATAGTATTAATCCGAATATGATTTCCGGTCCGTCTTCTGTACTCCGTTTGCTGGCAAAAGAAATAATCAGTGGAAAACTTAAGGCTAGACCAAAAAGATTAATCTCCTATGCGGAAGTATTGTCGCCGGATGATAAAGAGTATATTAGTAAAATATTTCAGGCAGAAGTTCACCAGATTTATAAAGCGACGGAGGGTTCAATTGCCTTAACCTGTAAGGCTGGCTCATTGCATATTAATGAAGATTTAGTTGCTGTTGAGTTACTGGAAAAGGATGGAACTTCCACACCGATCGGTCAGCCGTGCAGACAGATGGTTATTACTGATTTACATAAGACTTCTATGCCGATAATCAGATATGCATTGAATGATATTATTTCCATCAGCCCGAACAAGTGCGCCTGCGGTTCTGCGTTTCGCGTAATCAAACAAATTCAAGGCCGGGCGGATGACATATTATGGGCACACAATAAACAAAATAATTCCTGGCAATCAATTTTTCCTGATTTTATCAGCAGGGCGATAATTTCCGCTTGCGATAAAATTGATGAATACCAGGTTATCCAAGAGTCAGCTGAATCATTGGTAATCAGAATACAACCACAATTGAATGAGGACGACGAAAAGAAAATAGTCAGTGCGGTAAAAAATGTTTTTTCAAATTTTGAGTGTTTGGAGCCGCATGTTATTATCAAATGGGAGCAACCCGTGCCCAATGAACGATCGGGTAAACTTATTCGTATCTTCCGGTCATTTCCGGAACCGGTTTAATATTTAAAATAAAACAAATGAACAAAAGAATTCTCTCCTTAGACTTGATTCGAGGAGTAGGTATTATGGGAGTTGTTTTTTTACACGCTGCGCTGTATCATTTTGCTGGCATATTTGATCTGGATATGGATAACCCCCCGCTCGTAGTCACTATTATTGGTTTCTTACTGATGTGGGCGGGACTATTTGCAATAATTTCTGGCTTTGGGTATGCGTATCGTTTATCTAACCGTTTGGATGAAGGTGAAAATAAAAATACATTTGCCAAGGGTATATTTTTTAAAGGAGCGATATTATTAATACTAGCTTCCATTTATTTTGTTTTTATCGGACCGGCAATCATCGAGTTTGATTCCAGGAGTTTTCTGACTTCCATGATTGATGGTCTTTTGATGAGGGGGCAATTCCCTTCATTTTCATTCGAGCGTTTTGTTTATCTGGATGCTCTGGCTATGATGGGTTGGAATTTAGTATTTTTATCTTTAATGGTTTGGCTATTTAAACCCCGGGCAGAGAATAAATACAAATTTGCAAAAGTGTTATTAGTCATGGGCAGTTTGATCGTTTTATCATCGGCGGTTAGAATCCCGCTTTTTGAGTGGTATGAAAACTATATCAAAACCGGGAATAATTTTATGGTGTGGTTAGTAAGTCAGTTTATCAACAAAAATAACCCTATTATTCCATACATCGGTTTCGGATATATTGGTGCTGCATTCGGTATTTTTTCCTCGGGAGGATGGCAGCATTTCAAAAAAAGATTTGCATATATATTCGGTTTATTTTGGCTGATAACAGGTGTAACGGTTATGTTCATGTTGCCCGACACCATGCTGGAGCGGACTATTGATTGGACTTGGTATTCTATTATGCTTGCACAGCTTGGCATATTCATATTGATCATTTTAGGGACACAGGCTCTAGTTGATTCTCCAAAAAGGGAAAGTTTTTTCAGAAATAAAATGAAGTTGATAAATTATTTTGGTATCATATCCCTATCTATTTTCTTTTTGGAAACGCCCCTGCGCGAATTATACGCCCATCTTTGGAACGGGATCTGGCCGGGATGGAATGATACGATTAATATGACATTGTTATTTGGTGCTACGTTGGTAATTATATGGTCGGGGTTTGTATATTTGTGGAAGAAACAAGAAAACAAAGGAAGCTTGGAATGGTTACTCGGTAAATTCTACAGGGGTATGAAAGTCAGATCAGAGAAGGCTTATAAGATAGAAGATCAATAATATCTTATGAATAAGTAAAAGGAATATAAAAACAGCAGGCGAGGATGCGCATTCTCGCCTGATTTAATTTGCACAATTATTGACAAACAAAACAACATTTGCTTATATTAAGGTCGCAACTTGTTTTAAGTTGCAGTTGTTGCCGTGGTTGGGCGATTCACAATCCCAGCAGAACACTAACAGGCAACAACTAAGGAGTACCCAGCTAGTCCTATTCAGAGGGTGGCTTCCTCTAAGCTTAAGACGGGGTTCGAATCCCTGTTATGCGGTCGTCGCAGGCTCTTCGGGGCGGAAAAAGCTTAAGTAGGACGGAAGTTCTAAAAATCGTACACCGCTGGGGGTGACCTAGGAATTGCGTATGCACAGAGTGTAGTATGGCATCTTCTGGTTACCCCTGTTTTTTATTAAACAAAAAGCGCCCCAATAATGGAGCGCCCTTTTACTTATTACCCTAATTTGCCATCGGACAGCCGGGATTTCTTAACATCCAGCCCCAGTCAAGGAGTGCTCTATATGGATCTCCAGGGTATGTTCCTGGATAAGTGCATACACCATTACCAAGTACCGGATATGATGAATCAGCATCTTTTCTGTTTATTTCTTCAACAAGCCTATTGGGAAGAGTAGAATAGTCAGTGTCATTTTCTAACCAAATAGAGGAAACCTTGTCGGCATAGTTACCATCACCAAAATTTAGTGGTGTACTAAATTTAACATATTTATGGAAATCGCCTGATACGGGGAGTCCAATCGATATCCTGTCATACATTAACAATCCCCAGGAAAGTGCAGTCAGCCAGTCTGGAATACGATGAGCCCCAGCTTCATCAATAAAGAACCACTCATGACTAGGTGTACTAACAGTTTGATTTTTAAAATGAGATGTACCAATATTCTGATACCAGCCTATCGCAACCCCCCTGAGCCATTCCCGCAATCTAATTATTGGTGTGTTATGGTCAACATGAAACTGCAATTCATCACAGCGTGCATTGCGATTCCAGTGTTCATAATATTCGAAATTAATAGCTGTTGTATTATCCGGGTTGAGAGTATAAACATGCGTATCATCCGCTTCTGAAATAGTATCAACCAATATACAATGTCCAACAACTAAATCACCATAAGGGTAACTCGGTGACCGCCAGATTTTGGCCTGGGCGGGTTGAGATAGCTGGAATAGCACAAAAGCACAAATAGCTATTCCAAATGATATTTTTTTCATTGATATATGAGATTAAGAATTAATCGACATGGTTATTGGAATTCATTAGCTGAAGTCATTTACAAAGCGCAATAGGCGGTTCTAGTACAGTAACCATAAATAAATTCATTGTACTCATAATACCAATTTTGATCATCTCCTCTGTAATTATTACGGTGTTGTGAAACTGCTTCTTCTAATCTTTCTGGTATTTCTCTATACCCACTCCCGCGAAAACGATTCTGGATCGCTACCCGATAAGGCGCATTTTGAAATTGCATTACGTCCCCCTCTGTTACTACTGATCTAAACCAAGTACTATTGCCTATATAAGTGCTGTCACCAGGGATAAGTCCCCAAGCAAATGCAGTGGGAAAATCTGGAACCCAATGCCTTTGCCCGTCTTTAATCAACCAGAATTTTTCTCCATCTCTATAGGTGGCACCTTCAGCTAGCTGAAAAGTGCTCTTCCATTCCTGAAAATCTCTATTGAATGTAGCATCATTTATTAGCCAGTTTCTTAAGACATCATGCTTGGTGCCTTTTAGGTGAAACAAAGCCTCATTGCATTTTATATTTCTCCCCGCTTCTTCTTTGTAAATATTGTCTAGATTTTTTACGGCATCTTTTGTTGTGCCTGCCGGAAAAGTACAATTTGTAATTACCGAGTTCGCTTGATTATCAAGCCAAGTCGCTAACGTGCCTAGAGGAGTGCCCCAATCGAGGTGTTTTTGTAATTCGTCACAATTAGCTCTTCTATTCCAATGTTCTTGATATAGATTATTAATTACTTCGGCATCAGCTAAGGTTCTAGCTTGTACTAAGTCAGTTCCCCTGTCAGTGTCGGATATCTTACAACTGACATTAGAACCAAAACCTGGCAGTTGCGGTATTGTTTTTATATATCCTCCAACGTTTCCAAGGAGAGAGGCCGATGTAAGAAAGGGAATAGAAAAAAAGAATATGCTCAAAATAATTACATATTTTTTCATAAGCCAATTTGTTGAATGATTAGCTATCATATATATTGTACTCGATTATAAATTACAATAAGCGTTTTTATAGCAGTAGCCATCACGGAATTCTTCATATCCATACCAAAGTGAATCTGGATGACTGTAAACATTACGGTATTGCGAAACCGCTTCTTCTAAATTTTCTGGCATTTCTCCGTAGCCACTTCCGCGGAAACGATTCTGGATCGCTACTCGATAAGGTGCATTCTGGAATTGCAACGTATCTCCTGACGGTACTGTAGAGCCAAACCACGTACCGGTAGCAATGCTGTCATCATACAATAGACCCCAGGCAAACATCGTGGCGATATCTGGTACCCAGTGTTTCTGTCCGTTTTTAACAAGCCAAAAACTTGAGCCGTATTTCGTTGTCACTCTATAGGTGGCACCTTCAACCAGCTGAAAAGTGCTCTTCCATTCCTGAAAGCTTCTGTTGAACGGAGCAATATTAACTAGCCAGTTTCTTAAGGCATCATGTGTGGTGCCTTGGAGGTGGAACAAAGCTTCAGTGCATGTCATGTCTCTTCCTGCCTCTTCCTTGTAAATATTATTCAGGTTTTGTACCGCATCTTTTGTTGTGCCAACGGGATAAGCACAATTTCCAATCACTGCTTTTGGATCTTTATTAAGCCAAGTCGCCAGTGTTGTTAGGGGAGTTCCCCAATCAATATGTTTTTGTAATTCATCGCAATTTGCTGTTCTACCCCAGCTGCTTGTATACAAATTATTAATTGCCTGTGCATCTTCTAGTTTTTTAACTTGGACTACATAGGGGCCTCGGTCTGTATCGGATATTTTGCAATCATTTATAGTACTAAAGCCCGACGTTGTTTTTGTAATAGATTGTCCAACAAATCCAAGTAATGTCGCAGAAGTAAGAGAAGGGACGGCAACTAGTAATACACTCAATGATATTATGTATTTTTTCATAAGCTATTTAATAATAAAATATACTTATTATACTCAATACCATTATACCACTCACCAAAAAAAATGCACTTTCCTTTTTAGCTGATTTCCAGTAGATTATAGGTATGAAAGCTGCGCAAAAGAAGATAGTTATTATAGACGGGAATGCCCTGATCCACAGGGCTTTTCATGCATTACCTCCATTGCAGAAAAAGGACGGTACTTTAGTGAACGCAGTGTATGGGTTTACCACAATTTTACTTAGAGTATTAAAGGAGATAGATCCGGAATATGTGGCCGTTACTTTTGACCTGAAAGGGCCGACTTTCCGCCATAAGGAATATAAAGAATACAAAGCTACCCGCATTAAACAACCCGACGAGCTCTATAACCAGATTCCGATTATTAAAGATCTTGTGAGGGCTTTTAATATGCCAATTTATGAAGAGGAGGGCTTTGAAGCGGATGATGTGATCGGCACGATTACCAGGAACAAAACAATCACTGACAATCAGATTAAATCAGTTATTGTTACGGGAGATATGGATGCTCTACAACTTGTGAACAGTAATACAGAAGTCTATACGATGAAAAAAGGCATTGCCGATACAGTTACCTATGACCGGAGGGCAGTCAAAGAAAAATTCGACGGACTAGAACCAGAGCAGATGATTGATTACAAGGCTTTGCGCGGGGATCCATCGGATAACATTCCGGGCGTGAAAGGAATTGGTGAAAAAGGGGCGATCGCATTACTCAAGGAATTTGACACAATCGAAAAGATTTATGCATCACTTGATAAAGAGGACAAACAAAGTAAAACTATTTCCGAAAGGAATCAGAAACTTCTCCTAGAGTACAAGGATGACGCGCTAATGAGTAAAATGCTGGCAACGATTATTACCGATGTACCATTTGAATTTGATTTGGAAAAATGCAAAGCGGGGAATTATAACCGGGAAAAGATCGTGGCTATTCTGCAGGATTTGGAATTCAAAAGTCTTTTGAATAAAATCCCATTTACCGAAACACAAGGCAAAATTGATTTATTTTCCAAAAAATCAGCTGAGTCAGAAATAAAGTTTGATAAAAATTTTGAGTATCATCTAGTAGATACATCGGAAAAGTTTGATAAATTTTTCAAAGAGCTTTCCGAGCAGAAAGAGTTTGCCGTGGATACAGAAACCACCGGATTAAATACCTTTGATACCGAGCTTTTGGGGATCAGCTTCTGCTGGAAGGAAGGATATGCTTTTTATGTACTACCAAAAAAGGAATTTCTTAAAAAACTAAAGCCAATTTTAGAAAATGAAGGGATAAAAAAGTTCGGACACAACATCAAATTTGATATGGAAGTTTTGACTCAGTATGGAATTTTCATTAAGGGTGTTGCTTTTGACACGATGATTGCTGCCTACCTGCTCAATTCCGGTTCCCGTCAGCTGAAACTGGATAGTGTGGTGTTCTCTGAGCTGGGTCACGAGATGATTCCGATTGAAGCGCTGATTGGGAAGAAGGGTAAAGATCAAAAGACTCTGAAAGACGTACCGATTGAAAATGTTTCTTACTATGCCGCAGAAGATGCCGACTTCACTTATCGTTTGGTAGAACCGCTGAAAAAACAGTTGGATGAAAAGGTGAATTTGGGACTATTTGAAAAAATCGAAATGCCACTCGTTCCAGTGTTAGCAGAAATGGAAAGAGACGGGATTATCGTGGACTCCGCTTTCCTGAAGAAGATGTCCGTGGTATTTACCAAGGAAATAGCTAATCTGAAAGTGAAAATCTATAAACTGGCCGGCAGTGAGTTTAATATCAGCTCGCCCTTGCAGCTCAAGAAGATATTATTTGAAGACCTGGGTGTTTCGACTGACAATATTAAAAAAACCAAAACGGGTTTTTCCACAGCAGAAAGCGAGCTGGAAAAAATGCGTGATTTGCATCCGATTATTGATCTGATTTCCCAATACCGTGAATACACTAAACTGCAGTCAACCTATATTGATGCCCTGCCCGAATTAATCAATAAGAAGACCGGTAGAGTGCATACCAGTTTTAACCAGACAGTTGCCGCAACCGGGCGCCTTTCCTCATCTGATCCTAACTTACAGAACATTCCGATCCGCACGGAAATGGGCAGAGAAATCAGAAAAGCATTTGTAGCGAACAAGGGATATAGCATTCTGGCGATTGACTATTCACAGATTGAGTTAAGAATTGTGGCGTCGCTGGCTAATGATAAAAAAGCGATTGAAATATTTAATGCCGGTGAAGATATCCATAAAAGTACCGCGGCAGAGATCAATGGCGTGCCACTTGAGCAAGTTACAAAAGAAATGCGCTATGCCGCCAAGGAAGTAAATTTCGGGATTCTCTACGGCATGGGAGCATACGGTCTGGCTTGGCGCGCCCACATCGACCGGGACAAGGCCAGGGATTTTATTGAAAAATATTTTAAGAGTTTCAAAGGAGTTAAGGAATATCTGGATAGCACAAAAACACTGGCAAGGACGCTTGGTTATGTGGAGACACTGTTCGGCCGGCGCAGATATCTGCCCGAAATTAATTCCGGAGTGCCGATGATCAGGAATTCGGCGGAACGCATGGCGGTCAATATGCCGGTCCAGGGCACCGCGGCGGATCTGATCAAGATTGCCATGATTGAAGTGCAAAAAAAGTTGAAAAATATGGAAGGAAACGAAGATGGGAAACTGGTAAAAATGATTTTGCAGGTTCACGATGAGTTAGTATTTGAAGTGCGGGATGATATGCTGGAAAAAATGGCCAAGATGATCAAAATAATTATGGAAACAGTGTATAAATTAAAAGTCCCGATAATCGCGGAAGCCAAGTCCGGTAAAAATTGGGGGGATTTAACAGAATTAAAAGTTTAAGATGATAATATTAGTTCACGGCGAAGATACTTTCCGTTCGCTGAAACGTCTGAAACATTTAAAGGATGCATTTATTGAAAAATACAATTCATCCGGTTTTAATGTGGTTCAGCTTGACGGCGCGGAAACAACTTTAGAAAAATTCCGGTCCGTTAGTTTTACCGGCGGGTTATTGGACAGTAAACGGCTGATTGTGATTAAGAATCTGATCTCTGGAGGTAATGCAGAATTAGTTGATGGCGTATCAGAGATATTGAAAGAAAAAAAATTTCCTGAAGATAATGTATTAATTGTCTGGGAGGGTGTTATTGAAGAAAAAGGGAAGGCTAAAATCAAAGGCGGAGCCAAGACCAAAAAATTACTGCTTGCGCAGTTAAAAAAAGAGCGGGAAGAAGTATTCCCATTGCTTTCGAACAGCCAGCTTTCTACCTGGATTCAAACTGAAGTAAAGGACCGGGGCGGTAAAATTGAGAGAAGCGCTGTGGAAGAACTGGTCGCTAAAGTAGGAACAGATCTTTGGCAGATGGACAGCGAGATTGAAAAACTGGTCAACTATGTCGGTGATCAGATTATTACCGCAAAGCAAGTGGAAGAATTTGTAAAATCAAAATATGATGAAAATATTTTCCATCTGACGGATGCTCTGGGACAGAAGAATAAAGAACAGGCACTGCGTCTGGTGCGTGACCAGCTGGCGCTGGGGACTGAACCGCTTCAGTTACTTTCTAAATTTATATGGCAATTCAGAAATTTAATTCTGATCAACGAAATGCTGGGAGCGAATAAAACGCAAAAAGAAATCGCTGATACATTAAAACTGCATCCATTTGTAGTTCAGAAAACTGTTCCGCAGGCGAAAAGATTCACGGCCGGTCAATTGAAATTTATTTATCAAAAATTGGCGGATATTGATTTTGAACTGAAAAATTCACAAACCAAACCGGAATTGCTGTTTGATTTGATGGTAATGGATGTTTGTAAATAATCAGTAATAAAAAAACGGAGCACTTTTGATGCTCCGCCTTTTTTGTATGTTATTTTAATTTGTTCAGTTTTTTCATCAGTCTTGATTTCCTTCGGGAAGCAGTGTTCTTTTTGATCAGATTGGTCTTAGCTGCTTTGGCCAGTGCTTTGATGGTTTTTTGAACCAGCTCTTTTGATTCTTCTTTTTTTCCGGATAACAATGATTTTTCCGTTTTCTTAGTAAGATCCTTCAAGCTGTTTTTTGCCGAAACGTTTCGGATCCGGTGTTTCTTCGACTGTCTTAGAGCCTTGATACCGGCTTTTTTAATTGGCATAAAATATCCTTAATTATTTTTAAAGTAAACCAATCGTAACATACAGAATATTAATGTGCAAGGGTCTTTGACGTACAATTAAGTAAATGATAAGGTGAAGAGCCTCACGTTTTGAGGGGTGTTTGATCTTTCTAGCTTCAACCAGAGGTGAGAGGAGGGTGCCTTTATGTGCTCGATTTTCGGGGTCATCGCGTTGAAAAACGCGGACCCGCACGAGGTTATGGAGTTCAGCTGGGTCGGCGCTCCCGATCTGCAACATCGCGGCCATGAGTGGGTCGGTGTCGCGTACTCGGGCGGAGACATGCTCCATGTGGAGAAGCAGGTTGGTTTGATTGCCTCACTCTTAGGTAACCCCAGGATGGTTACCAAGATGCAGGATGCTGCTCCGCAGATGATGCTGTTCCAGACCCGTTTCTCAACTCAGGGTCGCAGTACCGCCGTCAACGCGCAGCCGCACTACATGCGTCCGCGTTGGGGCACGATTGCTCTGGGAGCGAACGGAGACATTCCGGACTATGCCGGTCATCGCGCTAGGCTGGAAAAGGCAAAGTGCGAATTTGTCAGCAGGAATGATAGCGAGGCACTTCTGCATCACATCATTCTGAATGCCCAGGACAACCCGGACAGACTGCATGAAGGCATCGTGAGTCTGATGCGGGAGGTCCCTGCTTCCTACTCAGCCTGGCTTGCAACCAAGGATAGCGTCTACCTGTTCCGTGATCCGTTTGCGAACCGCCCGCTGTACTACATGCGGGTCGGCAACTACTTCGTCTTTGCGTCGGAGGACTGTGCTTTGCACGCGATTCTGGTGCACCGGGCGAATCAGGGGCACAAGGACGGGACGGTCGAGATCAACCAGGTGCTCCCGGGCGAGATCATCCGAATCACCATGCACGGTGAGATCGAATATCTCGAGGGCGTGGCGCCAATGACGCAATTTGCAATGTGTGCTTTCGAGCTCGTCTACTTCGCACGCCCCGACGGTCACGTTTTCGGCGCTCCGCACAATGCAACCCAGCGGTTGTTTTATAAACTGCTGGTCCAACACGGCGAAGACGGCCGTTACAGCATCCAGATGCTGACTGACGGCATCGAAGAAGTAGGCAGTTTCCGTTTCCGCCTGGGCAAACAGCTGGCTCGTGAGCATCCGGTTGATGGCGCGGACTGTGTCATCTCGGTGCCCAACTCGGGTAATTTCGCGGCACTCGGATTCGCTGATGAAAGCAAAGTCCCTTACCAGATCGGTCTGGTCCAGAGTCCCTATGTGGCTCGGACCTTCATCGTTCCGGGCAGGGATGCACGCAGAGAACAAGCCGCTCTGAAGTATCGGCCGATGCGTGGCCTGTTTTCCAAATATCAGCGGATCGTGGTCGTGGACGACTCGCTCGTCTACGGTACAACCTTCGAACAGCTGACCCGCATGTTCATGGCGGCCGGTGCGCGGGAAGTACATGCCCGCCTGAGCTGTCCGCCGGTGATTGCGCCCTGTAAGTACGGCATCGACATGACATCAAAGGGCAAACTGATTGCCGCAGACATGTCGGTTGAGCAGATTCAGCAGATGCTGGGTCTTACCAGTCTGCGGTTCCTCTCTCTTGAGGGAATGAAAAAAGTGCTCGGCACTGACGCCGGCAACTATTGCACATCGTGTTGGACGGGGGTCTATCCCATCGTCTGACCCCGGGAATCTGAAAACTTTCCCGGTTTTTTTATTGCCGGAGGTTTATTTGGGAAGAGTTTGCACGATACAAATAATCTGCTAGGATGAAATTATACTAACTAGCTAATATGAAAATGGAATTAAAAGACAATTCACCAATTATTGAAGATTCTGATACCGAGGAAGATGATTACCTGGAAGACAATGCAGAACAACTAAATTCGCCAGAAAATCGGACGCGTTTATTTGCACGTGATTGGTTTGAAGATTTATATGAAGACTCTGACCCATTTACTACAAATGATCAATTTTTTACAGATAATGATTTAATGCAGGATCTTTATTCAATTGCTCAAACTGACAAATCTCATTATCTTCCAACTGATGTCACCCAAGCATTTCTGGATGAACTATTAAAATTTGTTACATTCCGATCTCAGGATCCAAAGGATCATGATCAGTTATCTGCATTTATTGTAAATATTCAAGAACGATTGTTCTCTGTATCGCCATGTCTTATCAATCATCTTCCACTTCCAGAACAAATACTAACGACTGCAAAATTTTCTCGGCAACCTGAAACTCAAGGATGGATGGGTTCAACTATGGTTGGAGAATTGACCGATGAACTTGACGGGTGCTCGGAAGCTGATATACAAGTTATTGCCGAACAGCTTATTAACGCGCCACTTTCTGAACAACTTGATATTATTCACCAATTTACGGTGATCGGAGCAAATGCGACCACTCGAGGCTTTCCGGCGCTTCGTACGCTTGAGACAGTCGATCGTGAAAACGCAAGACCGGCACTCAAAAACAGTCGGGCAATTCTCAGGATAATGAAAGACGCTGCATCATTACCAATTATTGATTTTGCTGTTGACTCCGCATTAAAACGTCTGGAAAAGGAAGAAATCGATCCAAATGTTGGATTGGTCAAACTGCAAGGAAATCGATCTGAAGGGCGTCTTATTGATTATAGTCACCAGGAAGCAGATGAACACAATAGGTTGCGCACCGCATTGATTCCTGATACATTATCTCCGTTTGAAAACGGTGGCCGATTACAGGTAATTGCACGGGATGCAATCGGCGTGTTTGACCATAGTGGCTTACCCCGCTCTATCGGTCGTTTTGATGTAAAGAATTTACCGGAGAGTGTATTAGTGTCTCCTATGGATACTCAGAATATCCAAGAGGCGATTGATCGGCCGGACGCTTCGGATTACAAATATATTGGAAAAATTGTTAGAGGTTTGCGTGACCGTGTTGTTCGTCGTTTACAATCCGAAAAAACCGTTGAGCATTCAGGATCGCTTGGTCAAGCATTTTACGATTTTGCACCGCAACTATCTGTTGATCAATGGGATGAAATCCTTAATGGCAATGCTCCTGAGTACGATTATCGGACGCATGAAACATGGAATATACTTCGAGAACAGTTTACGGCGTTTACCGAGTGCGCAAAGACATACCTAGCTCCAATTAATAAAGAGCATCGTGAAAAACTACCGACCGTACACTTTGATCATTATGAGAGCCTTGTGTCAGATGAAAGCGTGTTTCCCTTTCCAATTGAAAGGGGTGAGGACATTATGCTCTTGCTCCAGCATCTCCATCGCCCTGCAATTAGGGAGCAGATTGAAGAATCAATTGGTTTTTCATTGCGTGAGTTACCGTTGCGATCGCAAGTTCATTTATTAAGGTATCTTGCCGGAGAAGATGCAGACAAATTCGAGCGACTACAAGGAGTTTTTCAATCCAATCAGGAATCTGCTCAAGTAACAGCTGAAGCATTTTTTGCGGTGGCCGAAAGTTCAAAAAGCGGTGATGATATCCTAGATATTGCAGAATATTTACAGAAAAATAGTCCAGAGGAAGCGCAAAAGATTTTTTCAACTTATGTACAACTTGTTGATCAAATAAACCAAAAATCAGATCAACTCCTTGAGGTAGGGCGACAAGTATTTGATAATCTTACATCTCTATCTGCAGATGTAGCACAACATTTGCTTCGACGTGTGAATCATCTTTTCCCAACATTGATCACACAACTAGAAGATGGCGTGGATCCGAAACTTGCTGTTTCACAAACGATTGATGCGTTTCATGAAGAAGGTGATTTATTACAGCAGATGACGCAGGAATTTATCAATACTGCTGCAGAAGTAAAAAAAGCAGAACATCCACGCGGTTCGCAACTTTTTTTAAGACTAGAACAGTCTTTCCGTCATCTGGTCCTCGGTGAGCAGGAATATCGATTACCATCAAAATTATTAGTTAATCTGGAACAAGAATCGCAAGCACTCGAATCAGAAAATCTCTCGGATGCTGAACCGCTGTATTTTCCCGTAGGAATTTCCAAAGATCTTCCAGCTTGGGAAGGAGTCTGGAATGGTGAAAGCAAAACCGCAAAACCTATTGAGATATTTAGCTACCTTTTCTGGTTACAAAACCAAGGTCGTTCGTCCCGTCTTGTAGTTTGCGATACTATACAATCTTCGAATTACCAAAAGCTCTATCCTGATCTTTTGGGGGATCAACCGGAAAAAACCGCTCAGGAATATGCACAAAGAATTGGCGAAAGCGAACAAGTTATGTATCAAGCAATGTGTGAAACCTTCGGCCTTTCTAACATAGAGGTCCAGGGTTATGAACCATTTATTACTGATCAGCAGGAACGAGTTGATCTGTATCGAACATGGTGCGAGCAACTAAGTCAGGATCCAAATTGGGTGGATGCCTTTACAGGCATGGTGCAAGAGTCTGTTGGACATCCAATGACATTAGATGAAAAAAAGGAGTATCTGCCCTATGCGATAGAGGAGCTGAGCTGGATTATGGCTGCGGATGGAACAAAGGTAAGTCATCCGAATGAAGCTCGTTATGATGCGATTGCAACAGTTCTAAAAAATTGTGAAAAGTTGGCTGAAGAAAACCAGATTGATTTGCACGATTCCTCGCAAAGGGAGGCATTCAATTCGCTGGTTTATGGTGTGCAACGGGTACTCTCCGACCAGCTCAATCGGCTTAAAGCGAAAGCAGATAAGGGCTCTCCGACCGCGCAGTACTGTGATGCTTTTCGGCGACATCTTGGACTTATTCATCTTCCTAACGCCACACGGGTACCGGATAATTTTGACCGGAAGAGCGTACGCTTAAACGTGGCGATTCCTTCTACGGGCGCGCAAAGTTTCGGGTGGCGTTCTACAGGGTCACAAGGGGAAGAAGGGGTGCGTAAATTCAAAGAACCATACAGTACATATTTTTTTCGGGACGGTGCCGAACTTTTTCTTAATAGTGACCAGATTGTTGCTGTAGCAAAAGGTACGATTGCCGGAAAAATCCTTGCGCTTCCGCCCCAAGAACAAGAAAGATATACATTAGAAGTAGTTATGCCGCTTCTTCGTCACTTCTTTAAAGTTCTCGATCACGCTCCTCAGTCATACTTCGATTCCGTGCAGAGTAATCGGGAAGCTTTGATCGCGGAATGCCAGAAATCGCGTACGTTAATAGATCTATTGCGATTTATTCAACACTATGTGGTCGAACCAGTTGAATCCCGTCTTTCAACACTCGCCGGCACAGAATTTGATAATGCCGCATAATCGGGCTGACGATTCTTTAGTGCAACAGACCCGAGTGACCAGCAGAGTTCGAACACTGACGAAAATGTTTGAAAGATTTCCATATTATCAATAATGATCCCGATGTGCGCTCGATCTGAGAAAGTCACAAAGGAAACTTTGTTTTCATAAATATTTATCTCTGTTGCGAAAGGATAGTTCTTGTGATCAATGAAGAGGATCTGAGTAACTTCATTTGCTTGATAACTGCGCATATGGGCAAGCGCTTCGGCATTGTCAGGAATAATTACTCTTTCTATGATCCCAAGTTTTTTCCTGAGCGGTGCATAATATGACTGGTTCCATACTTTAAGATATTTAGCATAGCCTGCCACATCTGAAAATGTTTTAATCTGTTTAGATGTATTATTTACAATTGTATCTTTAAGCACTAGCTTAATACCCTCAATGCCTTCATAAAATCGTACTCCCGGTTTATTCATTGTAATACGGTAAAGTGAATTCAATGATTCATAGTTGGCGTTTAAAGTTTTTGCCTGTTGTTGAACTGTCTTCTCTCTTTCATCTAGCAGGACTTTTATTCTTTCCGGAGGTTCGATCACAAAAACTTTCTTACCTTTTGTCATCGTTTCTGTTACGAGGCCCTTGTCAATTAATGCACGCATTAAATCGTAAGTATTCCCTCTTTTGTAGGGTATTTTTTTTAATAGTTCTCCCATGCCGGCCTTGCCCAGCGTAAGGAGCGCTTCATAGACGACTGCTTCTTTGTCAGTTAAGCCGATTTGGACCAGGATTTTCGAAATAGGGGAGCCAGGTTTGGGCATGGAAGTGAAGATTAATTTTATTAAATGCTTATCACAGAAAGGATATTTCTGCTTTTATGATAGCATCGTAATAAATAAATGTCAATAGAAAATGACAAAAGTAATCAATAAAATATAAACAAAATGCACTGATAATATTGAATAATGACAAAAATCAATAAAGAATGGCGCAAGGTATTGACAAGAATTGCGAATGGGTATATACTGTCTAGTTAACATAAATTTTGTTCTTTTTAAACACTCGATTATCCCAACTAGATTAGATGACTAAGTCATCAATCAAGCGGGTAATATTTTCAAAAGGTTTATCCTCACTGCTTACTCAAAGCTTGGTCAAAGAGAGACAGGCTTTGGTGAAGCAGGAATAAATCTTCTAGAAAATACTTGTCAGTGTATTTCCCGATCACCATCAAGTGGCCGGGGAGCCAGTGCTAAGTATAGAAGCGACTTTAAGACAATCAAGCAATTTGACAACTGAATATGGTAATCAAAACGGAGAGAGCATCTAAATCCCAATCTATCGGGACATGATGGACCAACAGTGAAAACTGTTAGCCTAATGATTATCAAAATAATAAGATAGTATTAAATTTGACGCGGGCCCTCTCATCCAAAATGAAAGGGCCCGTTTTGATTTAGCAGGTTTGGCGAGGAGAGAGGTATTTGAAGAGGCGCAGAAATCATAAAAATACCGCCTCCTGTCTCCTCACCAAACTCTTCTAAAATTAAGAGTTACATCGTTCTTTATCGAAGTTGTTCTTTATTCAAGCAATGGTATCGAATTTAGGTAATTAAAATGAACCAACATTATATATTCCGCAGTCCGATTCATGAGAGAAATGGATTTGTGGAATAGGAGAGAGTTCATTTCCTAAGCGCAATACTTTGCTAATTCGCTCGATAGGATAAACGCTTCAATTTTTGAAGCCGGTACTTATCAAGTTGGCAGAAGCGAGCCAATTTGTGTCGGTACATTGTTCCAAGTAAGTGAGTGTCGAGAGTCCCGTTTCGGGGAAGCAGACCGCTGAAAGGCAAACCTATCAACTGTTCTCATAAGGAGATCGGCTGGAGAAAAGAGATTAACCCCCTTTTGTCTCCAGGAATCTCCTTGATAAGAAAATCAGGTCAGAAGTTTGTAAAAAATGTGGCTCCTTATAAGATGATGTGTCCGCGTCATTTGATAAGGAGTCGCATGGTGCGACTTTTGGCCATTCACCGAGCCGATCGGTGAAACTTCATAAGGAGAAATCCATGAAGATCATGAACTTGACCCCCCACGCTATGGTGATCTTCGACTCGACCGGTGCGACGGAAGTCGCCCATGTCGAGGCGAGCGGCAAGGTCGCTCGGGTACTGACCGAGACGACCGAGGCGGGGGTCGTCTCGATCGACGGGGTCGAAATCCCCGTCGTGAAAACCAGCTACGGGCAGGTGGAGAACCTGCCCGAGGTCGAGGAGGGTACCACGTTCGTGGTGTCCATTCTCGTCATCGGCGCCCTCCGGGCGCTGGGCATCAACCGGGGGGACGTCGTCTCCCCGGACACGGGTCCCCAGTCCGTCGTTCGCGACGGTGAGGGGAAGATTCTGGGTGTCAAGCGCTTCACGCGCTAGGCCCTTCAATAGCGCTCCGTGTAAGCGCTTCAAGGTTCTGGGGAGAGAAGATACGGCTTCTCTCCCAATCATCGTTCTTTTAGGAGGTTAAGAGTTTTCCGGAAGTTTCTCTCGCAAAAACTTCCATCCTTCTGCCGATGAGTTCGGCACTGATGAGCCCATAACCAAATAATGCAGGGCGAAAAGGAAAGTGTACGAAAATTAGTGTAAATTTCTGCGCTTAGGAAATAATGATTTGTTTCTTGAGCGCAGGAATCCCCTGCAAACAAAAATGATCCTACCCGTGGGGTCAAACAAGAGGAGAAAGCCATGTGGACGAAGATTGAGATGGGTACTGGAACCCCCGGAAAGCTTTGGACTGGGGACAACTTCGAGTCGATCTCGGGCAAGTTTGCCCGTGTGGAGCTCGTCGAGTTCCACTCTCCGGCCAGCGGCGCCAGCACGCGGCGACTGTTCGTCGCCGAGGTGAGGGAGGACGCCCCTGAGGGCATCTACGTACCGACCCTCAGGATCTGCGCCGGCGGGGTCGGCTCGTTAGTGACCGCTGGCAGCGTGACACGCGAGCTCCGCGGTGAACCGATTGCACCCCAAAGGAAGGACTCCTGGGGTGAACCGATTGCCCTGGGTGCGAATAAACCCTGTCTCCTACCGCTCCTCGTCTGGAATTGGAGTGGTCGGATTGGGGGGTACATCATCCTCGATCCGGTTATGACCGAACGCGGGTACGTCCGGCACAACGAGGTGAACTCCGCGTTGCCCGGGTACGCATGGATCCACACCTACGAGGGGAGTACGCTCTCCGAGTATGTTCTGGTGAGGACGTACCAGGCGGACGATGACGGCTGTTTGGTAGACCCGATGCACACTCTACCGATCCACCGGGTGGTTACCTCCCTCCTCGCTCCGCCGGAGAGGGAGATCGAGATCGAAGAAGTCTCCGAGTAAACACCAGCGCTCCGTGTAAGCGCTTCAAGGTTCTGGGGAGAGAAGATACGGCTTCCCTCTCCATCATCGTTCTTTTTCAAGGGAGGTTAAAAAGGTTAAAGAGTTTCCGGAAGTTTCTCTCGCAAAAACTTCCCTCTTATCTTCAGACTATTATTCAGAAGAATAATATGCTGAAGCAGAGGAGGAAAATAGAAAAATCTTGTTCCTAAAAAATGTAAAAATAGCTGAAAAATGATTTTTCAAATAATTAAATATTTTAGCCAAATGAAGATAAAAATTAAACAGTTGCATCTGAATCTCCAAATTCCAAAATTTGCTCATCTAAGTAATACAGAAATGGGTGCATATTCTATGGGAGATGTTGTTTTAGAATCTAGTAAAAGGCACAATTCTGTGAATGGACTTGCTGTGGAGCTACCCGAGTGGACCAAGCGGTATCTTCCGCAAGAAATTCTCGGGACGGCGACCGCGATTGTTGGTGCATTCATTGCCCAATTGTTCACCTCGAATCCCATCGTGATCTCCTATGCGGGAACGGCTGGTGAAAATGTCGGTTTCTACGGCCTCGCTGTAATCCGGGAAATTCATCTCCTCAGGCGTTCGGAGAACAGCTCGATTTGGAAAATCGCCTGGCGGACGTTTCGCAATTTAGTTATGGAATTCGGTCCTGCTGAATTCATAGACAGCTCGCTGGTTCGCCCAGGATTTATGCTAGCTGCCCAGTCAGGTACCGGTTCTGTATTGGGAGGAATCATGATCGGAAAATTGGCGGCGGACATCGTGTTCTATGCCATAGCCGTAAATGGTTACGAGCTTCGCAAGAAGTTGTTCGGGCAGATTACCACAAAGTCTTTAGCAGAGGAAAAAAATAATTAATGATTAAAACCGCCAGTAATTCGCAGGGCAAAGAAGGTTAAAAGTATATTCTTTAATCTCTCTCTTTAGAATATATCATAATCTTTAAAATGCTCTGCGAATTACTGGCGGTTTTTTATTTGTTTAATTTGGAACTTTTGAATTTTTCCGGATGAAAAGGTTTAAGCCGGACAATTTTAGTATTTAAATTGAACTCTTTCAGTTTGGTCTCCAGAAGTTCAGTGAAAGCTATCTGATCATATCCCAGACAGATAACGTCTGGTGCGATCTCTCGGATGATTTGGTACTTATCACCTTCATATCCCAGTACCGCCCGGTCAACAGTGGGTTGATTTTGTACCGCTTCCAGCCTTTCATTTTGCGGTTTTTGCGGGATATGGTTTTTAACCTGGCTGATGGTATTGTCTCTGGCAACAACAGCCACTAAATAATCTCCGTGTTTTTTTGCTTGTTCAAAAAAATCAACATGCCCGGGATGGAGAATGTCGAATGCGCCGAACACCATGACTTTCCTCATTTTTTCTGCTCCTTTTTCAGTTCCATTATCTGATCACGTAGCATCGCCGCCTTTTCGAATTCCAGGTTCTTGGCGGCCAGATCCATCTGGTTTTGCATACTATTTATTACATAGGATAATTCTTCCTTCGGTACAATACTGGCATCAAATTTATCTGTCTCCTCTTCCTCAATTTTTCCTCCCGAAAGCCGTTCAGTTTTAATTGCTTTAATGATTGATTGAGGGGTAATCCCGCGTTCCTTATTATATTTAATCTGGTTATCTCTCCGGCGGTTGGTTTCGCTGATCGCTTTCCGCATAGAATCGGTCAGTCTGTCCGCATACATTATAATGTGGCCCTCCTGATGACGGGCAGCCCGGCCCATGGTCTGGACCAGCGCTGTGGCACTTCTTAAAAATCCTTCCTTGTCCGCGTCCAGTATCGCAATCAAAGATACTTCAGGGATATCCAGTCCCTCACGTAATAAATTGATTCCCACTATTACGTCGTATGTGCCCAAACGAAGTTCTCTTAAAATTTCTAATCTTTTGAAAGTATCGATTTCCGAATGCAAATAGTGAACGGCGATCCCCATTTCTTTCAGGTATTCTGACATCTCTTCTGCCATTCTTTTCGTCAGTACGGTAACCAAAACCCGTTGGTGTTTCTTCACCCGTTTTTGTATTTCCGCCAGCAGATCGTCTATCTGATGCTTGGTCGGTTTGATCTCAATAGTTGGATCCAGAAGCCCGGTCGGTCGGACCAGCTGTTCTACAATCTGCTTACTTAGCTTTCGTTCATAATCAGCCGGAGTGGCGGAAACATAAACGACCTGCTTTATTTTTTTATCAAACTCTTCAAAATTGAGCGGACGGTTGTCTTTCGCGGACGGCAGGCGGAAGCCAAAATCAACCAGCGAATTTTTGCGTGAACGGTCACCGCCGTACATCGCGCCGATTTGTGGAACGGTCATGTGCGATTCATCGATGAACATCAGAAAATCATCCGGGAAATAATCCAACAGAGTATAGGGAGGGTCGCCGGCATTCCGGCCGTCAAAATAGCGGGAATAGTTTTCAATCCCACTGCAGAATCCGGTTTCTTTAATCATCTCCAAATCATATTTGGTCCGCTGTTCTATCCTTTGCGCTTCAATCAATTTATTTTCTTGCTGGAATTGTGCCACCTGCTTTTTCATATCCGCCCTGATATTTTTCATGGCCAATTCCTGCTTGGCAAAAGGAACCAGATAATGCGTGGCAGGATAAATGACAATCTCATCTAGATTTCCATGTACCGCACCGGTCAGTGCGTCAATTTCCTTGATCTGGTCAACACTGTCGCCCCAGAACTGAATCTGATAGGCGATCTTTTCCGAAAATATCGGGAAGATATCGACGACATCCCCACGGATGCGGAATGTCCCACGGCCGAGGAATGTATCATTTCTTTTATATTGGATCGTGACCAGATCTTTTAAAAATTGCTTCCGATTAAGATTATTTTTTTTGTTGATAACAATTCCTTCATCCTTATATTCCGTCGGTTCGCCAAGTCCGTAAATACAGGAAACGGAAGCAACAATTATTACATCCCGTCGCGAAATCAGTTCCTGGGTGGAAGCGTGACGCAGGCGGTCAATTTCCTGGTTGATGTCAGTTTCTTTTTCAATATATGTATCAGTGCGGGCGATGTATGCTTCTGGCTGGTAGTAGTCATAATATGATACAAAATACTGAACGGCGTTATGGGGAAAGAAATCCCGGAATTCGGAAGCCAGTTGTGCCGCCAGGGTTTTGTTATGGGAGATAATCAAAGTTGGCCGCTGCACCCTAGCAATGACATTGGCCATGGTAAATGTTTTTCCACTGCCGGTAACGCCGAGCAGGGTCTGATCGCGCATACCTTTGTTCAGTCCCGCCACAATCTTCTCAATCGCCTGCGGTTGATCGCCGGTTGGTTTAAAACTAGACTCCAGCTTAAATTTATTCATCGAAGGTAAATATTAGATTAGTATTTCTTCTGCACAAATCCTGACCGCCTGTGGTGAGTGAAGTCCCGCTGAGCGGGACGAAGTCGAACCATAATGTGATGGTTAGCCGCGAATTAATTCGCGGCGCTCTATGATTATATCAGTAGAATCCTGATGCGAAAAGGGTTGAGCCCGTTAGAAATTTTGTTTCTAAACAGGCTTGACAAAATGATTAATATATTATACCATCCCCTGTTTAGATCTGGGCATTCCGTTCAGTTCTAAACATCCTGGTCGAATGTACCCTGACGAAAGTTGATCATTGTGAACGTTCTATGGACACATGACTTTCTGCGCAAGCTCGTGCAGAATGGGGTGTCGGAGGAGAACCAGCCGCTCCTGTTCGATCCCGCCCACCACAACACCACGTGGCACGAGCACTCGCTCATGCGCCACAACGCGTTGGTTGTGGAGTCTGCTCAACGCATCCTGGCACTGACCGGCGTCGACGTGGTAACCGCGGCCGTCTTCCACGATCTGGGGAAGCTCGGCATGTTCGACAACGCGATCGCCACCGGCGACTACTTTTTCGCCGGCCACGAGCAACTCTCGGTCAAGCTGGCGGAAGAGCAGGGTTTGAGCGGTGACGTACTCCACATCATCCGGTATCACGACATCTCGTACCAGCACAAGCCGGACAACATTCTGTCCAAGCTGTGTGCGGGCGATGTCGGGATGTTGCGTCATCTGCTGGCGATCGCTGCCTGCGACACGGCCGGCAAGGGCTGGACGGATGCGCAGTGTGTCCAGCGGCCACAAGTCGCTGAGAAATTCCGGCAGGTATGCGAAATGGCGTATGTCAATCCGCAGTTCGCCGGAGTGATCCAGCAGGCCTGCCTGGAGTGGTAGCTCAGCTACCAGTGTTCCTTTCTTGAAGCACTCCTCGGAGCGCTTCTTTTTTTATTTGCCCAAATCGGTAAATTGTTTTATTCTTAATAAGTAATATGAAGAATATGAATAAAAAAACAAAGAATATTTTACCCAGATTTTTAACAATATTTGCGTTATTTGTTGTGTTGATAATCCCTCACATCAGTATGGCGGTAGATGAATCTGAAGCAGAGGCAGAGGCATGTGTTGAAAGTAAAATACTTCCTCCTTGCACGTGTGATGGTAATTGTAGACTTGAAGATATGCTTGTTCTGGGAGTAAATATTTTTCAGATGGCAATCAGTTTGCTTGGAGCAGTTTCTGTTGGGTTTATTATCCTTGCCGGTATCATGATGATGACATCGGGTGGAAGTTCACAGAGACTAGAAATGGGTAAAAAGATTCTCTCCGGTTCATTTGTCGGTACAGCTATTGTCATGATGACATGGCTGATTATTAATACAATTTATTTTTTTGCGGCTGGTGGAAATGGAACTGTTTTCGGAAAAAATTGGTTTGATTTAAAAGAATATCCGCCAATAGAAATAATCCCGGCTGTATATATTAGCGATGATCAGGGGAATGAAGTTCTTGTTACACCGGAATGTTCTGATTTAAAAACAGTTGCGGCTGCATACGGAGTGCCATATCCTAGACAGAATTCTCCCGAAGTTGAGAGATTAAAAACGTGTATTCAGACTAATATTACCTGGAGTCTGGTTGATACTGATCAAATTTTTACCTATGATGTTTCACATGATTCATGTAATTATACTCGAGGTAAACCAGTATGTGAAACAAGTGGCAAATGTTCTCATTCTTCCAAAAAGAGACCATCTTGTCACTATGGTGGGACTAGTGGAAGTAATGGTGCAGAGGCAATTGACTATAATGCAAGAGACAATTCACTACATGGGGAAACGATTCTCTATAATCAAATAAAGGCAGCGGTAGATGGTCCGTGTAATTCGCTTGTTGGCTATGATTTATTTGAAATATATAAAAAGGCTGATGGTTCTTATAATCATGCACACACTCATTTGAGTACAACAGCATGTGATGGAAATTAAATAATAAGCTTAAAAAAGTATAAATCAGAGGCTCTCCTCTGATTTTAGTTAATAATTGTGCTTATGCTATTTTTTATTTTCTAATTGTTCTGAGTAGTATTTGATGAATAAATACCAATGTAAGATAATCGCAGTATCCAAACATTATGAAAATTAGTAATTATTAACCTTAGATACTATGTCAGAACCTCTACCCTATTTTTTTATTTAATATTTAGGAATATAATGTAAGTAGTAAATCGCTCATAACAGGTTTTAGAGGGTGGCGTTCGTCATCCAGAAGCGGAGGCGTTGCCATGTCCAAAACCACTGCTCCTATCGAGCTAATTACTTCCGGGTTTGTGCGTTGTACGCAACGCCCGCGCGCTTCTGTTCATCTGGTAGTTGGTAGAGTCTACCATATCGGGGCGCGAGATGAAGTTGTGTGCTCCGAAAGTAAGATGGTTGCTCTGGATCCTGCCGATCCTGATCTGAAAACCATTTCTGTTGCGAAGGATCTCCTTCGCTGGCCCTTCTTTGATGCGGTGACTTAAGTCCCGCTATATGATCATAAGGCGCACTTCTCCCTGGATGTTGCGCTTTTTTTTGGATTGACAAAGGCACTTTATTCAAGTAAATTATAATTGACTCTCGTTGCATTGTTTTCAAAGTGGGAGGGTGCCATGGAAGGCTCATCAACAGGTTCGACCTATCCTGAATGGAGCGATTTGTTCCAAGCAGGCGATGTGTTCGCAGACGAAGTGGCCGCAAGATCGGCGTATGCCCCCAAGATGAGGGGGTTGCCGTGCGGCTGTCACCACACCTTCGTTCCGAGGTCGGAAAAGGACTTCGATCCTGAATTTGATCCGGCAAACGAGCTGGTCGATTCCAGTCCCAAGGCAGACTAGCCCAACACCCGAATTCAATTCAGGAAACAGTCCCAAAAATCGTTCGCCCGAACAAGATACGAGAGTCAGGGTAGCCCCACGGTTACCCATTTTTTTATTGCTTGCGTAACTGCCTTGAGTTTGCCATAATTGGACTATGATTACGTATTTAAAGGGGACTATCAAGTATAAGAATAAAGGATATATTGTTCTGGATGTTCACGATGTCGGATATCAGGTTTTTGTATTGCCTCTTTTGCTTGAAAAATCAATTGTTGATTCGGGGATTGAACTCTATACATATCAGAATGTTACAGAAAATAAAGTTGAGTTGTATGGTTTCAGGAATATCTCAGAATTGGAATTTTTTGTACAGTTGATCCAGATTTCCGGGATCGGACCGAAATCAGCCATTGGTGTCATGAACCAGGCAAGTATCGAAGATATCAAACGAGCGATTATTCATGGCGACTCATCAATGCTGACAAGTGTTTCCGGTATCGGGAAAAAGACGGCTGAGCGGATTATCTTGGAGTTGAAAAATAAAATTGATATTTCGGACAAAGAGAATAAGGAATTTTTGCAGGAATCCGGTTTTCAAGAAGATGCGGATGCGATTGATGGTCTGGTCAGTTTGGGGTATTCGCTCAGAGAGGCAAGAGAGGCAATTAAGCATATTCCAAAAGAGGCAAAAACGGTGGAAGAAAAAGTTAAAGCATCACTCAAAGTTTTAGGCAGAAAGTAGAATATTTATGGAAATAAAAAAAATTGAGAATTTTGCGGCTGCGCATGAATTCGTTTCTAACCACGCACTGGCCAGCGGGGCTTTTTTACAGACACAATTTTGGGGAGAGTTCCAGAAGGAATGCGGTTTGTCTTATTGGTATCTCGGCGCGTTTGATGGTGAAGATTTGAGAGGAGTCGCTTTGGTATTAAAAATTTCTCTTCCTCTCGGGAAAAGCTATTTATACTGTCCGAAGGGACCAGTTGTCGATCCGGGCAGTGGTGCATTGGGTGTACTACTTTCAGAGATAGGTCATATAGCAAAGAACGAAGGTTCGCTGTTTCTGCGTTTTGAACCAGCCTTCCCGGAAGAATTTTCACAAAAAATCCAATCTCAGTTGAAAGCCAGAATAGTTAAAGAGGTTCAGCCAAAATCAAACTGGGTTTTGGATGTTACGAAATCTGGTGATGAATTGTTGTCGGCGATGAAACAGAAAACACGCTATAATATCCATCTGGCGGAGAAAAAGAAATTAGCCATCAGAAAATCATGTGATGCTAAGGATATAGAATTGTTTTTTGCCCTGGCTGATGAGACGGCAAAAAGAAACGGAATTAATACGCATAGTAAAAATTACTATACTAAAATGATGGAGTCACTGTCTGCGCACGGCTTGGTCAAACTGTATCTTGCTGAATATGACGGTAAAACTATCGCTGCCAATTTCATGCTTTATTTCGGCGGTGTAGCCACATATCTACATGGTGGGTCTAATTCCGAATTCCGTAATCTGATGGCGCCATATTTATTGCAATGGCAGGCGATTCAGGATGCAAAAAATGAAGGTAGCAAAATTTATGACTTCGGTGGTGTCTCACCGGAAAATGATGATGTCCATAAATGGTCCGGTATTTCCCGTTTTAAAAGAGGTTTTGGCGGAAGGCAAATCAACAGTGTCGGGACGTATGATACTGTTTACAGTCCATTTTGGTACCGGTTATATACGACAGTAAGAAAATTCAGGTAATATTTACATGTCTTGCACGAAAACAGAATATCACTTAATATAGAGTACGTTAGCCTGATAAGGGTGATTTTTTTAAGACTTATATTTACTATAAAATGATCAAAAAAGTGGTAATAGCTGCGGCAGGTCGTGGTACCAGAATGCAGGGTTTAAGCAAGGATAAGCCGAAACATTTGATTGAGGTCAACGGCAAACCGTTTTTATATTATCTATTGGAGAATCTTAAAGCCGCAGGGCTTACGGAAATTATTATTGTGGTTGGATATAAAAAAGAAGTGCTGGAAAAATTTGCCAACAAATATGATCCAACTATGACAATCATCAATCAATTTGAAAAATTGGGTGATGAATATGGCACTGCGTGTCCGATTAAATGTGTTGAGGACCTGATTGGGAACGAGCAGTTTATTTCTGTATGTGGCGATGATCTGTATTCAGTTCCGGATTTGAAAAATATGATGGTGAACGACAATTTCCATTACGTTGCCGGAAAAGTTTCTGAAACACCGGAAACAAAAGGTGTTTTGATCACGAACGACGGATATTTGGAAAAGATTATTGAGAAACCAAAAGAATTTGTCGGTGACCTGGTTAATACCGGGATGTATAAGTTTACCCCGGAAATTTTTGAAATAGTTAAAGGGGTCCGGCTGTCATCACGGGGAGAATATGAACTGACGGACAGCATTTCCTATCTGGCAAAACAGAAGAAAGTAAAAGTGAAAAAAATAAAAGAATATTGGCTTGAATTTACCCGTCCGGAAGACGTTATCGCGGTCAGTGATTTTCTCAAAAATAAGCAGAAATAATTTAAATGCCGAAGAAAAAGAATGTTGTCACAATCGGCGGAGGGACGGGGACCTCTGTAGTTTTGTCTGGCTTAAGGAAATATCCGGTTAAACTGTCTGCGATTGTAACCATGATGGACAGCGGTGGTTCAACCGGCCAGTTAGTTCGTGATTTCAATGTCCATCCGATGGGGGATGTTCGTCAGGCATTACTTGCATTGTCCCGCGCGGAAAAAGAGCGCAGGGATTTTTTTGAATTCCGCTTTGATCAGGCTAACCTGCTTGGCCATAATGCCGGAAATTTGTTTTTAGCCGGATACGAAAAACAGTTAGGTAGTTTTGAGCAGGCAATAAAGAAGGCATACGAATATCTGGAAGTAGAAGGCGAGGTAATTCCGGTGACATTAACCAGAACCGAATTAGTAGCGCAGCTTGCCGGGGGCAGAAAAATATTCCAGGAACATTCATTTGACGATTTGGTTAAGAAAAAAAATACATTTCAAAAATTACTATTAAGCAAAAGGGCTTCAGCGAACCCGCGCGCAATCAGCGCTATTAAAAAGGCAGATGCAATTATCATTTGTCCGGGTAATCCGCTGCGGAGCGTATTACCGAACTTTTTGGTAGGTGGGATCCGGCAGGCATTTAAAAATTCAAAGGCACCGGTAATATTTTGTGCAAACCTATTAAATAAAAAAGGTCAGACCGATTCAATGGATTTAGCTGAAGTAGTAGATTTTTTTGAAAAATACATTGGCAAGGGCGTGATTGATTATGTAATATACAATTCTGAGAAAATCAGCGGAAAGATGCTGAAAAAAAGTAAACTTGATGATGAAGTTATAATGCCAATCAACGAGAAAAAATTAAACAGCGCTGATTATCAGGCCGTCTCCGCATTATTACTTGCCACGGAAGTCTATCAACAGAAAAAATCTGATGTTTTGTTGAAACGGACCGGGATTAGACACGATCCAAAAAAGCTTGCTACAATAATTATGCAGATTATCCAAAAAGCATCCAAATGAAAATAGTATTAGATTTCGACCATACACTCTTTGATACCGAGATGTTTAAGCAGGCTCTGCAGGACCGGCTGTCTTTGTTTGGTGTCACAACGAACCAGTTCAATTCAAATTATCGGATAATAAAAGAACAACTGGGATATTATAATTACAAGGAACATCTGAAACTGCTGGCGAAAGACGTAAAGATCGACGAGAATGATCTGTTATTGAACTTTAATGAGGTTGTCAGTTCAGCCAACGAATTTCTATATCCGGATGCGCTTAATTTTTTAAAAAAATTAAAATCAATACCAGACGCAGAACTTTATTTACTGACTTTTGGTCAGGATGAATTTCAACAGGCAAAAGTTGAGGCAAGCGGGATTAAACCGTATTTTGCCGAAGTTGCCGATACAATAGAATCTAAACTGGTTTTTTTTGATCAAAATGAGAATCTCCAAAGCGCAATATTTTTGGATAATCGCGGTAAGACAATCGACGAGATTAAAACAAAGTACCCAAAAATTATTACTATATGGATCAAACGGACAAATACTCCTTACGATGATGAGGGTTGTGAACGGACGGATTTCCAGGTGGATTCTCTCAGTGAGGCTTTGAAATATATTTCCGATACAAAAAAATAGTTTTAGCTGCTTACTTTATCCTTAACTTCAAATATATGAGTGAAATAAATCAGGACGTCCATGGTCATCACGTACTTGGCGAAAGCGATGCTAAGGACGGGATCAATCACTTGGACCATAAACTGGATAGAGCTGAGGCGGAGGTTTTTTTTGCTCAGGCAAAAATGCACGGATCGGTTGAGTTTGAAGATGGGCACGGTAAGAACTATACTTTAACTAGGAATTCGGATGCGACATATACTGTCGAAAAGAGAAAAGATGGCGGAGGTTGGTTCTAACAAAAAAATATGATCAAAGAATTTTTAAATCCGGATCGGTTTACTTTAGGGTTGGGTCGTTTAGCGGCAAAAATAACTCCCCGGCCAAACGTTTGGACGGTAATTTCCTTTGTCCCCGCGGTTATCGGGTTTGTTTTGGTCGCTTGGGGAAATATTATCTGGGGGATCATCATGTTTTTTCTGGCAGGGGCGATGGATTCGATTGATGGTGCGGTAGCTCGTTCACAGAACCGCACAACCCACCTGGGCGCATTTTTAGACGGGACCGTTGACCGTTTTATTGATTTTTTATTAATCTTCAGCTTTTTATTTTTAGAGTTGCCGGATTTTTTTATGCCAATTTCCTGGTGGATTGTGATTGCTGTTTATTTTGCCCTGATGCCGACTTTTATCGTGGCTTACGCCAATCATCGCCTGGCAGTTCCAGATCCGACGGAAAAAGTTATCTGGCGCATATTGCACCGAACGGAAATGTACCCATTGTTTGTGATTGCATTGATTATGGCTGTGTTTAGTTTGGATTGGTCAATGTATATTATTGTATTTACTACGATATTTTCTATTATTACAACTTTTCAAACAATCTATCTGACGGTCACAAAATCAAAAAATTATCCCCAACAATAGATCAGAAAAAATGAAAAAGATCAAAATGATCAGAATTGATGAAACTCCGCGAAAGTTTCCCCAACATTCCCTGAAGATTCTCATGGATCCGTCTTCAGAAACGCGCTCGATAGGCAGAGGCAACCAGTTTTCCAAACCGCCGTTTTCGACTTCACCCTTTCCTTTTAATAAGGATCAAAGCAGTAAAGGGCAATCATTTTTAGGATCTAATCAACATATGCATGGAGGAGAACACCCGGAAGGTATCGAAATGCCACCGCATATTATTAATCAATTAATCAGGACTAATGATTTAATTGTGGCTTTCAGCGCGGAACTGGAACAGAGGAAAGTGGCTCGAAATTATATTCAAGAGTTCCAGCATGACAGTTTTAAAATTGGACTGAAGGTTACGGAGGGCATATTCTTGCAGACTATTCAGCCCCATTTGGCCAGTAGGCAGTTTGATTTAGTGTCGATCCATATAGAAAACACCGTAATCACATTAGAGAATTTTGAATCTGAAAGAATCGGATCATCATTTAAAATATCCGCTTTAAAACAAGCCTGCATTGAACTGATCCCTTTGATCAGAGAACTAAAAGAGTATTTTGGGTTGGAATAATTTATGAACCAGAATGTAAAACTGGTGGTATATGTGCCCGTGAGTTATGCTGACCGTGTCCGTGATGCTCTGGCTAAATCCGGAGCCGGCCATGTGGGTAATTACGATTTTTGCAGTTTTTCCAGCAAAGGGATTGGTCGTTTTAGACCCATCAAAGGATCCGATCCGGCAATTGGCAAAATTGGTAAATTGGAAGAAGTTGAAGAAGAGCGGATTGAAGTGCTTTGCCCCCGGGAAAAAGTAAATGCGGTGATAAAGGCAATGATTGAAGCACACCCGTATGAAAAAGTTGCCTATGATGTTTATCCTGTTGAAAATCTGACCTAGCAGCTTAAAATAACTGCTGAAATACGTTATACTAGAGAATAGCAAATTATTCTCTATTTTTGTTGGCATGATTAAATTGTTTACCTATAAATCGCCGATTATTGCCCTGGTATGCATGGGTATATTTTTGTTCATGCAGAATATTACATTTGCGGAAAATGTAGAAGAAAAAAATGTTAATGGTGAATTTGAAAAAGGAACTCTGCTGGTAAAATTTAATCCAGCTGTCAAAGAAGCAATCAACCTTGAAGCGCAAAAAGTTAATCTGCCGAGCGTTAACCATCTCAATGCGAAATACGAGCTGAATTCTATAGAACCGCTGTTTCCAGAAGGGGCAGAAAACCAAGTTTATAAATTGTCTTTTAATTCTGAAAATGATCTACAGATACTGCTGAATGATTTTCAAAATAATGTTTTAGTTGAATTTGCGGAACCGAACTATTCAGTGCAGGCACAAACATTTGCGCCGAATGATCCTTACTTCGCCAATCAATGGAATTTTGAAAAAATTAATGTTCCAGATGCATGGAATTATGATATTACATTGCCGGAGTATGGAGGTGACCCGTCAGTTATTGTGGCTGTACTGGATACCGGTGTAGCTTATGAAAACAATGATACATATATCCAGGCATCGGATTTAGCGGATACAAATTTTGTCAGCGGGTATGATTTTGTTAATAGCGACACGCATCCTAACGATGACAACGGACATGGCACTCACATAACCGGCACTATTGCGCAAAACACCAACAACAGTTTAGGGACCGCCGGTATTGCTTTTAACAGTTCGATTATGCCTGTTAAAGTTCTGAACTCTGAGGGAAACGGCGATATGGCGACAATTGCGCAAGGCATAAATTTTGCTGTTACAAACGGGGCGGATGTTATTAATTTGAGTTTGGGGGGAACAGTTGACTCAGCTGTTTTAAGAGAGGCTATCCAAGATGCTTTTGCTGCCAATGTGGTTATTGTGGCAGCCACCGGGAACAGTAGCACTCCTACCTTATTATATCCTGCAGGTTATGATGAAGTAATCGCGGTCGGTGCAACAGGAGTAAATGATGAAATTGCCAGTTATTCGAATTATGGCACGGGGATTGATCTGGTGGCACCGGGGAATTTGATTTATCAGCAGACATGCAGAGTCATTGGTGAAGGTCTGGGTGATTGTTCATCAGTGCAATATGCATATTTTAATGGGACATCCATGGCTACCCCACACGTATCTGCATCAGTGGCACTTCTTTTAGCATATGGTGTTGATCCTGTAAATATTCAAGTGGCATTACAGGACAATGCTGAAGATTTAGGCAGTATCGGATATGACACCACGTTTGGATATGGCAGGCTTGATATTGGCACCGCCTTCAGTTATGTGGCTGGAGATTCCATGCCGCCCGCTAACCCGGAGATTATGGGATTTGATACTTCAGAAAAATTACATTCGTTAACAAGCGGTGATCGCTATGATTATCTGACTCCGTATTTTGAATGGGAAAGGGCGGTTGATGATATTAACGGGATTGCCGGTTATTATGTTTATTTTGGTACGGATAGAAATGCGGATCCCGTATTAGAAGGAGAGTTTATAGATGATAATTTTTATACCGCAGACAATCTCTCGGGCGAGGATGATATAACATATTACTTAAATCTAAAGACAGAAGACACCAACGGTAATATTGCTTCAAGTGCAAAACAGTTTGTCTATATCATTGATACTGAACCGGATTATATCGTCATTGGTCCGAGTCCCGGCGGTGGACCGCAAGTCCGTGTTTTTGAACAGGATGGAACGCTAGTTTCACAATTCTTCGCATATGGAGAAAGTTTCCGTGGGGGTGTGAATGTAGCGGTTGGTGATCTGGACGGGGACGGAATTGATGAGATCGTGACAGGTGCCGGAATCGGCGGCGGTCCTCAAGTACGGGTGTTTGATTACCGTGGAGTACCAAAATTCACCAACGGATTTTTTGCCTACGCGGATCACGTCCGCAACGGTGTGTATGTGGCTGTCGGCGATTTGAATGGTGACGGCAGAGGAGAAATAGTTACTGGTACTGGCACGGGCTCCGGCCCGCATGTGCGTACTTTTGACCGTTTTGGTAAATCAGTTTTTTCACCCGGATTCTTTGCCTACGCGGATCACGTCCGCAATGGAGTTTATGTAGCATGCGGAGATCTGGACGGCAACGGAAGGGATGAAATTATTACCGGCACTGGCAAAGGTTCCGGTCCGCACGTCCGAACCTTCAACTATATCGGCAATGCAGTTTTTACCCCGGGTTTCTTTCCCTATAATTCTGCATTTCGCGGTGGCGTCAGAGTGGGAGTTGGTGACCTGGACGGCAACGGGCGTGAAGAAATTTTGACCGTTCCTGGAATCGGCGGTGGTCCGCAGGTCAGGGTATTTGACCGTTATGGCAGAGCTAGTGTGACAAATGGATTTTTTGCTTTTGAAAAAAGTTTCAGCGGGGGGTCTTTTGTCGCCGGAGGCGATACTAACCAGGACGGGTTGGATGAAATAATAGTAAGCGTCGGTTCGGGGAGCGCACCATTAATCAGAGTTTTCAATCAAACCGGTGCGACGATTGAAAGCCAGTTCTATGGCTTACCACAGTCTTTTACGAACGGCATTATTATTTCTGCCGGGAGGGTGAAGTAAATGAAACTGAATGTCAGGGGAAAAGTGATTCACGGTGACGGCTTCGGCGCCCCCTTAGGATATCCTACGGCCAATTTGCGTATGCCGAAAAAAACAATCCCCAGCGGTGTTTATGCGGGATACGTAAAGTTTAAAGGGATTAAATATAGAGGACTGGTTGTTATTGGGATGCCTTCGCAAGTTGAAAAAAAACCTAAACTGGAAGTCTATATTCTGGATTTCAGCAAGATGATTTATAATCATTGGCTTTCAGTGCAAATAGTCAAAAAGATCAGGCCGTTAAAAAAATTCAACCGGCGCAATTTATTGTTGAAGACAATTAAAAATGACTGTCAGCAGGCAAGGTTGATACTGGATTTGTAATTTGTTTGCAAAGCTTGTTATTTTACCTAAGTTTAAGTAGTCTTAAAGGTATGAAATGGAAAACGCAGATAATCCGTCTGGAAACCCAGAAACAATTTGAATTGCTGGATTTAACATCCGAAATTGAGAACGAAGTTTATGATTCTGAGATTAAACAGGGAATTTGTATCATTACATCTACGCATGCCACATCGTCGCTGATCATTAATGAAAACGAGTCGGGGCTGAAGGAGGATATTTTAAATAGAATTTTGGCACTGGCACCGGATGGGGAAAATTATCAGCACAACCGTATTGATAACAACGCGCGTGCCCATGTGATTGCCAGTATCTTGGGTACTAGCCTAACATTAACAATTGAAGAAGGAAGGCTAGTCCGTGGTAAATGGCAAAACATCTTTTTTGTGGAACTGGACGGTCCGCGTGCAAATAGGGAGGTCATGATTAAGATATTTGGGGAGAAATAGTTGGTTTTTGTAAATCGTAATTAGTAATATGTAATTCGTAACTAGTAACTCGTAATCAGTAATATGTAATTTGTAAATAGTAATAGTATTAGTTACTTGTTACTAATTACCGATTACCCGTTACCAAACAAAATGAAATCATTTATAAGAAAACTTATTCCAAAATTCGCAATTCAGTATTACCACCGGACATTATCCTTATTGGGAGCTTTGTATTATGGTAACCCATCTCGAAAACTGATTGTAATTGGCATTACCGGAACCAACGGTAAAACAACCACCGTTAATTTTATTTCCCAGTATCTGGAATCCCAGGGTCAGAAAACCGGCCTGGCTTCCACGGTGAATTTTAAGGTTGATAAAAAAGAGTGGCTCAATGACAAGAAAATGACCATGCTCGGCCGTTTTCAAACGCAAAAACTTCTGCGTGATATGGTGCGGGCGGGCTGCGCGTACGCGGTGATCGAAACTTCCTCGCAAGGCGTGGAACAATTCCGCCACGTTAATATCAACTACGACCTACTAGTCTTTACTAATCTCACGCCGGAACATATTGAGGCACACGGCGGTTTTGAAAATTACAGAGATGCCAAAGAAAAACTGTTCGACCATCTGGCAAAGTGCAAGAAGAAAAACATAGATGGAAAACTGATTGATAAGATTATTGTCAGCAATGCAGATGATATGGAGACAGAAAGACTCAGGAGCTTTACTGCTGATAAATTTGTTACCTACGCTCTGGATCACACAGCTGACTATCAGGCGGATGGCCTGGATCTAAGCAGTGGAGCTTCTTTCGCATTGAATGGTGAGCGTATCAGCAGTACATTTATTGCCAAATTCAATGCGTATAATATTTTGGCAAGTATTACCTCGGTAGTCCAACTAGGATTTCCACTATCCGCGCTGGCAAAAGTAAATTTGCAGGGAGTACCGGGTCGGCAGGAGTGGATTACGTCAGAGAGTGGGAGTCAGAAGTTCAAAGTGATGGTGGACTATGCACCGGAGCCGACCAGTCTCGGTTTGTTATATGAAGCGCTAAGTGATATTTCCAGAAACAGTCTGATTCATGTTTTAGGTTCCTGCGGTGGCGGACGGGACAAAGCCCGCCAACCGGTCTTGGGGCAGATGTCCGGTAAAACTGCAGATGTTGTAATAGTCACCAACGAAGATCCTTATGATGATGATCCGATGGAGATAATCAATAATGTCGCCAAAGGTGCAGAAAGTGCCGGTAAAGTATTGAATCAAAATTTATTTACTATCGAAGACCGAAAACAGGCAATCGCCAAGGCTCTGAGTTTAGCCAGTCAGGATGATTTAGTATTAATTACGGGCAAGGGCGCGGAACAGCAGATGGCGGTAGCAAACGGCAGAAAGATTTCCTGGGATGATAGGAAAATTGTGCGTGAATTATTAAGAAAGAATGTATGAACTTTAAGCCTGACAGTCCTAAAAAACAAAACAGTTTCTTTGAAGTCGATGATGTCCGTGTTTATGGAGAACATTCTGGATCATTAAGAGTAGAGGAATTAAAACAATTGGAAATAAAAATAGAGAATATCATGCATATCGTCCGCCATTTTACCGGGCTGAGTGTTGAATCCCGAAGTAAGTTAGTTGGTCAGGAGCTGCAGAACGGAGAACAACGGCAAATTATTGATGATACGTTTGTAAATGCCCAACTGGAATCAACAGGATCAAAGTTTAATGATAAATTGCAGGATCCTGATCAAATAATTCAATTATGTAAAGATCTTATTATTCATTCAGTTCAATCCGGGAAAGACGTAGCATGGGTAAAGGAGACGGGAGGAGATTTTTCCGCGAAACTCCAGGTGGATGTTTCAGCAGAAATGAAAAAACAAATTGGACTTTCTGTCGATGACAAATTAGGAACCGCATCTGTGATCCCGATCACTCCGGAAATTGAAGAAAAGGTTTCCAAACAACAGAGAGGTAAGGGTGAGGCAAAAGATCTTGTGCAAATCAATGTAATTGAAAATATTCCTACTCCTCAAACAGATACTTTGATTATAGAAATTAAAAAACGTGAGGAAAATTCCGCGCCTTACTTATATACCGCATATACAGGGACGCTTGCACCTAGTCTTCCTCGCCCGGAAACGCAATCCGCAGAAGAATTAGAATACAACCAAACATGGTGGAATCGGCACGCATTTATTAAGTAATCGGATTTAAGACCAATAAAAAAACTCCGCTGGTTTTAGTAGCGGAGTGTCTTCAGAAAAGAGCGGTTTGCAGCCGTTTTTCATTTTGCTCGGATCTTGTCCTGGAGGATCAGCCCCTGCAGAAAAAGCTCGAGCGCTTCACCGCCCAGACGGTCCTGGATGGGGATTTCCACTAGGGTGTCGGAAGCGTTTTGGCAGGGGGCAGCCGACTTGTACTTGGGTTTTACTTGGCGAGACATCGGTTTCTCCTCCTGGGTTGAAAGGGCAAAGAAAAAAACCTCTGTTGTAGAGGTTCCGGTTGCATTATCGATTAAACGATATTCTATGTGTTAATGCAGAAAGAGACTCCACAACATTCGGTTGGGTGTTTCTTTGAGCGTTTAACTAGTAGCGTTATCGAATAGTTCATCTTGCGGTAATTTTAAATAAATATATTATATTAGTCAAACTACACTGGCAGTATTATTATTCCTTAATTTTGCTATAATTAATTTATAATGATTAAATAACATAAAAATGGAACAGACTGTTCAAGATTCTCAAATCGATGACAAGCGTTTCAAAGGGTTAAGGAAATTCAACCTGATCATGGGATTTTTTCATCTGGCGCAGGGTATCGCCATGGTCATCTTGAGCAGTGATTTTGCATTACCAATAACTTCAGTATTTGTAGAGTTTAATACACAAACTATGAAGCTAGAGCCGGTTTTGAAGGAAGTATTTCAATTGACAATTGGTCCTTTGATTGCCGGTTTTCTTTTCTTGTCAGCAATTGCCCATTTTATGATATCAATGCCGAGTATTAACCGCTGGTATGTAAAAAATCTCAAAAAAGGCGCAAACTACGCTCGATGGATTGAATATTCTTTCAGTTCATCGCTAATGATCGTAGTAATTGCGATGATAACGGGAATGTACGACGGAGTCAGTCTGATGCTGATGTTCTTTCTCAACGCCATGATGATCCTGTTCGGTTGGGTAATGGAGTTACATAATCAGAGAACGGAAAAAACCAACTGGACTTCTTTCTGGTTCGGTTCGCTGGCCGGAGCTATTCCCTGGGTCGCGATTGCCATATACTTATTCAATGCCGGATCAGAAACCCAAGGACCGCCGACATTTGTGTACTGGATTTTTGTCTCACTATTCCTATTTTTCAATGTCTTTGCCATCAACATGGTTCTGCAATACAAAAAAGTCGGCAAGTGGAAAGATTATCTGTATGGAGAAAGGGCTTATATTATTTTAAGCCTGGTGGCCAAGTCGCTTTTAGCCTGGCAGGTCTGGGCTGGAACGCTCCGACCGGTATAGAAAATTAAAATATCGATAATATTCTTCAATGTGGAATAAGTATATTACGAGAAGGCTGGGCGTGCAGGTTGCTCAGCAGTGGAACTATGGTTTCGGAAAAGCGATGAAAGAGACGTTGGGTCTTTCCATCACCGATACCTTAGTTTATCGTGACGGAAAAAAGACGGAGTATTATGTGAATAAAAAGCAACAGGAGATATACATCCAAGGTCTTTATCTGTTACTTGCGGATAAGAATTTTATCAGGGGTTTTCACAAAAAAGCTCAAAACAGATTGGAAAGAATCTTAATAACTACGAAAAAGGAATTAAATCAGGATCTTTCACTTCTCAATAATCATGAATTGCTGAATTTGTACCAGAAATTTATTCTGCCGAATACCGAGGAATTTTATATCTATATGTGGACAGTTTTCAATATTGGTGAGCCTTTATCCAACGTTGTATTAAATCATTTGAAGAAAAAAAATTCATATCAGACAAAAATTACTGAATATCTTTTAAGTTTTTCTTCTCCCCTCAAACCAAACGATGTAATTAATGAACGTATAGATCTTTTAAAATTAGCGATATTGAGAAAAAAGCTGAAAAGTGCAGATTTTAACCGCCGGCTGAATAATCATGTTCTCAAATACCGGCATATTCCTATGTTTGATTTTGATCACACGCCGTATCATGAAAAACAGTTTACGGAGGAGCTTCTACAAATAAAAAATCCGGAGAAGGAATTAAAAGAAATAAAAAAACATTTCTCGATGCGCGGTCGAGAATTCAAAACGAGACTATTACGGCTGAAGCCGGATGCAAAGCTACGTCAATTACTGGTGTTCATGAAGGAAAACGTCTTTTTGCGTGATTATCGGGATATGATCAGGCAGAAGCTGAACATTGAATTAAGAAAATTTTACCTGGAGATCGGTTCTCGACTTGGATTAACAATCAAACAGACAGCCACATTAACAAATTCTGAAATTGTTGAATACATTAAGTCAGAAAAAAAATTTCCGAAACGGGAAATCCTGGCACGGGAAAAGTTTTATCTGTTGATCCAGAAAAAGGATACGGTGGAAATTTTTTCCGGCAATAAAGCGAGGAGCAAAGCAAAAACAGAGCTGAATGTAATATCACACAGCAGGTTGAAGGAATTAAACGGGGTGGTCGGTTCGATAGGCAGGGCGAAAGGAAAAGTGCAGATAGTTTATACGAATCGAGATTTAGCAAAAGTAAAGAAGGGGGATGTTTTGGTAACCGCGATGACCAGACAAGATTTCGTCCCGGCGATTAGAAAAGCCGTTGCATTGATTACGGATGAGGGAAGTATTACCTGCCACGCGGCAATTATTGCCAGAGAGCTCGAAATACCATGTATTGTCGCTACAAAACATGCAACCCGGGTGCTTAAAGACGGGGATAGAGTGATAGTCGATGCCAGCTCGGAGAAAGGCATTATTAAAATCTGTGGATAACCTGTGAGTTGTGGTTTTAGGGCAGAAAAAAAACATAAAAAACTTAATAAAAACTGAAAAACCATCATCTTTCAGATTACAAAAAAGGCTAATATTAGCAAATATTAAATAATTGGATCATTTTTTAGACAAAATACTTGACAGAACTGAAAAATAGCTGTTAGTATCTATTTATCAACAATCTAATAAAAACACGACTGGAATAGTCTTAACGATTCTTCCTCGCAAACAAATAATGAGGAAGTTGTTTTAAT
>Ga0172379_10001601_pt1 | contig 44446 bp, 32 predicted proteins | sample GrowelOW334metaG_FD_119756 | JGI IMG/M metagenome (GOLD analysis project Ga0172379, IMG submission 119756) | Groundwater microbial communities from an aquifer near a municipal landfill in Southern Ontario, Canada - Groundwater well OW334 metaG | ecosystem: Environmental > Aquatic > Deep... | reverse complement strand
CCTCGCAAGAGGACGAAGGCAGGGTCAATGACTAGGGTGAAGTCGTAACAAGGCATCCCTAGCGGAAGCTGGGGATGGATCACCTCCTTTCTGGAGATACTCATACGAAAGTATGTGAATCCATGTCGACTGATCTTGATCTAGTATCAGAATCAGTGGGTAGACAGCGGTCTTTGTCACATTTGTGCAGTCAAACTAAATCCGTCTTAATGGCGGATTTTTTTATTTTGTGGATAATAATTTGACGCGATGTTTTTTGGGGAGTAATCTAATAGATAGTTTTATTTATTAATATAAAAATTATGTCAAGAGAATTCGGTGGTCCACCTCCAGAAACAATGGGGTTAAGAGGGAGGAAACCAAGAAGACCTGAATTTGGATCTAATAAAATTGTACCTAAAATCGGAGGAGAAACATCAGGGTTGATGGTTGATATTGAAAAAACATTCAACGTAGACAACCCTGATCTCTTACAAAATAATGTTTTTGGATCGAAAAGACCAGTCCCAGATAGACTTAGTAAGAAACCAACCCCAGAAGAATTAGATAGATAATAATTTAATTAGATATTAATAAAATATCAGCTGTTTAGCTGGTATTTTTGATTTTATTAAAAATGTGGTATAATATAATTATACTTACTAAGTATTAAAGTTCGTAGTATGCGAGGAGTCAAAAATTTATTCTTAATTAAAAGGGTTATTGAATTGAGAAGAATGGGGTTGAGTTATGATGAAATAATTTTAAAAACTGGAACTAGCAGATCAAATTTAAGTAGTTGGCTTTCGAATGTCTCTCTTTCTAAAAAAGTTGAAAAAAATTTATTAGATAAAAAAAGAAAGCATCTTTTTGAAGCAAGAAACAAAGCGCTCATAGTTTTAAAACACAGAAGAGATAATCAGGAAACTATTACTGAATTAGAAGTGGATAAAACTTTGTCCAAAATTGATTTTGATAAAAATTATAATGAGGCTTTGTTGGCAATGTTATATTTGGGTGAAGGTTTTAAAATGAAATCCGCTATTGGTTTAGGAAATTCTAATCCAGATATAATGAAGTTGTTTGTTGGGCTGTTGCGTTCAGTATATGATTTGGACGAAACAAAATTTAGGATTTACCTTCATTTAAGGTATGATCAGGATGATATTTTAGAGAAAAAATTTTGGTCTCAAACACTGTCTATACCCCTAAATAAGTTTGGAAAGACTCAGTTTGACAAGAGAACACAGGGTTCAGAGACGTGGAAAGATTATCATGGTGTTTGTTCTGTGTACTATTATGATGCAAAAATAGAGAAAAGGTTGACAATTTTCCAAAAAAGTATTATAAATAGAGTGTTAAAAATCGGAAGGAAGGGCGGCTAGCTCAGTTGGTTAGAGCGTTTGATCGACATTCAAAAGGTCACAGGTTCGAATCCTGTGTCGCCCACAGAGGCAAATACGGGCGTGTAGCTCAGATGGTTAGAGCGCGTCACTGATAATGACGAGGTCATAGGTTCGATTCCTATCACGCCCACAGATCCCGATTGTATCGGGATTTTGAATTTGCCAAAAGCAAAAAAATAGGGTATTATAGCTGTTATCTAATATAAATTATGTCTGAACAAAACAAACAATTTTGGTCGGTACTGTTAAGCTATTTAAAACGCTATTTAGCTGGTGCTGGTTTGGCGTTACTTGAATTTGTTAAAATTGCGGTTTTGGCTGGTATTACTATTGCATTGGTGCGGTATTTTTTGTTTAAACCTTTTTATGTCAAAGGTGCCTCCATGGAGCCAAATTTTTACGATCATGAATATTTGATTATTGATGAGTTGAGTTATCGATTAGGTGATCCAAACCGTGGTGATGTGATTGTGTTTCGATATCCAAACAATCCAAAAGAATTTTTTCTAAAACGTATCATTGGACTACCAAATGAAAGAGTAAAAGTTTCTGAAGGATCCGTCACTATATATAACGATGCACATCCCGAAGGATTTTTAGTAAAAGAAAGTTATTTACCTTCTGATATTACAACTGAGGGAGAGAAAATTTTATCACTTAGTAAAAATCAATATTATGTAATGGGGGACAATCGCCCCAACAGTTTTGACTCACGTCGGTTTGGCCCAGTCGATGAAAATCTTATTGTCGGTCGTACTTGGTTGCGCGGTTGGCCGTTGAATCGTATTCAAATTTTTCAAACACCTACTTATTAAAAAATAATGATATGCCAAAAATTGAAAAAAAGGTAAAAGCAAAAAAGGTGGAAGCTAAAAAAGTAGTGAAAGTTGTAAAAGAAAAATCAGCAAAAGAAAAAGAATCCCAACCAACTGATCGTAGTAAAAAAACATACAACCTATTACGCGGGATGCATGACATTTTGCCAAAGGATGAAAAATATTGGAAGCCGATGTATCAGAGTGCCAGTGATTTGGCTTCCCATTTTCAATTTGGACGTATTGAAACTCCTATCCTCGAAGAGACTGGGTTGTTTGTGCGTTCTCTTGGCAAAGGAACTGATGTAGTAGACAAAGAAATGTACGCATTTGAGGATAAAGACGGTACCAAGGTTTGTATGCGCCCTGAGCTCACTGCCGCGGCAGTACGTGCCTATATCATGCACGGTATGTTCAATATGCCTCAACCTGTAAAGATGTGGTATTGGGGCCCAATGTTTAGACATGATCGTCCCCAGGCTGGTCGCTATCGTCAATTTCATCAGGTAGGTTTTGAAACTTTCGGACATGCAGACCCTTCTGCTGATGCAGAACTTATTTTGGTAGCTTTTGATTTTTATAAAGATTTGGGATTACCTGTTGAAATCCACATCAATAGTTTGGGCACCCCAGCTGAACGTGCCAATTATAAAGTTGAATTGGTAAATTATTATCGCAGTAAACGCTCATATCTTTGCGAAGAATGTCGCAATCGTTTGGTGAAAAATCCGATGCGTCTTTTGGATTGTAAAGAAGAACGTTGTCAGAGTGTCAAAGAAGAAGCGCCGCAAATTATCAATTGGTTGGGAACAGAATCCAAAAATCATTTTATGAAAGTTTTGGAATATTTGGATGAGTTGGCAATTCCATATCAACTTGATTCGACTTTGGTACGCGGTTTAAATTACTATACTCACACGGTGTTTGAAGTGTATGCCTCCGAGACTGAGGTTGGTTCTCAAAATGCTTTAGGTGGCGGTGGACGTTATGATTTGTTGGTAGAAGAAATGGGCGGACGTCCAACTCCGGCGGTTGGTATGGCTCTTGGATTAGAGCGTAGTGTTTTGGCCTTGAAACAATATAATGAAAAAAATAACCGTGAAATTAAAAAAGTTCCTAATGAAGCGTTTGTTGCTCAGCTTGGAGATGAAGCCCGTCGTATCACTTTGAAAATTATTGATGAACTCAGATTCGGTGGAGTAAAGATTGCCTATAATTTATGTAAGACATCTTTGAAGACTCAGTTGGAGTTGGCAGATAATTTGAAAGTGCCTTTTGCAGTAATTATTGGTCAAAAAGAAGTTCAGGACGGCACTGCAATTATTCGTGATATGGAGTCTGGTATTCAAGAAATCGTGGATCAAAAAAAGTTAATTCCAGTGTTAAAAAGAAAGCTAGGTAAATTTGACGATAAGAGATAAATAGTATACAATAGGCTTAGCAATTTATTGCTTTTTAATTATTAATTAAGACGGAGGTGAATTATTGTGTCTGAGATAAAACGTCGTAAAAATGAATCTTTCGAATCTTATATGCGTCGCGTCAAAAAACGCTGGCAGCAATCTGGAAAGATTCTTCAAGTTAAAAAAATTAGATATCACGAACGAGACAAGAGTCGCAACATGCGCAAAAAAAGTGCGTTGCACAGTCTCAAAGTAGCTGGCAAAATGGAATATCTCAAAAAGATTGGCCGTTTACCAGAAGATACTAGAAAAAAGTTTTAATCATTTTGTTGTCCATTGTCCCATGCTTCAATGGTTATCAAAAAATAGATTTATAAAAGCCGCTGCTATATCAGTAGTTATCTTAGTAGCGGTTTTTTTATTTTTTAACACTGTTTCTGCCCAAAGTTTAGCGGATCCGAATAGTCCTTTACTTCAAGGTGTAACAGTTATCCAGGAACCTTTAGGGTTACCTGTTTTGGATATTCGTTTGATTATTGCCCGTATTATTCGCGTAGTGTTGGGTCTTATTGGTATTATTTTAGTTGTGTTAATGATATATGCTGGTTATCTGTGGATGACTGCCGGAGGAAATGATGAACAAATTACACAATCTAAAAAAATTATCACTAATGCGGTTATTGGTTTGGCGATTATTTTGAGTGCTTATGGCATTGTTTCTTTTGTTATAAACATGTTGGGTGTGCCAAGTGGTAGCGGTACAACTACTACGACGTATAGTCCTGGTACACAAAATTTTACTGGCAGTGGTGCTTTGGGCAAAACAATAAAAGACCACTATCCAGCTCGTAATCAAACCGGTGTTCCACGCAACACCAAAATTGTTATTACTTTCACCAGGCCAGTATTACTTTCTAGTTTTGTAGATGATTACAATGGTACTGGTATATTTGGCGATTGTAAAAATACTGACAAACCTACATTTAGTTGGTTTGATGATTGTGATCATGTTGTGTCAACAACACTTGGTAAGTTATCTGATAAATTTATAAATGTTTCTGAGGCTGTTAGTGGTCAATCAATCAAAGCGTTGGTAGTTATGGCCACCACTAGTACAGTTAATAATGTTACAGGAATTTATACAATAGTATTAAAACCGATTACCGATGGTGAGGGTGGTTTCTTGGGCAATGCTTCGGATTTTGTGTTATATACAGTTCATTTGGGTAATGGTATTTTGGCCGATGATTCTGTTAACAACAATCCATCAATATTTCAAAATCAAAAAATTGGTAATGATTTTTACTATTGGCAGTTTACCACCAGCAATTTATTGGATATTTCGCCACCTTTTGTGACCGATGTATATCCAAAATCCAATACCACTGAATTCAAAAACTCAGTGATTCAAATCTCATTTAGTGAACCGATGAATCCTACTGGCGTGCAAGGAAGTTTTAGTACTACTGTAGTTGGCGCCAAAACTTATTATTCTTTATCCGGCAATAGAATATTTGCAGACATACAAAATAGTTTAGTGCCAGTAGGAAATTTTAATTTGATAAATAATTATCAAACATTAGAATTTACCCCCAGTTATGAATGTGGAAAAAATGCTTGTGGTAATCCGATTTATTGTTTACCAGTTTGTAATAAACCTGGTGCTGTCTGTAAAGAAGACAGCTATCAAATATTGCTTGAAGCCGCCAAGACTTTTTTGAAGGGTAGTTTTGAAAGTGTGCCATTTACTGGAATTGCTGATATGTCTGGTAATGCCTTGGATGGGAATAGTATCAATTTGGATGGTAAACCTGATGGTATTGCCCAAACCGCCACCACTTCGTTACCTGTATTTGATAATTGGAAACAACCAGATAATTATTTTTGGACTTTTAAAATAAAAGATGAAATAGATGCTACTTCTCCTTATATTAAATCAATGACTCCAGGGGTAAGCGCGCAGAATGTGCCAAAAGATGCGGCGCTTAGTTTGTATTTTAGTAAACGGATGAGAGCTGATTCGGCCTATAATATAGAAATAGAGGAGCATCCAACTTCAACCAATAATATTTCATTATGGAAAGTCCCATTTGTACATTTAGATTACCAAACTTTTGATATTTTACATGGACCGTTTTTGGATAGTATCAAACAAATTTATATTCCGATAGTTGGTTCGAATGTTGAAGATGTACATTTTAATTGCTTTTATCCAGGAGTTGGGCCAAAAGATGTTGTTCCAAGTGGATCGTTGGATTCCAAAGTTTGTGATTTGTCAGATCCAGTTTTAAAATTAAATTGTTGTGACGTCAAAGACGAAGTGGGAAGTGAATTTTGTTGTAATGGAAAGGTAATTAGTTCCCAAAATGGAACACAAACTTGTATTGAAGATATTAAAGTTAAAAATAAGTTACCATGAAATTTATAAATAAAAAATTATTTTTATTTTTAATTTTTTCCTTGTTTTTTATAACTGGTTTTTTAGTATTTAATAATTTGGTTCAGGCTCAAACTCCTAGTTTAGATGTGGGTTTGCAACAAGCGGCGGCGACCGGTTTGCCTAGTACAGATATTCGTACTATAGTTGCGCGAATTATTAGAGCAGCCCTGGGCCTTTTGGGTATAGTTGCTCTAGTTTTGATATTATATGCTGGTTATCTTTGGATGACCGCTGGTGGCGAAGAAGAAAAAATTGCAACCTCCAAAAAAATATTGATCAACGCGACAATCGGATTGGCAATTATTTTATCGGCTTATGGCATCGTAAATTTTGTGATGACTAGATTACTGGATGCAACCAATGGTACCAGTAGCGCCCTGTGTGAACAACAAAAAGCCAATGGAGGTGCCTCATGTGATGGGGCTTGTCCAGCCTGTGTTAATTGTCCATATGGTAATTGCGCTTCTGGCCAATTTACTATAGTTGCGATGCCAGCTACCGGTAATGTGTGTATTCGCAATGTAGCACCGGTAATAGTGTTCAATTTGGATGTAGATGTTGACTCGCTCAAGGACAATATCGTAATAGAAAATGTTTCAACCTCTGTAGTAGTGGCGGGTGACTGGTCGTTGCAAACCAACCATCATCATATAGTATATTTCAAACCGAACAATGGAGCTTGTCCCGCGCCAGATACTGGTAAAGATTGTTTTGCGGCGACTACGACTTACAAAATAAAAATAAAAAATGGCGGTAATGGTGTGCAAAGTGCCGCTGGTGATAAAAAGCTAAATTGTCTTTTGAGCACTGGTGGATGTGCTGATGTTGTATTCACTACGGGGGATGGAGTGGACAGACAAAATCCTACTATCAAAATTATATACCCTACATTTGCCAATACAGATTTAGCTCAAGGAAGCAACATTAACGTTCGAGTTGATTTTACTGACGATGGTGGTTTACAAAATTTAGTTTTAAATTCAGATGGCATTTTGGTGGATAGTAAAAATTTCATTGGTTGTCAAAAAATTGGTACAGCTACGATTGTTTGGCCTACTGCATTATTGAAAATTGGTGCACACTCCCTCAATGCAATTGGTTTGGATTGGGCGGCCAATAGTGCTGAATCTGAATCAAATGTTTTTCTAAAACCTGGACATTGTTTTAATAATTTATTAGATTCATCTCAGGGTGAACAATTTATTGATTGTGGTGGGGAATGTTATAGTTGTACAGGAGATAGATGTGCAAAAAATAGCGATTGTGTCAGCGGTTATTGTCAAAAACAAAACGTCAGCGATCCGGAAGGGGTTTGCGTAGACAAAATGCGTATTATATCTTTTTCTCCGACTGAAGCCGCCAAAGGTGACTATGTTTCTATTATTGGAAAATATTTTGGAGAAAATGTAGGTAAGGTATATTTTGCAAAAGTTCCACATCCAAACCCAACTCTTGATAGCAATAATGTTGCGGTGCATCAACAACATTGGGCGGAAGCAAAAATAGTTGATTGTGGTCCTGGTTTTAAAAGTTGGACCGACAATCAAATTTTAGTTTCAGTTCCAGATGAGGCTGTCGATGTCGATTTTGGCACAATCAAGGTGGTGACTGCTGGTGTGACATTTTCTGATGTTTCTGGCAGTGAAGATGGTTGGGGGGATTCTTTTTCATATTTTAAATTAAGCAATATTTCACATCCTGGAATATGTGGATTAACTCCCAACAACGGATCAGTTGGTGCGAGTGTAACAGTAAAAGGAAAAAGTTTTGGTATTTATGACTCCACAAAAAGTTTCGTAATTTTTGGCGACAGTACCAAAGCACAAATTGAAGGTGACGGCGCAGGCTGGAATGATGGAATGATTTTGTCTGTTGCGCCGACCTCTTTAGGTAACGGCGAATATGGAGTAAAAGTAACGAATAATAATCAATCTAGCAATTCAGTTGTCTTTACCGTTTCTGGTACCAATCTAGATTCTCCTTTTATATCGAATATTTCCGCTCCAGTTACTACTACGATAGGTGACTACATCACCATTACCGGCAAAAACTTTGGTAATCAAATTGGTGGTGTTTGGTTTAAACTTAATGGTAGTGGTAACGCAGTTGATGGTAGTTTTGTTTTTCCATCTGCCTGTAAAAATTCTGTTTGGAAAGACAATCAAATCGTGGTAAAAGTTCCAGTTGGGTTAGATGAGAGTGGTAAAAAATATACTATTCAAGTTTATAATTCGATAAACAAATTAAGTAGTGTTTTGGAAGATGATAAATTTGTTATTGTAAATACTGGTGATCCTAGCCCAGGTATTTGTGATATTTCTCCCGTATCTGGAAAGCTGCCTTTTTCAAGTGCAATGACTGTGTCTGGTGAATATTTGAATAATATTACCAAATTTTATTTCTGGAAAGCAGGTGGTGTTGCCAATAATATTATTAACACCTTGGTGGGAGTTGATGTTGTAGTTAATCCAGATGGAAAGGGTTTGTCGTTGACTACTTTGCCAAACAGTACTGTCCCAAATGTTAATGCAATCACCACTGGTTTAGTTTTTGCATATCGTTCTTCGGACCAGAAACAAAGTAATGGGTTGTTATTTTCGGCCGTTGATTGTATTACTCAAAAAGGCTGTGCCTCCAATAGCGATAAATGTTGTTTGTCTGGTAGCCAGGCCGGCATGTGTAAAACAAAAGGTCAATTATGTATAGGTGAATTTAAATCAAGTGGTTTTGTTTGGATGTTTTCTACCAAAGAAATTATTCCACCACCACAAGTCGTTGAGCGCTGTGGAGCAGAAACTGAATCTGGCAAAAATCTTCCTTCACCATCACCATCTACAAAATGGAATGTGGGTAGTTTTAATGATGCCAGTAAAGTTTGTCAGACTGCTTTAGCTACTATTGAATTTAGTTCAAATATAGCCCAGCCTACTATTAATAATAGTACAATAATTTTAAATTCTTGTGTTAGCATAGATATTAATGGGTTATGTGTGGGTGCCAAAAATATTCCATTAACTAATGATAGTTATATTTTAAAAGACGCCATTGTTGATGCATCACAAAATAAACATCCATTTTTATCTATAAAATCTCAAAGTGGCAAATGGGCGTCTAGTACATTATATCAGGTGATTTTAAAAGATAATATTACTTCAGTCCCTGACATCAATGGAGCTTCTTCAACTTTATTGATTTCAAATCCTTGTGGTGGTGGCACCGCTTATTGTTTTTCATTTAAAACTGGATCGGGTGATTGTGTATTAAAACAAGTAGTGGTTACCCCAAATGAATTTTGGACAAAAGTTTTAGAATCTCCGATGCGTTACCATAGTGCCGGTGGTGATGTTTTTGATGTATTTTATCGAGGAAATGGTTTGAGTTTTCAACACTGTACAATGATGGACGTGTCTGGTTATACTTGGCAATGGGGCGTAAATAATAAAATTGTTAACAAAAATTATGCAAGTATAAATGGAGTTGGTAATACAATCAGTACTCAAGTAAATGCTCTTCTTAATACAGTAGGAGTAGGTCTACCTAATGATAGTGTGGATGTAATTGCCACCGCTTCGACTTCTTCTCCAGCGATTAGTAAGACTGGCAGTAGTTCATTGACGATTGATTTATCAAATCCAGATATCATAGACAAGTGGCCAAAATGTTCTGAGGCTTGTACCAATTCGGCGATTGGTGCCAAGTTTAATATCTCTATGTCGAGTCATAATCTTGATTCAGCCGTTCAATTGTGGCAATGTGAAAATGAAAATTGTTCTGCTAAGATAAAACCAATTGACAAAGACGGTAATGAAATAATTTTAAAAAGTTCTTTTGATGCTTCCTCAGGCAACACTATTTTAATAATTGATAATAAAGATAAAAACGGTGATATAATATTGAAATCTAATCAGCTTTATAGAGTAATATTATCATCTACAAATACTCCGGGTGTAATTGATAACGGCAATCAGTTATGGTCTGCTTATGATTCGTCTGATTTTACCAAATTTTCTAAACCATACAATAAAATTTATGCTTGGGAATTCACAACCAAAAAAGAAGCTTGCAAAATTGATAGAGTAGAAGTTTTGGCCTCTGGATTTCCAGTATTTACCGCCTCTAAACTGGGAGACAAAGCAATATTTGTAGCACAACCTTATTCCTCTCCCGATAACTGTAGTGTTGTTGGACAAAAATTGGATGCTTGGAGCCAAAATTGGAAATGGGATTCTCTCAACAAAAATGTAGCGACGGTAAAAACGTTCAGCACTCAAGGTTCTGGACCGTATTGTACCTCTGCTTGTATTTTGAAAGGTAGTACGGTGCCATCTGGGTTAGAGAGCGTCTCTTATCCTATTTGTGGCAACGGTCAAGTAGAGGCTGGTGAAGACTGTGAATTTCCCTCAAAGAAAAATGGTTGTGGTTTGAACTGTAAATTTTTGGGTAATTCTATTACCACTTCCACCGTCGGTGTTAATGTTGGGTTGTGCGGTGATGGCTTTGTTTCTACCAACAAAGGTGAAGCTTGTGATGTCAATGATCCAAAGACACAGATTGGTTGTAATAATAATTGTTTGCGCGCTGGTTCAAAGCCGAAGGCCGATGATAAAATTTTAGGTGTTTCAGTTTGTGGTAATGGGACAGCCGGCAGTGGTGAAGATTGCGATTTGGGAATTCCAGCTAATCGAGATGTGTCGACTTCGTCAATGTACTGTTCGTCAAATTGTTTACATTTAGGCTCTAGGTTATCGTCAATGTGGTGTTTTGATAATCGAGTAGAATTTGGTGGTTTTAGTCAACCAGATTATAAATTTTTCTGTGATCAGTCATACAGTCAATGTGGTGATGGTGTTCAAAGTCCAGATGAAGATTCTAGTTGTGAACTAAAACTTGGCGCTCCAACTGGTAAACACAATACTTGGTGTAATAGTCGATGTTTAATTGATAATAAAAATAGTCCAGATGAAGGTTGTACTGTGAATACAGAGGGTTGTAGCGTGGCCGCTCAGCATATTGGATCGTCCTTAACTTATGTGGAGCCATCTCTTTGCGGAGATGGTGTTGAAGGTACTGGTGAAGATAAAAAATGTGAAACTGAATACTTGACTAATAAGTGGCACAAAAATTCATCTGGTCAATATTTTATTGATCCGTGGGTATTGGCTATTGGCCAATTTGGTTCAATTGGGAACTCTATTAGCACTACTGTGTCATTTCAAGAGAGTAAAATCATTGGTTCAGTGACAGTAGACAGCAAAGATATTAGTGGCGTGGGCCAATATAAAATATTGTGTGGTTATAAAACTGATGAGGAGTGTCAGAACGCCTATTCCAAGAATAATATTAAAGATTTAAATATTGGTGTCGGTAGTAATTCATGTTGTTATTTTAAATCCAAATTAACCAGTGTTTACCCTGGAAATACCACCACCAATGTCGGTGAAATTTGTCGTAATACTTTTATTGAAGCTAGCTTTGATAGTGTCATTGATAAAAATACTTTACTAGGTAATTTTGTGATTGCTCGTAGTATGGCTACGGCCTGTTCTGGTGGTGCTGTAGATGTCAGTACCTCCACTTCATTCTTGGCTTCTTTTGACTCATTATTACCTTGGTACAAAAACATTTGGAATAAGATTGTTATAACTATAAAAAATATTTTTGGTAGTGAAGTGGACGCCAACAATTGGTGCGCCGGTGCTGATTTGGGTGATGTGAATGTTATACAAGACGGAAAGGGTGGTTCAAAAGTTTTGTTTAGTCTAAAGAATCCTTTGGCTTCATCGACTCAATATGTGGTAATTTTGAACAAGGGGATTAAAAATATTCAGGGTGTCAGTATTGAAAGTGACTCAAAAGGCAAAGCAGCTGGTTGGAGATTCACCACTGGTAATTCGATTTGTGAAATTAGTAAAGTTTCTATTGATCCAGACCAATATTATTTTTCTGCCCCAAATATTAGCGCTGATCTTGTAGCCAAGGGCGTCACCAGTAATAAACAACTGATTCAACCAGTCATTGGATATAATTGGGAATATCAATGGGGGCCATCACCAAATCAATATGTGTTGATTGGCAATGTTACTTCATCAAATAACACAATTATCTCGCAAAATAATAGTGGTGAAATGGATGTGCGTGCCGCCGCTAATATTACCGAAAATAAGTATACTGCTCAAGCTGGGTTGGTAGGCACCGGTAGTTCGCACGTCATCGTGTTCTTATGTTCCAATCCGTGGCCACCCAAGCAAGTTATCGTTCCGGGGCAATCAAACGTAGTCACAATTTTCCCTTATGAAGATAAGACAGGGAATAATGATGGTTTTGATTTGAGTACCAACGCATTTGATAATACACCTACTCTTCCAGCCAATGTTGGAAAGGGTTATTTCAATTTTAGTACTTATTATTGTGCTGATAATGGAGATAATGGTTTAGCTGATGATTTGCCATATTTACGGCCAGCTGTTCAGGTTGACGCAAATGCTTTTGGAATTGGTATTACCACCAGTACTTTGGTCGATGTGTCCGAAGCCACCACTACTTATATAGCCGCGACTGTATCAACCAGTAGTTGTGCCTTTGACAAAACAAAATCATGCACGGCTGATAGTGATTGTAATTATCAGACATTGACAATAAATCAAAATACTTTTATTAGAAGTAAAACCGGTATTTGTACCGCTAGCGATTCTTCTGGAAGTTCATTCTACTTTGAAAAAAACGGAGCTTTTAGTTCAGATTATATCAATGCTAAACCTCTACTGTGTGATAACATCCAAGACTGTTTGTTGTCTCCTGGTTTTGTAAATTTCCTGGGTGCTTCAACTCCAATTTGCCACAACCTAAGCTCCAACAGTCCGGTGTCAAAAACGTCGACCTGTGAAAGTAAAAATATTATTGTTCAAAAAGCAGTGCCGGGATTTGTTATGGTAAAAAAATTAGTAACTACTTTGTTGCCAGAGTCCATCAAAGCTTTCAAACGTTTTATTTTTACCAATGATAAAAATAATGATGCGATAGGTATTCAAGTGCTCTCCAATCCAAATCATTTGGCGCCACGTGATTGGCTTTTGAGCGATCCTCAGAATGTCAATCCAGAGGTGGTTAAAAATTTCAAAGATATCAATCCGATTGATGGTTATAGCGCTATATCTGATGGTAGTAATATTTATATTAGTGCATTGAATTTTGATTCATCAGCTGGTAGTAAAAATGGAAATTTATATACTAATATATATTTGTTTAGTGTTAGTAACGATGCTACAGCAGGAACTAAAAAAGTTTTTGAAAATTTAATAAAAAATTTGAAGTTTAATGTCAATCTGACTAACTATGGTTATTGCGGGCAGGATGTAAACAATCCTGGTAACGAAAAAACTTGTACTTCTGATTTTGAATGTGGGGGAGTTGGTTCTTGTGTGGGTGGTGTTAGTACTACTGTTTCGTCAGTCACGGAAAATGTATGTTCAAATAACACTAATAAAATTTGCGCCACTCCGAATGACTGTAAAGAACATATTATCGATTCGACCAGTGTAACAGTTGAAGGAAAAGGAATATGTGGAGCTGTAAAGATAAACAATCCTAGTCTGCAAGAATTTAATGTGTCTGATGAGGCAGCAATTCAATGTGAGACGGACGTGGATTGTGCAGCGCTTGATATGTCTTATTGGGATAATACTTTTACGGCAAGTTGTATTCTGATTACATCAAATACTTGTGATGCAAAAATAAAACCCACAAGCAAATCAATAAATGTATGCTCAAACAATATATCACAAAAATGTACTTCTGATTTTGATTGCGGCGGAGTGTGTTCTGTGCAAAAAGATAAATTGAAAAGAAATTTCCGACGCATACAAGACATGAGTAAGATTGAAAAAAGTCTTTCCAATTATTTTCTGGCAAACAAATCATATCCTGATCTCAAATCTGGCACCTATCTATCTGGACAAACGGTTAGCACTTGGCCATCATGGTCACTGTTGGGCAATGCTATACCGTCTGATCCTATAAATATATTGGGTACTGCCGGCACTTGTTCGTCCTCTACTGGTAAATTTTGTCTTGACGACGCCACTTGCAAGGCTCTCTCTTCAGCGGCTACTGAAATTTGTATAAAACACGACCCGCTTACTGGTTGGAGTACAGTCAACCAAAGATTCAGTTTTGCTTGTGCGCCAAATTCTTTGGCTTATCGCTATTTTGCCACTTCTACCGAACAAACTTTCTCCAATTATTTAGTTAAATTACGCCTGGAAGATTCAGGATTGGTGGTTGATAATTTTGGGTTGCTAGTTAATTCGCTCATTTCGAACACCGCTCATTTTAATATTTTAAATTCTTTGCCATACGGTATTTGTAATCAAAATAATGAAATTCTTACTATCAACCAGGGAACATGTGGTGATGGCAAAGTAAATTTAAATAAAAAAGAGATATGCGATCCGCCCGGTAGCATTGTTTGGAATCAATCAAAATGTAACGCTCCAGCTATAGCCACTACAATCATGACTGGGCAGGTTTGTGCCAAGAGTTGTCAGTGGTCCAGTACGCCTGTCACCACCACATGCGGAATATTAGCAAAGTGTGGAAATGGTAAAGTTGAAATAGGTGAGTCATGTGATGAGGGAACTCTAAATGGACAGTATGGACATTGTAGTAAGACATGTAATGGTTTGTCAGCTTATTGTGGAGATGCAAAAGTCACTTCTACTTATGAGGTGTGTGATACGAAGTCTGCAACTGGTATTTCAACCTGTGTTGGTGGCGTAAATGATGGAAAAGATTGTGGTATTAATTTTGATGTAAAATGTAATAATGCTTGTATTTCACTACCGTCCGGGACAATTTCCGATTCAATCGTGGCTATTCCTTCGCCTCTTACCACTACTTGTAGTGCTGGAATTGTTGTCTCTAGCAATAAAGGTGTTTGTAAACTAGCATATTCTGGCGGTGTAAAATATAATCCCATTCAAAAACAATCTTGTAATTTTGACTGTCAATCATATGGTCCTTACTGTGGTGACGGTTTTGTGCAAACAAAATTTGGGGAAGAATGTGATGGTGATGGCAATGGTAATTCTAAAGCTGTAGTGACGTGTTCAGTTGACAATACCGAAGGTATTCGCCAATGTAATAAAAATTGTAAATGGAGTGATACATCGGCCATTTCACATTATAGATTTGATGATGTTTGGGTGTTTGGTGGTAAAAGTCATATTTTAAATTCTGTTGCTGGGGCTACGATCGCTTCGACCGCTTATTGTGTTGGTGTAGATTGTCCAGCACCAGTGCAGGTCGCTGGTTCAAGTTTGAAACAAGTCATGAAGTTTAATGGTAATAATTACTTCACTATCAATCCGACGTCATCTTTTAATTTAAATGAAATAACTTTTGCCACCTGGATAAATGTTGATCCGACTATTTCAGATGGTTATCATAATATTATTAGTAAAGAAAACAGTGAAGATGGTTTTGGTGGAGTAGTAGGCGACGGTAGGACATTTGACCACAATCGCGATTTCAACTTTTATTTATTCTCTAGTGTTGTTGGTACCGAAAAGGTTGTAAATAAATTATCCTTCTCATCTCGTGTTTATTCAAACTATAATGTCAACAAAAACGCAACCGCTATATTTGGTGATAACAATGTTGATGTGAATATTCCAACTAATGAATGGCATTTTGTGGCTATCACTGCTGATGCTTCACGTAATGTTAATTATTACGTGGATGGTGATTTGGTTGGCACAGGACAAAAGAACGGCAATACTTCGTTAAAAGCTGATCATAACTATCCAATAAAGATTGGACGTGACGACATCTATTTCTTTAAAGGCAGTATGGATGAATTGCATATTTTTGGACGAGCCCTGTCTGCCTTAGAGATTTTGGATCTTTATCAAAGTTCACAAAATGGACAAGGTTTTTGTGAAATAAAACCATTATTGGTTGCTGATTTGCTACCTCGAACAGATACAACATGTGGCAATGGTAAAGTAGATGCCAATGAATTTTGTGACAATGGGGATAAAAATGGTGAACCATGTGTCACTGGATATAACAAAGATTGTACGTATTGTTTGGAGGGGTGTAAAAACACAAAACAGATTAAAGCAACTGAATATTGTGGTGATGGAGTAATAAATGGTAGCGAAATTTGTGATGTATATGAAGGCTTTTTATATTCTAATTCTACCAGTACTAATAGTGCGTCTAGCTCTCAGTTTGCCATTTTAAATTCAACCAGAAAAGGTTATCTTGTTCCAGCCTGTGACCAAGAATATAATCTGCATTTAAATTCTAGTAGTACTGAATATTTTAACAATCAGAACTGGACTAAACTGATAACACAGATTGGTTCAAAATCATGTATTAATAGTTGTACTACAATTAGTAATAAATGTGTTGAATGTGGTTTTAAAACTGGTGGTGCTATCGTGGCCGGATCTTTGATAAATGTATTGGATCCTGGATCAACCAGTCCATTAGGTGTTAGAGCCGGAAATAACAAGAACGGCGACATTGATTTGTTGTATTCTAAAAATGGACAAGATGTTAATCTTAATACAGATGCCGTGGCTTTTGACTATACCTCTAATGTTAATAAATTTTTATTAAAAACAGGTCCATGGGGAGGTGCTTTGTCTGGTAGTGCGGTCACTATAAACAGTGATCCTGTCTGTAATGATCCTGCTCCTGAAGCTAGATCATACAAATTGGCACTAAATGCCGATTGGGACAAGAATCATCTGATAGATTTTTCAGTACTTGGTAACACTACTCCAGATAAATATAATTTGATTTTATCTCCAGTAATTGATAATTCAAAAATTCTAACCGCCAGTAAGCATGTGCGTGTGGTGATAAGTTGGGTAGGAAATAGTGAATTTAGTAGTGGCTTTATTGTACCAGGTGGTGTTTCTGGTCAAAATAAAAATATTACACTTGAAGACACTTCTCCTTATATTACTACTTCTATTGGAATAAATTATGATTCAAACAAGCCTGGACCATTGGCTGGTGTGTGGTATCACGGATTCAATACTGTTAGTACTACTAATGTAGAAGCTTTTACCATCCATACCTACACTATGGTTACATCAGCCTATGCTTTTTATGTCAAAGCTCCAAGTAGTCCTATCGCTAATTCTGGAGGGGCTGTAAAATTGAAAGTGGAAGTTTATATGCCAGAATTAGTTGTACCTTCTAATTCATTACGTTTTTCTCGCCCGATAAAAACATATTATTTGTCCCAAGCAACACCTTCAGAAAATACAGTTGCCCAGTATTGGCATGTGTTTAATATTAAAAAAGTTTTAGGTAATAGTGCTGCAACTTTGGAAAATAGTATTGAGGACATAGGTATGATCCGTAGTTTTATTAAAATGGATTATTCAACACCATAGATTGTATGAATAATAAAAAATATATTATAATAATAGTATTGGTCATAATTTTGGCGGGAGCCGTATTTTTGATATTTAGTAATAAAATTGGGCAATTGCCAAAAAGTACCACAGCTACTATCGAACAAGTTGTAAAAAATTTAGAAATTGAAAAAAATCAAAATATCGAAGCAATGAAATTCTTGGACTTGGCTCTAGATACAGCTAGACAGATTGATCAAGATTTGGATGGGTTGCCAAATCAAGAAGAAAAAAAGATTGGTACCAATTCGGAAAATTCTGATACGGACGGTGATGGGTTAAATGATGGTGATGAAGTAAGTTTTTATCGCACCAATCCACTCAAGGCTGATACTGATGGTGATAGTTACAAAGATGGTTCTGAAGTAAAACGTGGATATAGTCCATTAGGACCAGGAAAATTAATACAATAATTATTAAAATTAATATATGTTTGACGAACAAACCAACAAATCAAATCCTCCAGCCAATTTACCAACCGAACCAGCAGATATGTTTGCTGGGGTAGAAAAAGACGATACCCAGTTGGAAATGCCTGAAAAAACTCCGGATGCATTAGGGGCGGGTTTGTTAAGAAAAAAGGAATCGACGGTGCCGAATATGTCTGCCGCTCCGATGGTTGCTCCCTCGTTATATGAGGTGAAACAGCCAATAATTGGTAAAGTAATATTGTTTTTAGTAGTTGCGGTGGTCTTGGGTGGAATTGGATTTGGAGGATGGTATGTCTATAACAAATTTATTAAAAAAGCGTCTCCTGCTAATGTGGTTGTGATACCCACGACCAACGATCAACAACCAGTCGCAGTTACTCCGGTTGAAGAACAAAAGCCAACCGAAGCGCCAGTGGTAAATGTTTTAACAGCCACTACTAGTGATGTGACTGCTAACATGAATAATGACAAAATTTTATTTGGTGAAGCGGTTGATAGTGATAAGGATGGGCTAGACGATGTACGAGAAAGAGAGTTGGGTACTGGTCCATATAAGTCCGATACTGACGGTGATGGTTTAAATGATGGTGATGAAGTAATTATTTGGAAAACGAATCCTTTGAATCCAGATACTGATGGTGATAGTTATAAAGATGGTGAAGAAGTGCGCAACGGATATAATCCGCTAGGAGCTGGTAAACTTTTTAATGTCCCAGCTGGTGTTAGTACTTCCACTGTTTCTCCTACAGCCAAAGTTGCCCCAGCCAAACTACCAGCTAATGTAGTAAATAAAAAATAATTTATGTTCGGTAAATCGGAACAAAAAAAACAAGTCCTACCGGATATAAAAATTACCAAAATACCGGATGATTTTTATGCTGGGATGAATCCGATTATAAAATTTAAAACATCAGAAAACGAATCTAAACCAGTTCAAGCAGGGAAACCAGTTTTGTCCTTGACTGATAAAAAAAATTTGGACAAGAAGACTGCTGTGGGTGCTGGGAACAAACTTCATCTAATAAATTTAATTTCAAATTGGAAATTTTTAATTATAGCTGGATTAGCTGTCTTGGTAGTTTGCGGATTAATTGGTGGTCTGTACTATTGGTGGCAATATAATAAAACTTTGTCAGTAGCGCCAGAACCAGTTCAACCGGTAATTACCGAACCAATAAATATTACACCAGTCGTATCAGAAACTATCTCAACTTCGACTGTTGAGCCTGAACCTGTCGTGACCGCCTTGAGTGTTCAAAATGGAATAAGATTGGAATTTCCGTCACTTTTGTTGGGTAGCAATCTTGATACAGATAGTGATGATATTACTGATATTGCTGAGGAATTATATAGCACTGATCCGGCTGTGTCAGATACGGATGGTGATAAGTTTCCTGATGGTCATGAGATATATTATTTGTACAATCCAGCTGGCAAAGAGCCGATGAAATTGATTGATTCGGGATTAGTAGATCTCTATACCAATCCGATATTTTTATACAAATTATATTATCCCAAAACATGGGCAGTGGGCAATGTTGACACCAGTTACAAAGATATATTATTTAGTACAATTACTGGTGAAAATATTGAAGTGAAGGTGATGGACGTAAATCCAGGAGAAACGTTTGATAGTTGGTTTGCCAATAATGCCATGGGTGAGCAGTTGGCTGATTATTTACCATTTGACTCAGTGTTTAAAGAAACCGGTTTTGTTCGCAAAGATAATTTAGTTTATTTCTTCCCCAAAGGTAACCAAGTTTTTGTTGTTCTATACCATACGACTGATTCTAATGTGACAAATTACCAAATAGTAATAAAAATGATGGCACGCAGTTTCCAATTTGGTAATTCTACCGACATTCCTGTTCGTCCAGTTGAGGAAAGTACTGTCGTTCCCTTATGATCAAAATTAATTACAATTCAAATATTAAAAATAAATATTCTGCCAAAGATTTACAAAAAATTGCTTTAAAGACCGCTAGAAAGGAGAAGAAAATTATGGGTATGGTAGAAGTAAATATGGTAGGGGACAAAGAAATGACAAAATTAAATTTTAATTATCGCGGTAAAAAATGTCCAACTGATGTGCTGTCGTTTGCGTGGGAAGAAGATAAAACAATAAGATCAAAAATACTAGGACAAATTTATATTTGTTATCCACAAATTAAACGCCAAGCTCGAGAATGGAAAATTAAAGAACAAGAAGAACTGTCGCGGATGTTGATTCATGGTTTGCTTCATTTAGTTGGACATGATCATATTAAAAAAGAACAGGCCAAGAAAATGTTTAAAATTCAGGAGGAAGTAATTAATGAATTGGGTTATGTCAGTCAAAAGTTTATATAAAAGTTTCTCAGCCGCTTTTGCTGGTTTAAAGTATACTTTTAAACACGAGCAAAATTTTCGGCTCCAAATTTTAATTGCGTTGGTAGTATTGATAGCCACTGCTATTTTCCCCCTAAAAGTTTGGGAAGTTATTTTGGTTATTTTATTATTGGTAGCTGTGTTGGCGATGGAATTACTAAATACTGTGATGGAATATTTTGCGGATTTGTTAAAGCCACGTTTACACCACTATGTATCGGTGATCAAGGATATAATGGCGGCGGCTGTTTTGATTACGTCTCTAGGTGCCTTATTGATCGGTCTAATCATTTTCGTACCCCACTTTATCAGTTTAATAAAATAGTGTATAATATAAGCTCGTAAAATATTTCACTATGGTCAAAGCCAAGAACAATTTAATTGCCGGTTTGGACATTGGATCCAGTACGGTGCGTATGGCGGTTGGCCAGTTGGTTTATAATAGTCACGATGATCTTCAACCAGATATACAAATTTTGGGAGCGGCGGAGGTCTCTGCGGAAGGTATGTACAAAGGAACCATCAGTAGCATTGAAGATGTGGTGTCTTCGGTATCATTATGTTTAGAGAAAATGGAGCGTACAATTGGTATGCCTATTGATACTGTTTGGGTTGGTGTGTCTGGTTTGCATATAATGTCTCAAAATAGCAAAGGTGTGGTGGCGGCATCGAAAGCCGATAATGAAATTTCTGAGGCGGATGTTCAAAGAGCGTTGGAAGCGGCTAGGTCCATTTCCACCCCGTTGAATTATGAAGTTTTGCATGTATTACCAAAAAGATTTTCAGTTGATGGCCAAACCAGTATCAAAGACCCAGTGGGTATGACTGGTATTCGTTTAGAGGTGGATGCTCAAATTATATTGGGAGCTTCAGCTCAAATTAAAAATTTGACAAAAGCGATTTATCGTTCCGGTTTAGAAATAGAAGATTTGGTGTTATCAGTTCTAGCAACTAGCGAAGCGGCTCTAACCAATCGTCAGAAAGACTTAGGGGTGGCGATAGTTGATTTTGGTTCATCGACCACCAGTTTGGCGGTGTATGAAGAAGGAGAAATATTGCATTCGATTATATTACCAATTGGCTCCGAGCATATTACCAATGACATCGCCATAGGATTGCGAATTCCAATAGAGGTGGCCGAGCGTGTAAAAATAGAATATGGTGATTGTTTTTCCAACACTGTTTCCAAAAAAGAAGAAATTGATTTATATGAATTGGGCAATGGTGAGCACGAAATTATTAAAAGAAAATATTTAAGCGAAATCATTGAAGCCCGCGTAGAAGAAATTATGCAAAAGGTAGATACTGAATTGAGAAAAGTTCAACGCAGTGGTATGTTGCCAGCTGGGGTGGTGTTTACTGGCGGCGGGGCAAAACTATCGGGACTGATTGAAGCGGCCAAGAAATTTTTACGTTTGCCAGCAACCTTGGGTTACCCCTTAAATTTTATTAGTGCTACCGATAAAATTAATGACTTATCTTTTGTGAATGTTGTAGGCTTAGTAAAATGGGGAAGTATGATGTCTCAAAGCGGGCAGAAACCTAAAGGCGCTGGAATGTTAAGCGGAATCAAAAAAATGAGCGGTTCAGCTGTGGCCGTAAAAGACTGGTTTAAAGCGCTTTTACCATAATTATTCACATTGAATACCAAACTGCTTTCTTGACATCTAAAGTCGCCTAAGATAAACTAAATAGCGGACGGCCTCCGTTATTTTTATTTATAGAGGTTGAACACAAAAATTATTCATAACATCTTACCTTATGCCTCAAGTGAAACCTGAAATGGAAACCTTTGCAAAAATTAAGGTGGTTGGAGTAGGAGGCTCTGGCGGTTCAGCGGTGAATCGTATGGTAGCGGCGAAAATTCGCGGTGTTGACTTTGTCGTATTGAATACTGATGTTCAAGCGTTACATCATAATTCTGCTCCTCAAAAATTACATATTGGAAAAAGTGTTACTCGTGGTTTGGGTGCCGGGATGGATCCAGAGGTTGGAAGAAAATCAGCCGAAGAATCACAAAATGAAATTCGCGATATTCTGAAAGATAGTGATATGGTTTTTATTACTTGTGGTTTGGGTGGTGGTACTGGTTCGGGCGCAAGTGCAGTAGTGGCTGAAGTGGCCAAAGAGTTGGGTGCACTTACAGTAGCTGTCGTGACTAAACCGTTTGGATTTGAAGGACCAAAACGTCGTGATATTGCAGATGCGGCTTGGGAAAAATTGGCACGTAATGTAGACGCTATAATTACTATCCCCAACGATCGGATTTTACAAGTGATTGATAAAAAAACAACTTTGTTGGAAGCATTCAAAATTGTTGATGATGTTTTACGTCAGGGTGTTCAAGGTATTTCGGAAATTATTACTACTCCATCACTTATCAACGTTGACTTTGCTGATGTAAAAACAATCATGCGTAACACCGGTTCAGCATTGATGGGTATTGGTACAGCCACTGGCGACACTCGAGCGGTTGACGCGGCCAAAATGGCTATTTCTAGTCCTTTGCTTGAGTTATCTATTGATGGTGCTCATGGTATCCTGTTTACTATCACTGGTGGCCCAGATTTGGCCATGAGTGAGGTTAGTGAAGCGGCCAAAATTATTACCAGTTCTGCCGCTGAAGACGCCAAAGTTATTTTTGGAGCGACCATCGATGACACCATGTCTGGCAGTGTTCGCATTACTGTAATTGCTAGTGGTTTTGACGATCGTCAGGCTGGGTTGTTAAATACCGAAGAAGATAGTACTTCGTTTTTTAGTAGTAATAAATTTCCCAATACCAATTTTCTGCGTCGGGCTCAAAAGGAAGAGGAAGAAGAAGAAAAGAAATTTAAACAATTTACTCAAAAGCCAGTTACATCAGCACCGGCTTCAATGAATTATGTATTACCAAAAGAAGAGGGAAGAACTGCCCCAATAAGCGCTCCAAAAACTAAGGCGGAAGACGAATTAGAGATTCCAGCTTTTATAAGAAAGAAGATGGGTATATAGTAACATTATTAACAATCCCGGCTAAGTCGGGATTGTTTTTTTAAGGGGGAAATGGTACTATTATGGTGTAAAGTTTATAGCTTATATGAGATGTCCAGTTTGTAATCACAAAAATACCAGTGTAGTTGATACCCGTCCGGCTGAAAATGATATGGCGACACGTCGTCGTCGAGAATGCGATAAATGCCATTACCGATTTTCCACCATTGAAGAGACTGAATTGCTGGATCTGATAGTAGTAAAACGTGATGGTCGTCGGGAAGGCTATATGCGTGAAAAGTTGGAGAATGGCGTTAGACGTTCTCTGACCAAAAGACCATTTACTCAGGAAAATTTTCACCATCTTTTACACGGCATTGAACGGGATATCCAAAAAAAGAAAAAACATGAAATTAGTAGTAATGAACTAGGTGAAATTGTGATGAAAAATTTGCGTACATTTGACAAGGTAGCTTATATTCGTTTTGCCAGCATTTATCGTGATTTTAAAGATGTTAAAAACTTTGAAAATGAGTTAAAGCGTTTAAGTAAATAATATGTTTAGACATAAAAACGAAAGTGAGCAAGTGACCGAAAACAAAAAGGTGATTGGTGATAAAAAAGATATGTCGACAGAATTACCGGCTGTTTTAGAGAATAAAAAAATACCAAAAACTGAAGCTGAGTTGACGAAGGATTTGTTGGAGAAAAATTTGAAATGGTCACAAATAATTTATGAACAAAATCGTAAAATAAATAATAAATTGATGTGGACAGCAGTTGCTGGTTGGGTGCGAGTGTTTTTGATTTTGGTGCCGTTAGTGGTGGCTGCTTGGTTTTTGCCACCGCTAGTGAAAGATTTGCAAGATACTTATGGGAGTTTATTGGGCGGTAAAACAACTTCTATTGCTCCTAGTTCTCTTGCGCCTAGTTCTATAGATCAATTATTAAAAATTTTGCCACTTGATCCAGCCAAACAAGAACAACTAAAAGCATTATTAAAATAACTTTATGCACAAACACACCAAGATTGTAGCTACTATCGGTCCGGCTTGCGAAGATAAAGAAATTTTAAAACAAATGGTTCAGGCCGGTATGAACTGTGCTCGTTTGAATTTTTCTCATGGTAGCTATGACGAATTCAAAAAAATATACAACAATATTCGAGAATTAGAAACAGAGTTGGTCGAGCCGATTATAATCCTACAAGATTTGCAAGGTCCAAAGATTCGAATTGGAGAAATGCCAGCCGCTGGTATTGAAATCAAGGACGATAAAGAAGTGGTTTTTAATACCAAGCTTACCAAATATGTTGATGGCGAGATACCTTTTCCTCACCCCGAGCTGTATAATTTTTTAAAACCCGGGGAAAGATTATTGATAGACGATGGACGTTGTGAAACTAAAATTGAAAAATTGTCTGGTGGTAAAATTTTTGCCAAGGTGGTAGAAGGCAGATTGTTGACTTCTCACAAAGGGGTGAATTTGCCAGATAGTAATATTTCTTTATCTTCGTTAACTAAGAAAGATAAAGAGGACTTGATGTTTGGTTTGAAACTCGGAGTTGATATGGTGGCAATTTCGTTTGTGAATCGTGCTGAAGATGTGATAGATGCCAGATTTTTAATTAAAGAATATGAAGAAAAATTGGGATTGAAACCAGAACACCCAATTCAAATTATTTCCAAAATAGAGCGTCCACAAGCAGTAGAGAATATTGAATCTATTTTGGCCGCCTCCGATGGTGTGATGGTGGCCCGTGGTGATTTGGGAGTAGAAATAAGAGCGGCTGAAGTGCCGTTAGTTCAGAAACGAATTATTGAAGCGGCCAACAAGATTGCCAAGCCGGTAATTGTAGCCACTCAAATGCTTGATTCCATGAGTTCCAGTCGTCGCCCGACACGTGCCGAAGTTTCCGATGTAGCCAACGCGGTGATAGATCATGCAGATGCGGTCATGTTGTCCAACGAAACATCAACAGGTAGTCACCCAGTTTTAGTGATCGAAACAATGGCCGATATTATTGCTACCACCGAAAAATCGCATTATGATGATTTGGTGATGCCTGTTTTGAAAGAAGGTAATAATAATTCAGAAATGGCAATTACTTATTTGTCACGTGTTTTGGCTGAAGACGTGAAAGCCAAAGCAATTTTGGTGGCTTCTATTTCTGGAGATACTGGCAGATTGATTAGCAGTGTTCGACCAAATGCTCATATCGTGGTAGCCACAACCAGTGAGCGTGTACAACGTCAATTAAATTTATCATGGGGCGTGCGTCCATTTATTTTGCACCCTTGTCGTTCAATTGAGGAATTGGTTGAAAATTCCATTAGTTATATAAAAAAAAGACACTTAGTTAAAACAGGTGAGAAGGTGATTGTGGTAGCGGGTGAACCGGTAGGAGAAGCAGGAAAGATAAATTTGTTGGAAGTGAGAGAAGTAAAATAAAAAATATATAAAAAAGACTCACGTATTAGGTGGGTCTTTTTTTTGTTATTTTAGTGTCGGATATAATGGAAAGTTTTTTGTTAGTTCTTTCACTTGGTTTTTTATTTCAGCTAGTTTTTCTTCTTTGTCCCAGTTTAAGATAGCTTCATCTATCCAAGTAGCGATCAGTTGCATTTCATTTTCTTTCATTCCTCGAGTTGTAAGTGCTGGAGTCCCCAGACGAATACCTGAAGGATCAAATGGTGAGCGGGTATCATCGGGAATCATATTTTTATTTACGGTGATGCCGGCTTTGTCCAAAGCAATTTGTGCTTGCTTACCGCCGATGCCTTTCATGGTGACATCAATTAATAACAAATGATTATCAGTACCACCAAAACATAATTTGTATCCCAATTTGTTAAATTCAGTTTCCAAAACTTTTGCATTCTTTTTTATCTGTGCAGCATATTCTTTGAATTCAGGTAGTAATGCTTCTTTGAAAGCCACGGCTTTGGCGGCAATATTATTTTCATGTGGACCGCCTTGTAATCCAGGGAAGACTGCTTTATCGATAGCACTCGCAAATTTTTCTTTACACATTATCATACCACCACGAGGGCCACGTAAAGTTTTGTGAGTGGTTGTGGTGACCACATCAAAAATTGGCACTGGGTTATTCATCTGACCGCCAGCAATCAAACCGGCGATGTGAGCGATATCGGCCATAGTAATAGCGCCGACTTCATCAGCAATCGCTTTTATTTTTTCATATTCGATTTCACGTGAATAAGCACTGTATCCAACTAAAATAATCTTTGGTTTGTGTTCCAAAGCCATTGCACGTAAATTGTCTAAGTCGATTTTTCCTTCAGCATTTGTTTTATAACGGATGAAATTAAAAATCTTGGCCATATAAGTAACTGGATGGCCGTGAGTCAAATGTCCGCCATGAGATAAATCCATACCCAATACCGTATCGCCAGGTTGTAACAAGGCAAAATACACTGCCACATTGGCTGGAGCACCAGACAGAGGTTGAACATTTACATGTTCCGCCCCAAAAATTTGTTTGGCACGGTCAATCGCCAGTTGTTCCACTTCATCAATAAATTCGCAACCGCCATAGTATCTTTTACCGACGTATCCCTCCGAATATTTATTAGTCAAAACAGAACCAAGTGCTTCAAGCACCGCTGGTGAAACAAAATTTTCCGAAGGAATCATCTCCAGTCCTTCTTCTTGACGCTGTTGTTCTTTTTTTATGCTTTCCAAAATAGCTGGGTCAAATTCTTTCAAAGTGTGAGTGTACATAATTAATATTATTAAATGGAGTTAAAAAAATAAATATTTCCACTCTCTCACTATAAAAATACTCGTAATTTGTGACTCGTTGAGCTCTGTCTCTGAACTCGGAGCTTCGACGCCCTTCAAACAGCAGAGACAGACACGCTCAATTCGTCTACAAATTTTACTCGTATTTTTAACGTTCGTTCGTCGGAAATATTTATTTTTTAAATCATACAATTTTATAGCTTGAATTTATTAATATGTATGATACCATACCGATAATAAGCAAGCAAATAGCTTTATGAACAGAGATTTTTCGCTAATAGATGCCAATTTAAGTCGGGCCAAAGAGGGGATGAGGGTAGTGGAGGACACTATTCGGTTTGTATTGCGCAATGAGGTCTTATATGCCAAAATTAGGCCTTTGAGACACCTTCTGGCTCAGTTGGAACACCTGTTGGGTTCGGCTACTCGATTGACTGGGCGTGATTTCGGTCAGGATCTGGGTCAAGCTAGTTTGGAAAACAATTTAGTATCCCGTCGCAATTTTTGGGGTTTGATGAAAGCGAACATTTCTCGTCTAGAAGAAGCACTGCGAGTGTTGGAAGAATACGCCAAAATATATTTACCTCAACATTATCCGTATTTTCAAAAATTACGTCATGATATTTATCGACTGGAATTTGAAGTTTTATCTTCGACCCCACATTATTGGTTACAGTTATATTTTGAATCGGGGATAGTGTATCCACTTAGTGATAATGTTGATGAATTGGTGTGGTTAATAGATCATGGTGCCAAGGTGGTTCAGTTACGAAACAAAAGTAATGATAAAAATGAAATATTTAATCAGGCAAAATTTCTTTGTGAATATATAGACAAAAAAGATAAGACTGCTTTTGGATATACTCCTGTACTTTTAATAATTGATGATTGTGTTGAAGTGGCGTCACAGCTACCAGTAGCTGGTGTTCATATTGGGCAGACGGATATGCCATTTTTGCATGCCAGAAAAATTTTGGGTAGTAGTAAAATTATTGGCAAATCCAATAATAATTTAGAGCAGATGAAGGCATCAGTCGCCGAAGGAGCAGATTATGTTGCTATCGGACCAGTTTTTGCCACGCCAATAAAAAAAGACTGCACCCCAGTTGGGATAGATGCGATCAAGAAAATTAAAAAAGAAATTTTTATTCCTTGGGTGGCGATAGGTGGAATTAATAAAGAAAATTCATCAGAACTTTATTCTGTTGGCGCAAATAATATCGCAGTCATCAGATCAGCCAAAGATTTTTTTATTTAATATTAAACACCATATAAGTGTTTTCAAGTTTCGCTCCCATTTTGCGATAGTAGCCACGAACACCTACTCCAGAAATTACCGCCAAGCGCGGTATTTTATTTTGTTTACAAATTTTTATGGCGGCTTGCATCAGTTTTTTTCCAAGTCCAATATGTTGACTCGCACCTTTTTGTCTCTGAGCAATTTCTACAGATTGTCCATAAACATGAAGCTCGCGAATAAATGCAGGGTAGATACCATTCTTATCAATACGCAAACGACAAAAACCCAACACCGCATCGCGTTTGGAATTTTCAAAACTCAAAAAATATTCAGTGCCACCACTAGATTCATAAACATCGATAAAAAATTCAATTTTTTCTTTGGACCAGTCTAGTGTAGTTTGATGTCCGATTTCACGACAACGCAAACACCTACATTTTGTACCTTCAGCCGCCATCTGGGTTTGAATATATTGGCGCAAGTTGGTAATCATATTACCAGCTTTGATATGATTAGATGGAATGTCGCGAATCAATCGTGAAATTCGAACATAGTAGGGGACATCAGATTTGAATTCTTTGAGAATTTTTAACAATTGTTTGTCGCTATATGGTTTGAATTTTTTTGACGCCAACCAAGAATACAGCTCGGAATTTTCTACTACCGTACAAGGATAAATTTTTATCATATCCGGACGAAAACGATTATCTGAAAATATTTCTCGCAACATTTTCAAATCTTTGGAAGGTGTACTGCCAGGAAGTTGTGGCATGAGATGATAATCCAATTTGAAACCGTATTTTCGTAGCAGCGCACTGGCTCGCACTGATTCGGCGACGCCATGTCCACGCTTGGTAAGTTTTAAAATATTTTCATCGGTATGTTGGATACCCATTTCTATGCGAGTGCATCCCATCAGGCGCATATCGGCGATAGTTTTTTCATTAATACAATCTGGTCTAGTTTCCAAAGTCAATCCGATGATACGATGTTTCGCAGATTCATTTTTGGTTTGCATTTTAACAATCTTTTTTTGCAGATCATCCAAAGTCATTTTTTCAGACACGTCAGTTTTTTTTGTACGATTACATGCCTCAAAACAACGTGCGATAAACCAGTATTGATATTTCAGCGGATATGCATTCCAAGTGCCACCTTTGACAATCAATTCTACCTTGTCGGTTGGGTGGCCATTTTTTTCTAGACTATCCAGGCGACGTCTCACTTGCTCATATGGATCAAATTGTAAAGACAGAGCACGTGCGGCCGCAGGTTCGTCGGATAAATAACTTTTTGGCATGCGAGCTTCGGTAGGGCAATAAACACATTTTCCAGGACAGGGAAATGACTTGGTTAAAACAGTCACAATAGTTACACCCGATAAAGTTCGGACTGCACGACGTAGTAGATTCTTTTCCAGTTGAGGACTAATTTTAATCTTGTTTTCTTTGACCAATTTGTGATATGCTTGAAGCAGTTGAGTGGAAGTTGGAATATAATCAGATTTTTCAGTACGCAAAATTCGGCGCTTGATACTATTGAGCGCTTCTGCATCTTTGGGTTGTTTTTTATAACAATCCAATATAATTTTTTCTTCAATATTTGTCATATGGATTCAAAGGCCATTATACACAAAACTCGTGAGGATTACAACCGGATAGCCGAACGTTTTTCTGGTACCCGCTATGATCTTTGGGATGAGCTTAAACAATTTAAAAAGCTGGTTAAAGATGGACAAAATATTTTAGATTGGGGCTGTGGAAATGGTCGTCTTTTGTTTTTGTTACAAGATAAAAACATAAAATATTTTGGTTTGGATCAGAGTGATGAATTGTTAAAATATGCTAAAAAGAAATGGGCGGCTGAAATAAAATCGGAGAAAGCTAGTTTTTTTTCAACGGCTGCGCGAGATAAAAAATTCAGTGATAATTTTTTTGATTTGGTTTTTATGATTGCCTCGTTTCATCATTTGCCAGATGAAAACATGCGTTTGGATTTATTAAAAAAAGTTTATCAGGAAATGAAAGTTGGTGGAAAAATAGTTATTACAGTTTGGAATCTAGAATCAGATTGGGCACAAAGTAAATTGAAAAAAGGTTGGTCCAAAATTGCGGAAAATGATTATATCGTTCCTTGGAAAAATAACGATCGGCAAGTGATAAGTGAAAGATACTATCATCATTTTTCAAAAGATGAATTAAATGGCTTGTTACAAAAAGTTGGTTTTAAAAAGATTGATTTATTCTATGATGATAAACAATCATTCACTGGAGATAAAGGTGGTAGAAATCTAATTGTAATCGCTCAAAAATAAAAACAAAAATCCCCCTAATTTCTAGGAGGATTTTTATTTAAGCACGCGCCGTTTTTAGTCGAGCGGCTTTTATTTTTTCTTTGTGAGAATATACAGCCAGAGTCTGTTTGCTCAAGTTACCCCAGTTAAAAGATTTTTTGGTGAGCGCTTTGTTTTCTATTCCAGCAGTAGTTCGTAATTCTTCGTTTTTAATTAGCTTGATTATTTTATCAGCCAAATCTACGATACTAGCATTATGAAATAAGAAATTTCGATCACTAATCAATTCTTTGTGTTCTGGAATATCAGACAACAATACTGGTTTGCTATATGCCATCGCTTGCAAAACTGTTATTGGCATCCCTTCATTTTCTGACGGGTTGATATACAGAGCGCAGTTGGCATAAATTTCTTCCAGAATTTGTCCGTGCAACCAATTGGTGAACACGATACTTTTATCACCACGAGCAATATAATGTAAGTCATCTACATAGTCATCAGTAAAAGTACTGCCACCTACGATTGCCAATTTATAATCTTTCAATAATTCAGGATATTGCTGTCTGGCCATTTGCCAAGCTTCCAACAAATAGTGGACGCCTTTATGGCGGACCAAACGAGATACCATCAAAATATATTTGTTTGGTTTCAAATCATACTTTTCCAATAGACTGGCAGTGTTATTTTTTGAAACAACCACACCGTTTGGAATATAATCGGTTTTAGTATGATATTCGTTCAAACAATAACTTTGAATGGTTTTGGATACAGCAATAGTTTGGTGAGCAAAAGTACAAGCAGTTTTTTCACCAAGCGATAAAATGAATTTAGCAAATGCACCCCATTTTTGGTGGTAGCGATCGATACAGTGAAAAGTTACAATAACTTTTGTTTTTGGAGAAAAGATTCTTGGTATCCAAGCCAATAGGGAAGGACCCACACCATGATAATGGATCACATCACAATTTTGACGTAAAGCATTTAGTGTAGCCGTGAAGGTATGAGAAATCGCATCCAAATGTTTGGTATGAATAGCAGGAGTATGAACAATTTTTACTCCGTGATAATTTTTTAGAGCTTTTGAAGTATACCAAGCGCGAGCGTATACCAAAACATCGTGCCCCTGTTTTACCAGTTCGCGCGACAAATCTTCCACGTGACGTTCAACGCCGCCGTAGATGGCTGGAATGCCTTTTTGTCCGATCATGGCGATACGCATATTTGGCTTGGATTAAATCAAATTTAACTGGTAATAATAGCACAAATCGGTGTTTTTGTCAATAGGCAGTAGTTAAAAAGGTTAAAATTTGGCTAATAAATGGCAAGCCCCCGGAACGCATGATGCGTCCGGGGGCCTACCCTCACTTGCTTGTTGGCGCGCTAGTCGCGCGGATCGACGGGTCCGTCACCCATCTGCGGGACCGGGGGCTGGATGGTCCAGCCGAGGTGGATGAGGCCGAAGACCGTTGCGCACACGGCGCTCCAGTCGTTCACGGTCGGGTGAAGCAGGCACTCGTTCACCCACTCCACCATCGACACCAGTTCGACTTCAATCTCCTCGTCCTCGGGCTTCTCCTTGGGCTCGCCGACCTTCACGCAGTCCAAGGCGACGAAGAGGCGCACGCTCGTCGGGCTCGTACGGCTGGCCATGAGCATGGGCTCGTCGGGACCGATCTGCACGATCCGGCCGGCACGGTAGCCCGTCTCGTTCTCGATCGCCTTGGCGAAGAGTTCTTCGGGCGTGTTGCCCTCGGAAGTCTTCAGGGCGGCGGCCGGGAGTTCCCAGCCGTAGAAGTTGTCCGTCGCCGAGCCACGTCCAGGTTTGGGCTCGCGCACCTTGATGATCTTGCCGTCCGTGGTCATCGCCAGGCCGGTCGACCAGTTGGACTGGGCGATCAGCGTGTAGGTGATCGGAACGCCGTTGTTCTTCCTGAACACGGCTTCGATGATCCTGCGACCCCTTCCGTCGTCGAACAGGTTCGTGAAGCGGCTGAGGATCCAAGGCTTTCTTTCCATGACAGTTCTCCCACTTCAAGTTTGAAGCAAGTGAGGGTTGCGTCGCATCACCGGCCACCCTGGCCGATTTTGCGAACTGGTTTTTATATCATTATTTTAAATTTTTGTCAATCATAATGCGTATGTATTTAAAATATGGTATAATTATAGTAATTTAAAAAGTTGTTAATTTTATGCAAACCAATAACCACTTATGGAAGATTTTGGTTATAGCTTTACCAGTTGTTTGGTTAGCCGTTTTTGTTATTTTTTTATATCCAAATTGGCCCATAAAAGCGCAGGCGACAGAAAAAATTTTGGGGATGTTTGTTAAATCTGTTTCTAGCACTCCGGTCGTTGTTCCAGTAGTAATACCGCCACGCGTAAAGTCTGAAGTAAAAATTGCCAAGGGGATTTATCTCACCGCTAGTTCCGCCAATAATCCCAAAAAAATGGATGAGATGATTGATTTGATAGATAAAACAGAACTCAATGCGGTAGTGATAGATATTAAAGATTATACAGGATATGTTTTGTATGATAGTCAAATTTCGATAATAAAAGAATTAAAAACTAAAAGAGTTGTATTAAAAAATATTCCAGAATTAATTACCAAATTGCATGAGAAAAATATTTATGTAATAGCTCGTCAAACAATTTTTCAAGATCCGATACTGGCAGAAAAAAAATCAGCTTGGGCGATAAAAAATAAACAAGGAGGAATTTGGCATGATAACAAAGGTTTGTCTTGGGTGGACAGTGCACGTAATGAAGTTTGGCAATATAACACTGACATCGCCAAAGAGGTGATTGAGTTAGGTTTTGATGAAGTCAATTTTGATTATGTACGTTTTCCTACCGATGGCAATATGGCCAGTGCGGTTATTCCAGGAACTGCTGAACGAAATAACGTAATGGCCAATTTCTTTACTTTTTTATCTGAACAACTAAAAGACGAACCAGCATATATTTCTGTAGATTTTTTTGGACTAGTGATGGAAAATCATACCGGCATGAGTATCGGACAAAAAATAGATACCGCATCAGATTCGGTTGATTATATTTCACCGATGATGTACCCATCGCATTATGCGGTTGGTCATTTGGGATTATCCAATCCAGCGGCCAGTCCAGGTGTTGTTATTGATAATGGTATGAAAATAGGATCGCCATTATTTGTGGGTAAACGTGCCCAAGTACGTCCATGGTTGCAGGCTTTTAATATTGGAGCAGTATATGGGGCGCAAAATATTCGAGCCCAAATAGATATGGTAGAAAAATATCCCAACGCCGGTTGGTTGTTGTGGAATGCGGCGAATCGCTATACGACTGCGGGTTTAAAATTGGAACCAAAAACATAATGGGGATAACTTTTGTTGACAGATAAAGGATAGTTTGAGAATATTAATGTATTATGCAAAGTAATTATATTCAAAATTTGACCGTCAAGAACTTCACATCATTGTGCCGTTTTTTCGTATGGTCAAAGGGTGAGTATGATAATGCCTAATAATAAATAAAAAAGCATTTCAGATCACCCTGGCCAAATGGTTAGGGTGATTTTATTTGTAATCGTTCTTTCAAAATATAGAGTAGTGTGCAGAACCCAGATGTGTTTGTTTGCCAGCGGAGCAAAGGTGTTTATTGATAAACATTTTTTCTCCGCTTTATGGCAAATAGGCCATTGAGTGGTTCAACCATGCCGGTTGTTTTCAAACTACCGGCAGCCCAACCTCCGCAGGAGTCCGCCCATGCCAAAGCCTGATCCTCTTCGTTCGGGACACGACACGATCGAGGGAGCCGGCCCGCCGTCGGCCAAGCCCAAGGCGTCTCCGCCGCCCGAACTCGACACCACGGAGGAGCCCTTCGGGCATCCCGAGGCCGATCCTGATCGGTGGACGCGTAGCAGTCGGGGGTCCTCCTCGCCCGCTATCGAGCGTCAGTCTTGTGCGGCTCCGCCCAATCCGTGGCGTTCGTAGTCGTCGTTCACGCCACCAACTCGCGACAACCAGCAGTATTCCAGTGGCCGTTTTGACGGCTGGAGTGGGGTTGGTAGTTGCGCACTACTCTCCACGTCCAATGTCTATTTAAAAGAAGTAAATATTGGATATGGAGATCATTTAAAAAACACCTTATTAATTTAAGGCATATTTTGTGGTATAATAATATCAGAATAAATAGCCAAACTAATATTAATTTTTGCCGCGCGAATTGTCTGAAGTAGCGAGAACCAAACCAAGCTGTCTGCAAGATGATAGATTCGCTACAAGTCTGAGCGCAAAAAAATTCATATTAATTTGGCGTAAAAACATAAAGATAAAACACATGTGGCTCATACTTTCAATAATCGGATATGCCCTGTTGGCCATAGTCGCGATAATGGATAAATATTTATTATCCTCCGCCAAAGTCCAGCCCGCTTTATATACTTTTTATTCCACGATTTTTGTCCTACCACTTTTATTATTAGTCCCATTTGGTGTAAATTTTTTGAACACCCCATTTGATTGGGCGATGGTGCTAGTATCAGGTGTATCTTTTGCATTTGCACTATGGGCGATGTTTTTGGGTTTTGAAAAAAGTGAGATTAGTCATGTCGGTCCATTGGTGGGTGCGGCCGTGCCATTGTTTGTTTTATTATTTAGTAGTTTATTTTTATCCGAAATTTTGACCATCCGCCAACTGGTTGCTTGCGGATTTTTAATCGCCGGTTCACTGATTGTTTCATTTGAAAAAAGTAAACAACATTCTGGTTGGCATTGGGGAATGGTTTGGGGTATTTTGGCTGGTGTATTGTTTGCCGTTTCGCATGTTAGCGCCAAATATATTTATGGGCATTATGATTTTTATAGTGGGTTTGTTTGGACTAGAGCGGCCACTGGCTTGTTAGGCTTGCTTTTACTATTTCACCCCACTGTGTATCGTTCATTATTTAAAAATAGTGTTTTAGAGGAACAAGAAAACAAAGTTTTTTCAGCGAAAACAAAAAAAGATAATATAATTTTGGTAGTAATAAATAAAGTCTTAGGGTCGGTAGCTGTGGTAATCGTGCAGTACGCAGTGGCGATAGGGAGTGTTTCGTTGGTCAACGCATTGAATGGTTTGGAATACGCATTCTTAATTATTTTCGTTCTAGTATTAAGTAAATTTTGGCCAAAGAAATTTAATGAGGATTATACAGGTTTAGAAATAGTTTTGGAATCATTGGCTGTGGTAGTGATTGGAGTCGGTTTAATTTTACTAGTTTAGTATGCGTTCACGAAAAAAATTATTTATAACTTTGGGAATTATATTTTTTGTAGCAATTAGTGTTTTGTTTTTATATTCTGATTTGGCCAATCCAAAAAATGAAAAAATAATCTGGGGAGCGTCCTTTAGTCCACCATACACTCGCTATTTGGGTTTGGATGTGGGGGAGACATACAAATATATACTTGATGATTTGGGTTTTCGATATTTGCGTTTGACCGCTCGCTGGGATGAGATAGAATCAAAACAAGGCGAATATAATTTTTCTGAATTGGATTATTTGATGAATGAAGCGGCCAAGCGCAATGCCAAAGTGATTTTGGCGGTTGGACAAAAAACTCCGCGCTGGCCAGAATGTAATGTGCCTGAGTGGACAGTACATTTATCTGATCAAGAATATGGGGATGCTTTAAATAATTTTTTAAAAACAGTCGCGCAACATTATCAAAACCATCCCGCTCTAGAAACATGGCAAGTAGAAAATGAACCACTATTTAAATTTGGTGAAATTTGTCGTTCGTTAAATGCTGAGAAATTGAATACTGAAATAAAGGCTATAAAAAATGTTGACTCTGTTCACCCAGTAATGATCACAGATAGTGGCGAATTAAGTTTTTGGTTCAACACCGCCAAGGCGGGGGATTTATTTGGCAGCACAGCTTATCGTGTGGTGTGGAATAAACGAGGTGGATATTTTAATTATGATTGGTTGCCAGGGGTATTTTATCGCGCTCACGCACTATTGTTTGGTTTGAATTTGAACAATGTTTTTATCTCTGAATTACAGGCGGAGCCGTGGATGCCGGATGTACCACTGTCTGTCGATAACATAGGTGAACAAATGAAATCGATGGATTTGAATAGGGTCCAAAAACAACTAGATTTTGCACAGCGTACCGGATTTAGTCGTGCCTATTTATGGGGTGCGGAGTGGTGGTATTGGCTAGAAATTCACGGGCATGGTGAGATTGCAAATTATATAAAGAATTTGTCTAAATAGTTTTTGTTGGTTGACCCCATTGACTAAAAGTTTTTTTTTAGGTATATTAATGCTGTTAATCTGGGTGATTAGCTCAGTTGGTTAGAGCGTCTCGTTTACACCGAGAAGGCCAAAGGTTCGAATCCTTTATCACCCACATTTTTTCTACACCATTTTAGTTCCGGCTCGTTCGGGACTTTTTGTTTTGGATATTTTATGGTAAAATATAAACATAAAATATTTTTATGTTTGAAAAAGAAAATCCAGTAATATTACAAGGTGGTGTTTTCAAAAAACCGATTGGAATCAACAGCGCGGTTTTCATGATTACTGGCATGACTATTGGCGCGGGGATTTTGGGTATTCCATATGTGGTGGCTCAGGTAGGAATTTGGATTGGTCTGGCATATATTTTGGTTTTGGGAATTGTGATGCTGTGTTTGAATTTGATGATTGGCGAAATAACTGTGAGAACCAAAAATAGTTTTCAGTTGCCTGGATTGGTAGGAAAATATTTGGGAGGTCCGGCCAAAATTGTTATGTCGATTATAATTATTTTATCTGGTCTTGGCACCTTGCTTGCATATTTAGTTGGTGAGGGTGAATCGCTATCAGGAATTTTTGGTGGTGACCCGGCTTGGTGGACGGTGATCTTTTGGACAATCGGTAGTATTTTAATTTGGCGAGGTTTGCAAACTGTCAAAACAGCCGAGAAAATTTTGAGCATTTTAGTTATTGGAATTATTTTGGGATTGTCGTTGGCATTTTTGCCCCATGTTCAAGTGGTAAATTTTAGTTATTTGAATTGGAGTAAATTTTTTCTGCCCTATGGTGTAATTCTATTTGCACTTCACGCGTCACCGTCTATTGCGGAAGCGCATGCTTTGTTGCCTGGTAGCCAGCGACATTTCAGAAAGGCATTGGTCATCGGTACATTGATTCCAGTTTTTGTCTATATTATATTTGCTCTTGCAGTAGTGGGAGTAATGGGAAAAGAAACCACAGAAATTGCGACTCTGGGATTGGGAAACAAATTTGGTCCCTGGGTGAGAATTTTTGCCAATGTGTTTGCTGTATTTGCAATGGGGACTGGCTTTATGGGATTAGGAGTGGCACTCAAACAGAGTTTGGTGTGGGATTGGAAGATACCGTCTTTGTTGGCGACCATTTTAGTAATATTAACACCACTAACATTTTTCATGGCTGGGTGGCGTGACTTTGTAAGTATTTTGGGAGTAGTAGGTGGATTGTTTTTGGGTATAGAGGCAATACTAATGGCGCTTGTATATTGGAAAGCCAAAAAATCTGGTGATTTGCCGGCAGACCGTTACAGTTTACCTCTGGCGGGTTTGTTAACAGCTTTGGTTTTTGTGGTATTTACAATCGCTACGGTAGTTAGTATAATTGGAATTGTTAATTTTTAGACGGTGTTAGTTGTTGCTAAGTGTATTGGTCGATTACTCAACAACAACTTCCTTCTGTCGTTAATTTATTAAATAATTTATGTCAAAGAATTTTGTTTTTACGTCAGAATCGGTGACTGAAGGTCATCCAGATAAAATCTGTGATCAAATCTCTGATGCAGTTTTAGACAAACTAATCGGACAGGATCCAAAATCTCATGTGGCTGTAGAATGTTTTACTACCACTGGTTTGGTTATCGTTGGTGGTGAAGTCACTACCAATGGTTATGCCGACGTGCAACAAATCGTACGTGGAGTTTTGACTGATATTGGTTATACTGATCCAGCTTATGGTATCGATGGTGAACACGCTGGTGTACTTGTTTCTATCCATGAGCAGTCTCCAGATATCGCTCAGGGTGTGGATAAAAAAGCTATTGAAGAACAGGGTGCAGGGGATCAAGGTTTGATGTTTGGTTACGCTTGTAACGAAACAGAAGAACTGATGCCGTTGCCAATCGCTTTGGCTCATAGATTGTCCAAACGTCTCGCTGAAGTTCGCAAGAGTGGTGAAATTCCATATTTGCGTCCAGACGGCAAATCTCAGGTAGCTGTCGAATATGTCGATGACAAACCAACTCGTTTACAGAATGTAGTTATTTCTACCCAACATCATGATAGTGCTACCAATGAACAAATTCGCGCTGATGTGACCGAAAAGGTTATCAAACCAGTTTGCGAGAAGTATATGGACGACAAAACTGATTTGTTTATCAATATGACTGGTCGTTTTGTAATCGGTGGTCCTCAAGGTGATACCGGTTTGACTGGTCGCAAGATTATTGTGGACACTTATGGTGGCATGGGTCGTCATGGTGGTGGATGTTTTTCTGGTAAGGATCCAAGTAAAGTAGATCGTTCTGGTGCTTATATGGCTCGTTATGTGGCCAAAAACATCGTGGCCGCTGGATTGGCTGATAGATGTGAAGTGCAAGTGGCTTATGTTATTGGCCGCGCTGAACCCACCAGTATTCGTGTAGATAGTTTTGGTACTAGTAAATTGGGAGATGAAAAATTGGAATCAGCAGTCAAAGCAGTGTTTGATTTTCGTCCTGGAAAAATTATCGAACATCTTGATTTGCTCAAACCGATTTATCGCGCTACTGCCGCCTATGGGCACTTCGGACGTAATGAATTTCCTTGGGAAAAAACTGATAAAATTGAAGATTTGAAAAAGGCTGCTCAATAATATAAATAGGATAAAAAACACCACCGATATAATGACTTATTAGCTTTCCTCACCTCGCGAGAGGTTCAGGGATGAAGCCTCGGCTTCATAACCCGCTAATAAGTAATTATATCGGTGGTGTTTTTTTGATTATATAAATTGTCATCCTCGCGCTTTGCCTCGCCGAAGCTTTAGCGAAGGCAGGAACGCGGGGATCTTCTTTATTCAACTAGGCTACCTTTTTTACTTCCGATATCAGAGTTTGGTAAAATATTATTTACTACATTTTTATTTAATGTAAATGCTTTGCCGGTTATTTTATCAGTCGCGGTAAATTTGATATCATTCACCAAATTTATATTCTTTCCAATTTGTTCTGGAGATGGAGAAACCTCAACTTGAAAAAATAATCCGGTTTGGCTATTGGGTGGTAGCTCACGATAATTCCAATTTATGGTTCGGGTTGATTCGTTGAACGTGAGAGCTGGCCCGATAGACACACTTTGTTGGCCGGTAAAATTTACACCTACTGGAAGTGTGGCAGAAAATATGGCGTTGCTTACTGGGTTGGTAGTATTGTTGGCATGGAAAAATATCCAATACTTGGTAGACTCACCAACTTTTGGTGGTAGGGAACCACGTCCTAGTTGGTCGCCTTCATTGGAATAATATCTAGCTTCAGTAATTAAATTTAATTCAGTCGCGAGCAAAATTTTGGCTGATTCACCCTGATGAGTAAACCTTTGACCAGGGTTATTTTTTAGTTCAGAAATAAATGACGGTGTGATTTCTAGTTTGGCGTTTTCTATAGCTCCGACACTAAAGGTTGGTAATAAATATATCTTGAAATCAAATTGGTCACTGGCCTGCGGTTTGCCGTCTGCAAGGGCAGTCCTTTCTTTGGCACTTATTAATAAATTGGTAGTGCCAACCAACAGATCATTGCCATCAATTTTGAATCCGTTTTCTTTGGCGGTAGTTTTGAGATCCACAATTCCAGGTGAAAAAGCAATTCGTAAATAAGAGTTTTGTAATTCGTAGAGGCCGTTGTTTTTCCAACTGATACTAGTATTAAGCACTTGACTTGGTTGTGCAGAAGTAAAACCACCCAATAATTTGACACCTATTTCAATGTTTGGAGAAAATGTTTTTACAACTGTATGATTGTTCGCTATTTGAACAGGATGATTATTGATATTGGCAATGGCAATAATGCTGAGATTATATTCACCAGATTTTACAGGCATGACAATTTCTCCAGTTATTAATTTTTCACCATTTTTGTCCAATGTAATGTTTTGTAAATCGGCCTTGTTTATGCCGGAAATAGTTCCAGGAAAATTTATATCAAAATTCACGCCGTCTAATTTTGTGTCGGATGTATTAATTAGTTTATAAACAAAAGGCACTCGTTCGTTGGCAAATGAAGTAGCGGTCATTTCCAATGAGGCATTCAAAACACTGTCTGATAAATTTACCAAAAACGATCCTATTTTTTGTTCGTGGTTTTTAGAATTTTCTGGCAAGTAGGAAAGTAGAGCAGAAATTTTTTCATCTTGTTTTGGTGATACCCAAAGACGCCCGTATACTTCTGCCTGTCCACTGGCGCCAGGACGTAGTTCGGACAAATCAAAAGTGGAATCAGTTTTGAAAATACTAACAGGGGTAAGACTGCGGTCTACAATAAAGCCAGCTGGCAGATGCATTGCCAAAATTGGTTCGCGTAAATAGTATTTACTACGATTTTTATAGTCGATAGTTACTTTTACCAATTCGCCACTTTTAACTCGGTTTGAACCTAGAGAAATTTTGAGATCAATCTGGTCGGTCAAACCCGGATTCCAAAAAAAGAAGAAAAGTCCGGCAATTAAGATGGCAATAGCGGTAGCCAATAAAACTAAATCAAAAACAAACAGTTTTTTTGCATGAGCGTAAACACCGTGATATCGCAAATGATAATGTCGATCAAAAATGTTATAGATAGCTTTAAACATATATATAAATATTTACAAGGATATTATACGCTCAATTCGTTGGCGTTGCAACAAAAAATCCCTCGAGATTTTCGAAGGATTTCATTTTATTTTTGAACCGATTCAGGGTTGTCTGAAATGTCCTTTTTGATATTGAGTGATTTTGGGTTGGGGGAGTAGAGGGGGTTCTTTATTTTCCATTTTTCTACAAATTGCCCAATACCCTTATTGGCCAGTTTGTTTTTTACAGTAGTGTGATGTTGTGACCACTTTACCAAACTTTCAAAATTGACCTTATAACGGCCAGACACAATTACGTAGGTAATTTCCTGAGAGGCGATAGCCCGACGGATAGTTTGAGAGTTTACCCCAAACAGACGCGCCGCCTCAGAAATAGACACTCTGATCATTTCTTTTGGCTTTTGGTCAATAATTGGGGCGGTAATTTTTTGCTCATCCATAAAATTTGTATAGACTAGTGTATACAAATTACCATCTTTTCAAGGGTTTGTCAAGCGAATCCATTGACCTTTAATCGTTTTTATGCTATTCTGACCTATCGGTAAAATAGCTGATAGTGGAAAATTTGTATACACTAGTCTATACAAATAATAGATATAAATTTTAAAAGCGTTGAAAAGCTGAGTAGTAATTTGTAGACAAGTTGAGCGTGGCTGTCTCTGCTGTCTGAGTCCCGACTTAGTCGGGACGAGTTCAGAGACAGAGCTCGACGAGTCACAAATTACACGAAACTTTTCACAGCTTGAAAAATTTATATCTATTATGCCAATCAATGGTATATATACAGTATACATAAATATTTGACCATAACCCACATTTTTGCTATCATATGCATTACCGCTTTTGGCAGGCAGACTATATTGATAGGTAAGTGTAACACTTTTAACTTTCTCTCGTCTTCTATAATGTCAAACGTGATTAAAGAGAAGATTCTTCTCTACAAGATCTATACTAAGAAAGATACGGACGCTTATACTGAGCTTTACGATCTTTACATCAAACGAATATATCGATTCGTTTTTTTTAAGGTTGGCAGTCACGAGAATGCCGAAGATGTTACATCGGAAGTGTTTCTCAAAACTTGGCAATATTTGATAGGTGGTTCCGAATCGGTATCAGATATAAAAAGTTTTAGTGGTTTACTTTACCGGATTGCACGAAACAGTATTATAGATTTTTATCGTGCTCGTGCTAACAAGAGTGAAGTACTAATAAATGAAAATACAGATGTGAGTGATAGTGGTAGTTGGTACGGACAGTTGGATGATAAAATAGAAACAGAAAAAATCATCCAAACGATCAAAAAATTGAAACAAGAATATCAGGAAGTTTTGACACTAAAATATGTTGATGAACTTGAAATCAAAGAGATAGCCGAAATTACTGGCAAGGGCCAGATCGCGGTTCGAGTCACATTACATCGCGCTTTAAAAAAATTAAAAGAAATTTTGGGAAAAAGTTAAAAGTATGTCGCAAGATTTAATTGCACAACTTAAACAGCTCAAGAACGGGGAAGTAAAACCTCGCCAAGAGTGGTTGGATAACAACCGCGCGCTTTTGCTATCCCAAATAAAAAATACTGTTACTCCAGAAGCACAGAAAATGAATTTTGATAATATCTGGAACACCATGTCTTTGTTTGTTCCACGCGCTTGGGTATTCAATGTAGTTCGTCCTATTGCTGTTCTATTAGTAGTAGCTATAGTAGCCACTAGTGGTTGGGTAGCTAGTGTGGACGCTTCATATAATACTTTGCCAGGTGACTTTCTTTATCCAGCCAAACGTGCCGGTGAAAAAACTCAGGTAGCCGTAGCTGGTATGATCGGCTCGAAAAAAACCGAAACCATTTTGCATTCTGAATTTGCCAAACGTCGTGCTACCGAGACCAAACAATTGGTAGCCAGTAAAGATCCTGCCAAGCAAGAAAAAGTAAAAGAATCCATCCAAGATTTAAAAAAAGAAATCGCCAATGTTAATCAAAAATTGGAAGAAATAAAAGTTGCTTCTACAAATAACGCCGTATCTGCCGATGTGGTCAAAGATGTAAAACAAGATACAGAACAAATTACCAATACATTACAAGAAGTAAAAGCGGCTTTGTTAGTTACATCAAATATCAATGATACTAGCTCTACCAAAGAAAATGCAGTGGCTATCAACGAAGCCAAAGATTTGGCCAAGGATGTATCAGTAAAAGCCGTAGAAGTAATTGTTACCAAACATTTAGAAGGGGACAAATCAGTGACAGCCGAAGAAGTAAAACAAGAAATAAATAACACTTTACAATCTGCTACTACCGATGCTCAACAATCCAAACAAAGTGTAGCCGGTGTACAAGCTGTTGTGACTGCCGCGAAGATTGAAGCCAAAGATTTGGCCGCTTTACCAGCCACTAGTGCTACTTCCACCACTGCTCTCAATTTGAAAATTTCTGAAGTGGCAAGTGTTACTAATAATGCCGCCGCCGCCAATAAGACGGTGACAGATAATGTGGACAAGAAAGTTAATGAAGCGGTCACTGCGCTTAGCAAAGGTGATCTCACTACGGTAATGATAAAACTAACGGAAGCAAATACTGCTACCAAAGAAGCGGAAAAAATTTCTGATCAAATGGTAAACAATGTTCAACAGTTGGTACCAGTAGCTCCGCTCATCGCCGCTACGGATATCAAAAAAGAAGTTGTTGATGTAAAAGATATAAAAGTTATTATTGACACTTCTACGTTGACGACAGCGCCAGTTATCAAAGTTATTATTCCAACTACTACCAGTATAAAACCAGAAATAAAAATAAATTAATAAAAACGGAAAAAGAAATAAAATTCTTTTTCCAGGAATGATCGAGTCGCATCTGTGACGTTGTTATTCCCGGAGAGAGAAAATTTCAAATACAGTTTTGCCTTAGGTCGAGGGTTCATATGAACTTGCAAAACTTTTGTACGTATTCCGATTTAATCGGGATACAAATTCCATTGCGTTTGACCGTTGTATTTATATGACGCGCGCAAAACAATGGGATCTATTAACTATAATTATGAACAATTTATTAAAATT
>Ga0172379_10001600_pt1 | contig 44459 bp, 33 predicted proteins | sample GrowelOW334metaG_FD_119756 | JGI IMG/M metagenome (GOLD analysis project Ga0172379, IMG submission 119756) | Groundwater microbial communities from an aquifer near a municipal landfill in Southern Ontario, Canada - Groundwater well OW334 metaG | ecosystem: Environmental > Aquatic > Deep... | reverse complement strand
TTGATACGCACAATGGTTGCTTTTTATTACTTTCATGCGCCTCTATTTAACTTTGAAAACCTCCGGTTTTCAAACTTTCCCTTAAATGTTCCGCGGCAAGCCGCGGGGAAATCAAGTTATATTTTCATACGCAACGCCATAGATGATGCTAACTCAAATCCAAAAGGTATTTCTCCAGCACCTTATGAAGCAACTTATGATCCAACAACTACACAGTTAATAATGAATTTTTTGCATAAATTTCAATCAAAAAATGGATATGAAAACACAGGGGTAAGACATATAGATGGCTTTAGGAATGCTAAACCGTGGGATGCTATGTGCGCCATAATCTCAGAAGGAAGAAAAAACAAGAAAACTTTAGAGGTGGCTTTAACGGAAGGCATTGAAGCATTTCAGAATGCATTCAGACTATTGCCAGACACAGACAAGCAAAACAAGCCATTCGATATTAATCCGCAAAATACAGCAAACGTCTTGCCCAAAACTGGCGAACTTTTAGATTATGAACATTTTCTTCCTATTCTGCAGCACATCAATCAGAACTCTACAAAAGTGCATATTCTCCCAGTCTCTGAAAGCAAAGAGCTAGAGGATCCATCTACCAAAAAACGCATTAATACGGCCATCCGCAACCTTTTCGCGAGCAAAGTTGGCTTAGAAACAATTTTTCTCCCCGTAAATACAGGCTTGCATTGGGTGTATTATTCATTCAGCAGAGCTTCTTCTGGGACTCAAAATCTTGATACACCTCGCATAACTTGTCAAGACTATGTGGGACAAGGAAACGTTTGCGGCGATGAGATGGTTCATCAAATTATAGAAAGTGCATACCGCCTTGATAATAGCAATCAAGAAATTGCTAAAATGAGAGGTATGTACAGTCAAATAAATAGCCAGAGGCTACAACCCAAAGATTCAAGGTATGACGATTCCTTACGTTCAGAAGGCACCATTGGGTTAATAAAGTATCTAGATTCTACTGCTGAAATGCGACAAAACGAGTTAGATAGACTTAAAACACAGCAACAAACTGAAATCCAAAGAAACGAACAAGTTTCTCGTGAGTTTGATGGGAATCTACGTGATAGAGTACAACAAGATTGGATGACACAAGGTTGGATAGACGTTAAACCAGGACAAAAAGTGGACGTAACAGCCGAAGGCAACACTCTTAAAATAACTATAACTAACCCTATAAGCAGCCCTGCTACTCCTGGTACGAGCTCTCCTTGCCCATCAGAAACAGAGATCTTCAAATGCACCCGACATGTAGGAACAAACAAAAAACTTGAGTCTTTAGAATTCAACATAGACAAGACTCGTTTCACAACGAAAGATGCAATAATAGAAGCGACTGCCAAGACTATTTTAGCTACAATAATCGATACAAACACTACTTTGCGCCTAAATGAGCCTGCGCTGACTAGTGTAGGAATAGATGTTAACTTACTTGAACAGCAATTACGCACTGCTGGCTTCAACAATATTGTAAAACACACACCTCCCCCAACCTCAGCGCAACCAGCCACTGTTTCAAGCACAGCTGCAACTTCCTCCTCAAGCACGGTAACAACTTCTTCGACTTCAGCTACATCGTCTACATCAACTGGTCCAAGCTCGTCGGCAAGTACAACCTCAACTGCTAATGCCAGTTCGATATTTACACAACACCATTCAACAAATACTACAACAGGAAACCCTGAGCCCGCCGCTCATCCAGCCACTGGATTAGGCCCTTCTAATTAGCAATAACAAATTTTTCACCTCAAATATCAAAATTTGGACCGAAAATTCACTTTTCAGGTGAAAATTTCGTGCATTTCAAAGGAATTTAGTGTAAAATTAACTCAAATTTAATAATTTGATTACGGAGAAAAAGACGATGAACACTATTTCACGCTTTTTGGTCCCTCCTCAAAACAACAGCTTTTTTTTGCTCGGCCCTCGCGGAACCGGTAAATCAACCTGGGTAAATCAAATTTATCCTAATGCCACACTCGTGAATTTGCTCGATCCAGAAATATTTCGGGCTTATCAAGCTAAACCAGAGCGTCTCAAAGATTTAGTTTTTAAAAAAGAAATAATTATCGACGAAGTACAAAAAGTTCCAGAAATATTAAGTGTTGTGCATGAATTAATTGAAGAAAAAAAAGGCTATCAGTTCATTTTAACTGGTTCTAGTGCGCGAAAACTGAAAAGAACTGGAGTAAATTTGTTAGGCGGGCGCGCTGAAAAATGCAGTCTACATCCCTTTATGGCTGCTGAATTAGGAAAAGAATTCGATTTAAAAACAGCTCTACATACCGGCCTTATTCCTGTTGTAGTTAAAAATGAAAATCCTCTAAATATTTTGCAAGCCTATGTTGGTTTGTATTTAAAAGAAGAAGTGCAATCAGAAGGATTAGTGCGGAATTTGGGCAATTTTGCGCGCTTTTTAGAGGTTATGAGCTTTTCCCAAGGTTCTACTTTAAATGTAAGCAATATAGCTCGAGAATGCCAAGTTTCGCGCAAAATCACCGAAGGATATTTGAGCATTTTAGAAGATTTGATGCTCAGCTTTTATTTGCCAGTTTTTGCTAAAAGAGCCAAAAGAAAGACTGTATCTCACGAGAAATTTTATTACTTTGACGTTGGTGTGTTTGCTAGTTTAAGAAAAACTGGACCACTTGATGTTGCTAGTGAAATCGATGGTATTGCACTAGAAAGCCTTGTTGCCCAGCATTTAAGAGCTTGGAATGAATACCAAGGCGCACCGCATTTGCTTTCTTATTGGCGTACCCAAGCCGGTAATGAAGTAGATTTTATAGTTTATGGCCCAGAAACTTTTTTTGCCATTGAAGTTAAAAATAAAACTCAACTAAGTAGCAGAGATTTCACAGGGCTCAAAGCTTTTCACGAAGAATACCCAGAATGTAAGCCAATTTTATTATATCGAGGCCAGGAAACGCTGAAACAACATAACATTTTGTGCATAAGCGTAGAAAAGTTTTTACGAAATTTAATTCCCGGAAAGTTCTTATTATAACTAATTGATTTTAAAAGAAAACTCGTAGACATTTATCCTCCGTAGCTTTAGCGAAGGGGGATGTTTTTTCTGCTGGCTTTCTAGTCAAATGGAAAAATGGAATGCCTGGCACCGACATTTATTCCATATGCCGGAGTCTCATAAGGATGAGCAGCTAAAAGTGCTTGAATAACGGCATTTAGGCAGTTTTCGCTACAAATTGTTTCTACTTTGTATTCTGGGATCTTCTCTAGGAAGTTTTCTTTACCAACATAAGGATTGCTGCCTGGAAGTGGCATAAATTGGCCAATTCCTTCCGTTTCCCAAGAACAATGAGAATAATTACCTAAACGCCCTGCCCCAGCGCCAAAAATGGCGTTTTTGACGGTTTCCAGATGTGATTTTGGCACATAAAAAAACAGCTGATAGATCATATTTTACCTCAAGAAAATTTAATAATTGGAGAAATCTTAATTAAGCTTTGTCGTAAAAAAATAGATTTTTCAAACTATTAGATGGATTAGATTTTAGAAAATTATTGAAAAAAAGAAAAAAACCTAGTAGAATGTTACCAAATCGAAGCTTAAGTTTCCATTAAACTAAATTACAAGAGGAAATAATATGCGCATTTTATTAGCTGAAGATGATGAGTTATTAGGTGAAGGCATACGTGCCGGATTGATTCAAGACAAATATACTGTCGATTGGGTTAAGAACGGCCAAGCCGCTTTACAAGCGCTTCTTACCGAAAGATTTGATGCTGTTGTGTTAGATCTAGCCTTACCAAGATTGTCAGGTTTGGAAGTTTTGAAAGCTGTGCGTAATAAAAAAATTGCTACACCAGTTTTGATATTAACTGCTCGTGATCGAGTTGAAGATCGTATTGCCGGTTTAGATAGTGGCGCTGATGATTATTTAACTAAACCATTTGATCTCTACGAACTTTGCGCCAGATTACGCGCTCTGCTTCGCCGCTCAGGTGGCCGTGCTACACCGCTTTTATCTTATGGAAAAGGCAAGATCAAACTTGATCCAGCTGCTCATACTGTTGATAAAAATGGCAAACCCATGGAACTTTCGCGCCGTGAATTCGACTTATTACAAATGCTGATGGAAAATCCAGGGAAAGTTTTATCGCGCGAAACTATTTCGCAAAGTCTTTATGGATGGAGCGATAATGTTGATAGTAATGCATTAGAAGTGCATATTCATAACTTACGTAAAAAATTTGGTACTAGATTCATCATCACAATTCGTGGTGTTGGATACATGCTAGAAAAAGAAAGCGATTAATTTTTCTGATTTTCTTTACATTGGCAAGGGCACTTAGAGAATTCAAGCATGAAGCTATCTTTACGCACTTATCTCCTCATTAATTTGCTTGCCAGTGTAATTATTGTCACATCATTAACAGTTGTCGCACATATTTTCCTCAACCGGAAAAACACTACACAATACGTTGATAAACAACTGGCTCTAATGGCTATCGCCGTTCACACTTCCTTAGGGGGAAACCTCGATCATTTCAGAGCAAAAATAATAAAAAGCCTTAACGAAAATAGCTGTCAAATCCTGAAAAACAATGAATATACTGAAGAAAACGGATACGTTCTAAATTTAAGTAATATGAATCTGTGTCGTCGCATACGAGTACAGATTTGGGATTCCGATGGGTTGTTAATTTTTCCTGCGTTTTCAAAAGGCAAAGACAATCAGCTTTTTGCATACCTGCCAGGTTTTTCTACGCAAAAAATTGCCGGCGCTAGTTGGCGTGTCTTTACAAGTCAAAGTAGTCAAGGTTCCCGGATAGCTGTTGCTGAAGACTATAATTTTTATCAAGAATCAGAAAGACAGATATCTACGCATGCGATTTTAATAATGTTTCTTTCACTGCCATTGTTAACGCTTTTGATCTGGCTCATTGTGGGACGAGGTTTAGATAGCATTCAAAATATTGTTAATGAAATAAAAAATCGTGCTCCAGGAAATTTATCGCCAGTTAAAAGTGATGCTGTTCCAGAAGAAATTCAGCCCATAGTTAAAGAACTAAATATTTTACTTAAAAAACTAGAAGAAGCTTTCTTGCGCGAAGAACGTTTTTCTTCTGATGCAGCGCATGAACTTCGCACGCCTCTTGCTGCCTTACGCGCTCACGTGCACGTCGCTTTAAAAGCCACATCCAGTGCAGAACGCAAAACCGCATTAAACAAAATTATTACAGGAATTGACCGCAGCACACATGTTGTTAACCAATTGCTTACTTTAGCACGAGCTACAAAAGTTAAAGATCAGCCAAAACTAGAACTAGTTTCTTTACATCAGGAAGCCGTAGCTATTATTTCTGAGCTATTTCCCATTGCGCAAAAGAAAGGAATAGCTATAGAACTTGACGATCCACATCCCAAACAACTTATTATGGGAGATAAAATAACAATTGGCGTTCTTTTAAAAAACTTAATCGATAATTCAATACGCTACATAAACCATGATCATGGTTTGATTCAGGTGATAATTGATCGCAATAAAGAATCGGTAATTCTAAAAGTTCGCGATAATGGTCCAGGAATTCCTCCCGAAACACGTAAACGTATTTTTGAACGTTTCTTCCGCGGTGCTGAAAGTACAAATATCCAAGGAAGTGGTTTGGGTCTCAACATAGTGCAGCAGATTCTCAAACAACACCACGCCTCAATTACTCTTTCCAAACCTAAAGGTGGATCAGGTTTGGAAGTTGCTGTGTTTTTTAAACGACCTGAAAAAGAATAAAAACACGGTATTTTCAAATCAAATAAATCCATGTAGCCTTGCTGCATGCATACATTTTTCTTATTTTTCAGCTTGGGCGCCATATTTTTGCAACTACTTTCTAGTTTGCCATCTGTTATTCCAATATTATCTTCTTCTGTAATATTTGGTTTAGCTATTTTACTTACCTACTTAATCCCCTGCTGGAGAAAATATAAAAAAACTCGAATAATATTTTTAGCTTTATTCGCCTTAAGTTTAGGTTTCAGCTGGGCATTAGCATATACAAATAATCTTCTTGATTGGCAGTTACCTAAAAATCTTGAAAAACAAAATATTACAATCGAATGTTATATTGATTCTTTACCTAAATATGAAGCTGAAAGATTAAGCTTTACTTGTGCATTAGAAAAACTAAATGGCGAAAAAAATAAGGCGAAAATACTTCTTAGTTGGTATCAAAATTATCCTAGCTATCCAGTTTTACGCGTTGGAGATAAATGGCGACTAACAGTAAAATTGAAAAGACCCCATAGTACAGCTAACCCAGGTTCTTTTGATCATGAAGCATATCTTTTGGAAAATAGAATTCGCGCTACTGGTTATGTTGTCACAAATAAATTCAGTCAAAATAAGCTTCTTAATTCACATTGGTATAAATATTCCATAGATCGCCTTCGCCAATATTTGTCTTGGCGCATCAAAAACTCTCTGCCAAACTCGCATTTTAATGCATTTATTTCCGCACTTACTGTTGGTGATCAAAGCGGCATAACTCAAAGTGATTGGCAAGTTTTACGCCGCACAGGAACTATTCATTTCTTAATTATAGCTGGCCTGCATATTGGCTTTGTAGCAGCTTTTTTATTTTTTATAATTCGTCTACTCTGGCGATTTTTCCCACGATTATGTTTAATTATTCCATCTCCCAAAGCTGCAGCTATTTTTGCTTTAGCAGGAGCTGTTTTTTATAGTGCACTTGCTGGCTTTTCTACGCCAACAAAGCGCGCTATTTTTATGCTGATTTTTTTCTTTTTAGGGAAACTCACAGATCGCAATTTTTCTGTTTGGTCTAGTTTTTTAGTTGGTCTTTTCATTGTTACATTAATCAATCCATTGGCTAGCTTAAGCAGTGGTTTTTGGCTTTCTTTTGTGGCCGTCTTTTTAATTTTATTTTCTTTAGAATCACGTCTTAATAATGGCACAAAATTTATGCGCTATAGCCGCTTACAATGGGCTTTGACATTAGGCTTAATACCATTATCACTGCTTTTATTTGAACAAGCTTCTCTAATATCTTTCTTTGCGAATCTAATAGCAGTACCTTGTCTTGGTTTTATTGCGATCCCCTTAAGCTTAAGCTCTAGCATTATTCTCCTCATAAACCAAAAATTGGGAACGCTTCTCTTAGTTCTTGCTAGCAAAGTTTTTGCTCTCATATACTTTTTTTTAAATTGGCTAGCGAATCTACCGTTGTCCAATTTTATCCATGCTGTTTATAATCCTTGGATATTACTTGCTTCTAGCATTGGCATTCTACTAATCCTAGCTCCACGCGCTCTGCCCTGCCGTTACTTAAGTTTAGCTTTCCTCTCCCCGCTTTTTTTCTTTATTCCCAAGGGTCCCAATTACAACGAAGTTTGGTTTACTTTGTTAGATGTAGGACAAGGACTAGCTTCAGTTATTCGCACACAAAATCACGTTATAATCTACGATACAGGACCAAAATTTTCACCAGAAAGCGATGCTGGAAATAGCATAGTTGTGCCATTTTTGCTTACTGAAAATTTAAAAAACATAGATCTTATGGTAGTTAGTCACTCTGACCAAGATCATAGCGGTGGAGCAAAGTCTATTTTAAATAATTTAAAAGTTAGTAAATTAATTACTAGCACACCAGATTTTTTCTCTCCCTTTCCTGCAGAACATTGCTATGCTGGAACGCATTGGAATTGGGATGGCGTAGGTTTTAGTTTTTTACATCCACCCAAAGATAGTAATTTTTCTATTAACAACTCTTCTTGTGTTTTAAAAATTACTAGTGGAAAAGAAAGCATTTTGCTAGACGGTGATATAGAAAAAATAGCCGAAAAAAAATTGGTAGCTCAAAATGCTTCTTCTTTGCAAAGTAATATATTAGTTGCTCCGCATCATGGCAGTATTAGTTCTTCTTCGTTAGGATTCGTTCAGGCTGTCAAACCAAATTACGTTCTTTTTCCTACAGGTTATTTAAATCGCTTTAAATTTCCAAGTCCAGTGGTGGTAATGCGTTATGAAGCAATTGGCACAAAAACTCTAAATAGCGCTGAAACTGGTGCAATTACATTTAAATTTCCCACAAAATCAGGTATCCTTACGCCTGAAATTTATCGCACCAATCATCGGAAGTTTTGGTATTAGTACAAAATGATCAACGATCTTAAACCTATAAAAAAAAGCTGGCCCATTTACAAGAGATTACTAAAATCTGCCAGTTGCTATTGGCCGATGTTTGCGATTGGATTTATCGGGACAATATTGGCATCTGGTGCTGATGCTGGCCTTTCTTGGTTAGTCAAACCTTTAGTTGATCAAGGCCTAGTCGCACGTAATCATTTTTACATAGTTTGGATGCCGGTTTTGATAATCATTGGCTTTGTCATTCGTGGTCTTATGCTGTTCCTTTCTAACTACTGCATAACGCGCGTCGGCCGCAATGTAATCATGGATTATCGGCAAAAGATTTTTAATCATTTGCTTAAATTACCAGCTAGTTTTTTCGACAAAGAAACCTCTGGACAGCTTTTATCTTTATTTTTGTATAATGCTGATCAGCTTTCTTTTGCTATCACCGACGCTGTTCTGACTATACTACAAGAAGGTTTGCAACTAGTTGGTTTAGTCGTCGTAATGTTTGTTATAAGTTGGAAATTAACTCTAATTTTCATGATAACAACTCCACCTATTTACATCATAATTCGTTTTGCTACCCAGCGTTTACGTATGCTTAACAACAGGGTACAACGCAGTGTTGGCGATATAGCACATGTTGCTGAAGAAATGATTCAAGGTTATCGCGTTATACGCATTTTTGGTGGTGAACCTTATGAGAGAGATAAGTTCAAAAAAATATCGGAATACAATCGACACTGCGAAATGAAGGTTGTTGTCACAAACTCGATCAGCACCTCGCTAGTACAAATTATCGCCTGTCTTCCTATTGCCTTTATTTTATATATTATAAATATTCCTGCCTTACATGTAAGCGTCGGCAGCTTTGCCGCTATGATTGGAGCTATGGCACGTTTACTTACACCAGTACGTCGCTTAACGAAAATTAATACAGATATGCAAAAAGGTATCGCAGCTGCCAATAGCATTTTTAATTTGCTCGACCATCCATCTGAAAAAGATTTAGGAACAAAGCATATTGAACGCGCTTCAGGACATATAGAATATCGCAATGTCTTTTTCAAGTATCCGCGCGGGCATAAGACTGTTTTAAACAATATTAATTTTTCTATTAAACCAGGCCAAACTATTGCACTGGTTGGTCGTTCTGGTGGTGGCAAATCAACTTTAGTGAGTCTCTTACCACGTTTTTATGATCCAACTTCTGGCGCAATTTATATCGATGGTGCACCCAGTACCGAATATAAATTAAAAGATTTACGCAATCAATTCTCACTTGTCTCACAAAATATAGTTCTATTTAACGATACTATTGCCAATAACATTGCTTATGGCAAATTAAATACTGTCGATAGAAAAATTATAGAAAATGCGGCTCATGCGGCTTATTTAGACGATTTTATACAGCAACTTCCTGAAGGCTTAGATACCTTAATTGGTGAAAATGGATTACTTCTTTCTGGTGGACAAAGGCAGCGCATTGCAATCGCCCGTGCTATCTTGAAAGATGCGCCCATATTAATTTTGGATGAAGCAACTGCATCTCTCGATACTGAATCTGAGCGTTATATTCAATCGGCTTTAGAAAATTTAATGCACAAATGCACAACTGTAGTTATTGCTCATCGCTTATCCACAGTAGAAAGAGCAGATAAAATCATGGTTGTCGATCAAGGTAATATAGTGGAGAGTGGCACACACCACGAGCTTATCGCGCAAAATGGGCAATATGCGAAACTTTATAAGATGCAGTTTAAGAAATAAAAAAATTATGAATTATAAATTATGAATGATGAATTTTTTCAAGAATTTATAATTCACCATTCATAATTCATAATTATTTCTATGTTGCAAAAACTAATTCTAAATCTCAAATCCTCCAATTTTCTCGTTGTTTTATTCTGTACCTTACACCTAGGCGCTGCCTTATCTTTCTCTCTAACATTCCAAAACAACCTAATTAGACTAGCTTTTCTGTTATTATGCAGCATAAGTTTAGTAATTGCTTTACGCCGCCACGCCTGGCTGTCAGATGCCAAAAGCATTTCTAAAATAAATTGGGATGAAAAAGAAAAAAAGTGGTTCTTAGAACAAAAAAACGGAGAAATTTTAGAAGCAAAAGTACAAACAAGCAGCGTAGTTACGCCCTACTTTGCCATTCTAGGTTTTCGCATAACCAATGGTGGTAGAGACGCGATTTATCGCGTCTCTCGATCTGTATTGATCTTTCCTGATAATGTCGACAAAGAAGAATTTAGAAGGCTTAGAGTATTACTAGCCTAAATTTATTTAGTCCAATCCAACACAACCTTCCCGCTCATACCCGAAGCCATAATCTTAAAGCCCTCTTCGAATTGATCAATTGGAAAGCGATGCGTAACGATTGGGTTTATGTTTAAACCATTTTGCAGCATACTGATCATTTTATACCAGGTTTCAAACATTTCTCGGCCATATATTCCCTTAAGAATTAGACCTTTCATGATGATTTGGTTCCAATCGATTGTTGTTTCTCTAGGTACAAATCCAAGAAGAGCAATCTTGCCTGCATGGTTCATATGCTCCAATAAAGAATTAAAGGCTACTGCATTCCCTGACATTTCAAAACCGACATCAAAGCCTTCTTTCATGCCTAACTTCTTCATGGCGTTTTCAATTGAGTCTTTTTGGACATTAAGCGGAATAAGATCGGCATTCATTTTTTTGACTAAATCTAAGCGGTAATCATTTACATCTGTGATTACAATATGGCGCGCTCCAACGTGACGAGAAATCACACCAGCCATAATTCCAATCGGACCAGCTCCTGTAATTAAAACATCTTCACCAACTAAATCAAAAGAAAGAGCCACGTGCGTTGCATTTCCTAGCGGATCTAAAATAGAGCCAATTTCATCGCTAACGTGCACTGGCAATGGATATGCATTAACAGCAGGAATAACCAAATATTCAGCAAAGCAGCCTGGACGCGTAACGCCAACACCAATATTGGCGCGACAAAGGTGTCTTCGTCCAGCTTTACAATTACGGCAGAAACCGCAAGAAATATGGCCTTCACCTGAAACTCTATCGCCAATTTTAAAGCCTTGCACCGCATCGCCAATTGCAGCGATTTCACCAGAGTATTCATGTCCAACAACCATTGGCACTGGAATTGTTCTTTGCGCCCAATCATCCCAGTTATAGATATGTACGTCAGTTCCACAAATTGATGTTTTATGAATTTTAATCATAACATCGTTGCTGCCCATTTCCGGCATGGGAGCATCATACATCCAAATTCCAGGTTCTCTTTTAAGTTTTGCTAGTGATTTCATATATTTTTCCTACAAATATGAATCCAAACGACCGGCTTGGATTTCTTTAAGAATTTTCGTAACAATCTCTTTTTGTGCATATGGCATATCTGCCACTTTTTGTTCAATCAATTTTTCGCCTAATTCCCGCGTTTCTTTTTTGGCATAATGTAATAGATATTCTTGAAAAGTAAAGAGCGCGTTAGGATCACAAAGATTTTTTATTCTACCGCATTTAGCCAATGCCATAAAGTCTTCACCAGTGCGACCTTGGCGGTAGCAAGCTGTACAAAAACTTGGAAGATAACCAAGTGTAACTAAATCACGTACAACTTCGTCTAAGCTGCGATGGTCACCTAAAGAAAATTGACCAGCCTGAAAAGCGCTGTTTTTTTCTTTTTCAGCTGCATAGCCACCAGGATCAGTACGACTGCCAGCCGAAATTTGTGAAATTCCTATAGCTAGTGCATTTCTTCGTAGTTCTGCTGTTTCGCGTGTCGATAAAATAATCCCAGTATATGGAACTGCTAAACGCAAAATTGCAATAATTTTAGAAAAATCTTGATCTGAAACAGGAAAAGGCGGATTACTAGATACAGATGATCCTAAGGCTGGCTCCAAACGTGGAACGCTTAGCGTATGCGGTCCCACACCAAACTTTTGTTCCAAATACTGAATATGTTGCATCAAAGCTAAAATTTCAAAACGCCAATCGGCCAAACCAAACAGTATTCCCAAACCAACATCGTCGATTCCAGCTTGCATAGCACGGTCAATAGCAGTCAAACGCCAATCGTAATCAGCCTTCTTACCAGCAACGTGTATTTCTTTGTAAGTTTTGCGATGGTATGTTTCTTGGAAAAGCTGGTATGTACCAATCTTTGCGTCGTGCAAACGCTTAAAATCTGTTGTAGTTTGTGGGGCTATATTAATATTTATGCGCCGAATTGCATCGCGCTCATTGCCCGTTGCATAAATTGTCTCGATAGATTGCAAAATATAGTCAAGACTTTGCGCATCATGCGTTTCACCAGCAACCAATAAAACCCGTTTCTGGCCTTCTTGTATTAAAGCCTCTGTTTCTTTAACAATTTCCTCTTGCGTTAAAGCTCGACGCCTTAATTCTTTGTTGTCAGCACGAAAAGCGCAATACAAGCAGCTATTGCTGCAAAAATTAGAAATATACAAGGGCGCAAAAATTACTATTCTCTTGCCATAAATAGCTTCTTTGATTTCAGCGGCAATTTGAAAAAGTTCGGCTAATAAATCTTTGTCGGTAACGGCACTTAAGCACGCTACTTCTTCTGCATTTAATCCCGTAAGAGTCTTAGCTTTAGCCAATATTTCTCGCACATGCAAAGGATCTTTACCCCAATCTTCCGATCTTTCTAAACTCGCTTGAATTATTTCTTCGTTTATCATGTTTAAAAAAATTATAAATTATGAATTATGAATGATAAATTTTCAGGAAGTAATTTAATTATGCAACGCATTGATTTATAAGTAAATCTTATAGACATGTTTTTTAACATATGAATTTATAATTTATAATTCATCATTCATAATTAATTACCTGTATCCATCAACCCTCTTCAACCACCCCGCTAACCATTTTTCCTCATGTTGCGAAGAAGCTGCGTATAAGACCCTTCTCTCCAATACTGCACGTGCCGACCAAATATACGCTTCCTGTGGCGATAGATTTGACGGGGCGTGATCCATATTTTCTAAAACCTGTAAAAGTCCCCAGCTCGGTCGCGCTTGTTTGCTATGTTCAGCTAAAATTCCGTCTCCCTTGAAATTCAAATAATCTATTAAAGCGTAGACTCCTTGCGGCGTTTGCATGATTTCATAAAGCCTTTTCGCTATAACTGGCCGCTTTGGCGCTGGCGCTGCCTGTAGTATCTTAGGCAACATTAGCGCGAAACGATATACCATAAAGTCTACTTGTGCAACGATATTTCGCGATAAAAAAAGACGCAATTCGCGCATTCTAGGGTCATTTTCCGCATGCATAAACTCCTCTCTGGAGTGCCAAGGACAACCAATGGCGGCCGCACTCTTAATCCAGCCAGGAATATCAAAGTTATTTTCCTGCATAAAAACAATAAGTTGCGGAAAACTATCTTGATTGGAGCGTCCACTACTATGCTCTGGATACCAAAGAAAATGACCGATCCCTAAGGACGCGAAATCTTCACCGCTATTCCAGGAAGTAAGCCCTAAAATGCTGCCACCACACTCATTCTTCCAAATTTTCATACCAATTAACACGGCATCCACAGATGGCAAGAGTTTAGCTGGCGCATTAGCTGCAAATAAGCTTGTAGAAAAGCCCATTAGAAAAAATATTATAATAACATAACGTATTGATTTCATTGATATTTTATGTTTATGGAACGATTTTCGATGCGCTAAGTTTAAAACAAAATGCACAACATTGGTAGAGACGCGATTAATCGCGTCTCTACTTGAAAAATCCCAAAACGCCACCATTTACTATAATGTGGAAAGCATTAAAATAGGAGCTATTATGAAGACAATAAAAAAGCGCAGCTTATTCGCTGAGATTAAACAAAGTATAGAAGAATTTAGAGACTTCGAAGCAAAAAAAATTACTTTACGAAAATATGAAATAAAACCAGGAAAACGAGGTACCAACCATGCGCATGGACAAACTAACTAGTAATTTTCAAAATGCTCTATCAGATGCACAATCATTGGCTTTAGGGCGCGATCATGCTTTCATCGAGCCACTGCATCTTATGCAAGCTTTATTGGACCAAGAACAAGGTTCCACTTATCACTTGCTCACTAAAGCTAATGTAAATATAAATAAGCTGCGCGATGAGTTAAGCAGTGCTCTTGACGCTTTATCACAAGTAACTGGCCAACAAGCTGGTGAAATTCACGTTTCTAACGATTTAAATAGATTACTTAACTTAACCGACAAGCTATCTCAACAGCGTAAAGATAAATTTATTTCGACTGAGCTTTTTGTCTTAGCAGCTTTAGAAGATAAAGGCGAGCTTAGCAAAATGCTAAAAAATGCTGGGGCTATAAAATCTGCTCTTGATCAGGCTATAGCCGATATGCGCGGCGGGCAACAAGTCAATAGCCAAGAAGCCGAAGAACAACGTGGAGCCTTAGAAAAATATACAATTGACATAACTAAAAGAGCTGAACAAGGTAAAATCGATCCAGTTATTGGTAGAGATGAAGAAATTCGTCGCACTATCCAAGTCTTGCAACGTCGCACCAAAAACAATCCAGTTTTAATTGGTGAACCTGGCGTTGGCAAAACCGCTATAGTGGAAGGATTGGCACAGCGCTTAGTCAATGGCGAAGTACCAGATGGCTTAAAAAATAAACGTCTTTTGGCTCTAGATTTAGGTGCTTTAATTGCCGGGACTAAATTTCGCGGAGAGTTTGAAGAACGTCTCAAAGCAGTCTTAAAAGATATAGGCAAAGAAGAAGGCCGTATTATTTTATTTATCGACGAAATCCATATGATGGTCGGCGCTGGCAAAGCCGAAGGCTCTATGGATGCTGGCAACATGCTAAAACCTGCCCTGGCACGTGGCGAATTGCATTGTATCGGTGCAACTACGCTAGATGAATACCGTAAATATGTGGAAAAAGATGCGGCTCTCGAGCGTCGCTTTCAAAAAATTCTAGTCGAAGAGCCCTCAATTGAAGACACTATTGCCATATTACGCGGACTTAAGGAAAAATATGAATTACATCACGGCGTCGACATCACTGACCCTGCCATTATAGCTGCCGCTACACTTTCGCAGCGCTATATTACAGATCGTAATCTGCCCGATAAAGCTATTGACCTAATCGATGAAGCAGCTAGCAGAATTCGCATTGAAATGGACTCTAAGCCAGAAGATATGGATCGTCTGCAACGCCGTATTATTCAGCTTAAAATTGAACATGAAGCCCTAAAAAAAGAAACTGATGAGGCTTCTAAAAAGCGCCTAGTTGACCTCGATAAACAAACTGCAGATCTAGAAAAAGAATATTCCGAAATGGAAGAAGTTTGGAAAGCGGAAAAAGCTAAAGTACAAAGCACACAACATCTGAAAGAAAAATTAGATCAAGCACGCTCAGAAATGGAAGTTGCGCAACGCGCCATGGATTTGGCTAAAATGTCGGAATTGCAATACGGACGGATTCCCGAACTAGAAAAGAAATTAGCAGCAGCCTTAAAAGTTGAAAAGCAAAACTTCGAATTAGTACGAAATAAAGTTAGCGAAGAAGAAATAGCTGAAGTTGTCGCCAAATGGACACATATTCCAGTCAGCAAGCTTTTAGAGGGCGAGCGCGATAAAATTTTGCATATGGAAAAAGATTTACATAAACGTATCATTGGGCAAGATGAAGCCGTTACGGTGGTTTCCAATGCTATTCGTCGTTCTCGAGCTGGCCTTTCGGATCCCAATAAACCCACAGGATCTTTTTTATTTTTAGGTCCAACGGGAGTGGGCAAAACTGAACTTTGCAAAGCTTTAGCCATGTTTTTATTTGACACAGAAGAGTCTATGATTCGCATTGATATGTCGGAATTTATGGAAAAGCATTCTGTGGCACGCTTAATCGGCGCTCCTCCCGGCTATGTTGGCTATGAAGAAGGCGGTTATTTGACAGAAACAGTGCGCCGTAAGCCCTACTCGCTTATTTTATTAGATGAAATCGAAAAAGCACACAACGATGTTTTTAATGTTTTACTACAAGTTTTAGATGACGGCAGACTCACTGACGGCCAAGGCCGCACAGTAGATTTCAAAAATTGTGTGATAGTCATGACTTCTAATTTGGGTTCACAACAAATCCAAGAAATGGCTAATGAAAGTTATGATAAAATCAAAGATGCAGTTTTAGAAATTGCACAAAAGCATTTTCGTCCAGAATTTTTAAATCGCATTGACGAATTAGTTGTTTTCCACTCGATCCAACCCGAACAAATTCGTGCTATTGCTGACATTCAAATTGCACGCTTGGCTGAAAGATTGAAAGAACGTGATATTAAACTAAAAGTAACAACTGCGGCGTTGGATCATCTAGCTGTTATTGGTTATGATCAAGTTTACGGCGCACGTCCTCTAAAGCGCATGATTCAACAGTATTTAGAAAATCCTTTGGCAGAAAAAATTCTTAAAGGCGATTACTCTCCCGGCAGCACTATAAAAGTTGATTACCAGAAAGGAAAAATTGTTTTCTAAATTTTACTTTCTGCTCTTCGTAATCTAACTTATAATCTTTCTGTTTTTTATCATAAGTTACAGAAGGAAAACATGGACAAAAAGTTAGCTGTTGCATTAACTTTGTTATGCTTATTAGTTCCTGTTATAGGGCAAGCGCAAGATAAATCTTCGCTCCTACAAAAAGAGGAAGCCGAGTATTTCAATCAAAACCCAGTCGCTATGGTTATAACTTCAGAGGATATTGATAAAAGTGGTGCTCAGTCGTTAAGTCAACTTTTAAACCAAAGCGGTGCGGCACAAGTAAATACACTCTACGGAGATGACACTTATTCTACAATCAATATGCGCAGCACTGATGATAGCGCTTATGGAAATACTTTAATACTGCTAGATGGTGTCCCTTTAACTCCTGCCAATACAACTTCTCTAAACTTAAATATAATTCCACTGCCTGCCATAGAAAAAATCATTATTTCTAAACAAAGCGCTGGTGTTTTATATGGTGATCAGGCTGTTGGTGGAACCGTCAATATCATTACAAAACCGCCAGAACGCATTACCAAGGGAGCTAAAATGCTCTACGGAAGCTATAACTCGAAAAACCTTATAGCAAGCCTAGGAGATGGTCTTAAGAATGGCTTTAGTTATTTAGTTAATGGTGGACACAGCGATTCTAATGGCTATAGACAACATAACAAGATGCAAAACAACAATGTTGCAGGTAGTTTTGCTTATAACGACGATAAGGACAACATTACTTTCAATTTATATGCCAATAACCAACACCTTGATTTACCAGGGCCTATTTTTTTCGAGGAAATGCAAGAAGATCCAACATTCTCGGACAATAACTCTGCTTTCAGCAATCAAAAAGAAACCACGGGCCAATTGCTTCTCAAACGGATGTTGTCAACAAATTGGCAATTAGATGTCACCCTATCCGATCAAAACGCCCAAACTAATAACAATCTAATTTTAATAGAAGATAACTATAATTTCATTGGCAAGAAAAAAATCAGCTCATTTATTCCACAACTAACGGGGAACATTAACTTATTTCAACATGAATTAAACATAATCGGAGGTTATCAATACTTAGGCAGTAGCTTTGATTTAGATGGAGTGTTAGTTTCAGAACCTACCCACACAAGAACTACTGAAAATCAAAATTCTTTTTACACTCAAGTGAGCTTACCGATTAAGTATGGCATAACAGCTACGGCTGGAGCGCGTACCGCACAAGTAAATTTTGATTTTGATCCGCAAAAACTCAGCAATCGTGCTACAGTAGGCGAATTTGGCTTGGTTTGGAAAAAGACACCTAACCTTGCAATCTCTTTACGTGCAGCTGGCTCCTACCGTTTACCCAAAATAGATGAAGAAGCTTTTACTTTTGGCCAAAATCCACTACAAACTCAAACCGGCATGTCTTATGAGGGTGTAGTAAAATGGCTAGCTGACAACTATAAATTAAACTTTTCATTATATAAACTATTGCTCAAAAATGAAATAGTTGTTTTACCCCTGGATGCTGGTATAGATCTGCATAATAGTCTTAATCTTGATCCAACTGTACGCAACGGCGTAGATATTGGATATGCCACCAATTTAACAAGCAAATGGAGTCTGGCTATTATTTACAATTACGTAAATGCTACTTTTAGGTCTGGGCCTTATTCCGGAAAAGATATTCCTTTTGTAGCCCGTAATATTTTCACTATGAGCAATATATATCAAATAAACGAACATTGGCACATAGGTATTGAGAGCCTATTTACAGGAAGACGTTATCCCGTAAATGATTTCGAGAACCAGGACAGGATTGTTAATAGCACCTTTTTGCAAAATTTCATCGTCGGCTTTTCAAATAAATTTTATGCCATAAACCTGCGCATTAATAATTTTACCGGGCAAAAATATCCAAGTTATGCTACTGTGAGAGGCGCAGAAGACCTAACTGCCGTTGTTTATTATCCTGCACCTAAAGTCAATTTCATGCTCGATTGTGCCATAACTCTGGACTAATTCCAGATTCCCCTTGAATTCTTCTCGATTTTTCAGTATGATACGCCCCACGAGTTAGATTATTGCGGGGTGGAGCAGCCTGGTAGCTCGTCGGGCTCATAACCCGAAGGCCGTAGGTTCAAATCCTACCCCCGCTACCAAAAATACAAAATGTGGGCCTAGTGCCCATTTTTTATATGCGTTTTTTATGGCTAGTAATTTACAAGTAAAACTAGAAAAATTGGTCGAGCCCCTCGTCGTTGCTATGGGATACGAGCTTTGGGATTTAGATTTGTGCCGACAAAAAGGCTCTTCGCTTCTTCGAATTTATATAGAAAAAGAAGGAGGAGTTACTTTGGAAGACTGTGGCAAACTTAGCCATCAAATAAGCGGGGTTTTAGATGTAGAAGATCCAATTTCAGGTAAATATTTGCTTGAAGTATCTTCCCCTGGCCTAGAACGCAGGTTATCCAAGCCTGAACATTTTAAGCGCTATATTGGCTCGGAAGTAAAGATTCGCTTATTTCCCGCCCCTGAACTAGCTAGACGCGTGTTTTCGGGGATTTTGGAAAGCGCAACTGAGAAGGAAATTGTTGTAAAATGCGCTGATGAAAAATTTACATTGGCCCTAAACAAGGTCGAAAGGGCTAATTTGATACCGAAATATTTCGAGAAATGAACTTAAAAATATAACTTATTGATTTTAAATGTTTTATTGTAGACATATTTGGGGGAAATTATAGGGTTATGAATTATGAATTGTTAGGAAGCGTGAAAAATTATCTTGCTAAAACCTACAATCATTCATAATTCACAATTTATAATTCATAATTATTTCCCCAAAGTTTTTTGAGGTAAAACCATGAGCAAGGAAATCTTGTTAGTAGTTGATTCTATTGCCAACGAAAAAGGTGTGGAAAAAGATATCATTTTCCATGCCATTGAAAAAGCCTTAGAAGCGACAACAATGCGCAAATACACTGATCCGGTGGATATTCGTGTAGCCATAGACAGGCAATCTGGCGAATACGACACATTTAGACAGTGGACCGTGATGGCGGATTCAGAAGAACCTCTAGAGTTTCCTAGTAAGCAAATGTATTTAGCCCAGGCCAAAGTCGTTGATCCAGAATTAGAAGTTGGGGATGTTGTAGAAGAACCTATTGAGTCGGTTAAATTTGGCCGTATCGCCGCCCAGCAAGCCAAACAAGTGATCATACGAGAACTTCGTAATGCAGAGCGTGAAAAAGTGGCTGAAGCCTACCGTGAAAAGATTGGTACGTTATTATCGGGGATTGCTAAAAAAGTTTCGCGCGATGGCATTATTTTAGAAATGGGCAATAATACAGAAGCTTTTATTAGCAAAGAACACATGATTCCACACGAAGAAATTCGCTCAGGCGACCGTGTGCGCGGTATTTTATATGCTGTAAGCGAAGAACCGAAAGGTCCGCAGCTTTTGATGAGCCGCACTCACAAAGAAATGCTGGCTGACCTTTTTAAGGTTGAAGTACCAGAAATTGGCGAAGAAGTAATCAGCATTAAAGCAGTTGCAAGAGATCCTGGCTCACGAGCCAAAATCGCTGTTAAAACCAACGATGGTCGTATTGATCCTATCGGCGCTTGCATAGGAATTCGTGGCTCTAGAGTCCAAACAGTTTCAAATGAACTAGGCGGAGAACGCATTGATATTGTGCTTTGGGATGCTAATCCAGCTCAATTAGTTGTAAACGCTATGGCTCCAGCTGAAATTGCTTCTATAGTTGTAGATGAAGAGAAAAAGTCCATGGATATTGGTGTACGAGAAGATCAGTTAGCTCTCGCCATCGGCCGCAATGGACAAAATGTGCGTCTGGCCAGCGAATTGGTTGGCTGGAAGTTAAATGTCCTTTCTGAAGCTGACATGGTTCAAAAAAGCAAAAATGAAGTACAGCAAACTGCCGCTACATTTGCCGAGCAACTTGGTGTTGATGAAGAGCTGGCCGCTGTCTTGGCTCAAGAAGGGTTTTCTACATTGGAAGATATAGCCTACGTGCCGGAAAAAGAAATGCTCGCTATCGAAGGTTTTGACAAAGATTTAGTGAACGAGCTTCACACACGCGCTCGCGACGCTCTTTTAAAATTAGCTTTAACTAGCAAGGGTGATGTTGGCGTCGTGGAACCAGCACAAGATTTATTAGATTTAGAAGGTATGACAAGGCATTTAGCCTATGTTCTTGCGAGTAGAAAGATTATCACACGTGAAGATCTAGCAGAACAGTCCGTGGACGATATTAGCGATATTGAAGAATTACCGCGTGCTGAAGCGGCCAAATTAATCATGACAGCACGTAAAATTTGGTTCGATAAAGAATAAAAATATAACTCTTTGATTTTAAAAGAAAACGTATAGACATGTTTTCGGCGGAAAATTCGTATGAGCGACATCACAGTAGAACAATTAGCCAAAGCTGTTGGGATTCCAACAACTGAACTACTTGCTAAATTGCAAGAAGCAAATATTGCTATTAAAGACGCTTCTCAAAGCATAACAGAAGAGCAAAAACATATTCTCTTAGATTACTTAAAATCCGGCGGTCAGAGTACAACCACAGATCTATCCTTTCCTAAGAAAATCACTTTACGCCGTAAAACGCAAGCTGATACTGCATCTGGCAAATCCAGCAGTACGGTCAGCGTAGTTGTAAAGAAAAAGCGAACTTATGATGTTGACAGCGAATTAGCTGATGCCAAACGCCGACTTGAAGAAGAAGCTTTGGCTTTACGTAAAGCCGAAGAAGACCGTCTGCGTCGTGAAAAAATATTACAAGAAAAAACCAAATTAGAACAAGAAGCAAAAGAAAAGGCCAAAGCAGCTAAAGAGGCCAAACAACATGCAGAAGAGGAAAAGAAAAAAGCAGAAAATTCTAAGCTTAAGAAAAAAGGTTCCAAGCATCCAGAAGAAGAAATCGAAGCTCCAAAAACCACCGAAGAAACTAAGCTTAAAGGCAAAAGAAAAGCTCATCCCAAACATGACGCAAAACGCCATGCAATAGAACCAATTTTGCCTTTTGACGAAAAAGATACTATAGAAAAACCAGAAATGCCGGAGGTTTTAGCAGAAAAATTTGTTGGCAAATATGTTGTCAAAAAAGTTGTTAAACACGTTCCCCATTCTCATCAAACAAAACAAAAAGATCGTCAAAAAGATAGTATAAAAGAAATTCCTCAACCGCTAAAGCCAACTGGACCAATAATTCGCGAAGTCAGCATCCCTGAAACCATCACTGTTGCTGAGTTAGCGCAAAAAATGTTTGTAAAAGCCACTGAAGTAATTAAAGCATTGATGAAAATGGGGGCTATGGTCACTATTAACCAAGTTATCGACCAAGATACTGCGATTTTAGTTGCTGAAGAAATGGGGCACAAAGCTACTGCTCTTAAAGAAATTACGCTAGAAGAATCCATAGAATTAGAACATGGCAGTAATGTTGCAGAATCAGTACATCGTGCTCCCGTCGTCACTATCATGGGACATGTTGATCACGGCAAAACTTCACTCTTAGATTATATCCGTCGCACTAAAGTTACAGCATCCGAGGCTGGTGGAATCACACAACACATCGGCGCCTATCATGTTAATACTCAACGCGGCATGATCACTTTCTTGGATACACCTGGTCACGAAGCCTTTACAGCTATGCGTGCAAGAGGCGCAAAAGCTACTGATATCATAGTTCTAGTTGTAGCCGCTGACGACGGCGTTATGCCGCAAACTGTCGAAGCAATTCAACATGCCAAAGCTGCGAACGTACCACTTATCGTTGCAATCAACAAAATCGACAAGCCAGACATAGATATTGATCGAATAAAAAATGAATTAGCTAAACATGAAGTCATTCCTGAAGAATGGGGCGGAGATACGATGTTCCAGCCCATTTCAGCCAAGAAAGGTACCGGCATTGACGAGCTTTTAGATTCAATTTTAGTTTTAGCCGAAGTGTTAGCATTAAAAGCGCCTGTCGCTACTCCAGCTCGTGGTTTAGTCATCGAATCTCGTCTTGACAAAGGCTTTGGTCCCGTAGCAACTATTCTAGTTCAAAGCGGAACTTTACACGTTGGAGATATTTTATTGGCAGGACTGCATTATGGTCGTATTCGCAGCATGCTTGGAGATGATGGTTCAAAACAAGAATCCGCTGGCCCGTCAATACCGGTCGAGGTTCATGGCTTATCTGGATCCCCTGCTGCTGGTGAAAATGCTATGGTTATACCAGATGAAAGAAAAGCTCGTGAAGTTGCCCTATTCCGCCAAGGTAAATATCGCGAAGTGAAACTCGCCAAACAACAGGCTGGCAAACTAGAAAACATCTTCACTCGTATGCAAGAAGATGGCATTAAAACACTTAACGTAGTTCTCAAAGGCGACGTACAAGGCTCTGTGGAAGCAATTAGCGATACTTTAAACAAACTTTCCACTAATGAAGTTAAGATGAAAATTATTGCTAGCGGAGTTGGTGGTATCACAGAATCCGACGTAAATCTTGCCCTAGCCTCTTCGGGGATTGTTGTAGGATTTAATGTACGAGCTGATGCCACGGCTAAGCGTATTGCTGAAAATGAAGGTGTCGAACTTCGCTATTATAGTGTTATTTACCAACTAGTGGACGATGTTAAAGCAGCCATGAGCGGTATGCTTGCGCCAACCGAAGAAGATCAAATCTTGGGTATCGCCGCTGTACGAGAAGTATTTAGATCTTCTAAATTTGGTTCTATTGCCGGTTGTATGGTTATGGAAGGATCCATCAAACGCAATAATAAAGCTAGGGTTCTTCGCGACAACGTCGTTATTTATACCGGCGAATTAGATTCATTACGCCGCTTCAAAGAAGATGCCAATGACGTTCGAGTCGGCATGGAATGTGGTATTGGCATTAAAAATTACAATGACATAAAAGTCGGCGACCAAATTGAGGTTTACAAAACTGTCTTAGTAAAACGAAAATTGTGAATTGCTAAAAGCCCCCCTTTACTCTAAAATGAAGAGCTAGTATTCGAGCGGCGTGCGCGGAGGTTTTTGGTATTTCTATTTTTCTTTAAATTTATAAGAGGTCACCCATGACTGTCATTGCAGAAACACAAAAATTACAACAACCACCTGTTTTTAAATTGTCTTTTCTGACAGCCATGTTCGAACGAGCTGGTTTTTACGTCCTTTCCTTCCTCATTGTTCTTTACGCCAAAGAAGTTTATCAAGTTACTGATACCATAGCCTTCACGCTCTATGCGGTCTTCAGCGCTTTAGCTTACCTAATGCCGGCAGCCGGTGGATATTTAGCTGACAATGTACTCGGCATAAGAAGATGCATTATCTTAGGTTTAATCTTGGAGGGAGTTGGACTCTCCATGCTTTACATTCCAAGTAAAGTTGTCTTTCCTATAGCTCTAGCATTTATTATCTTAGGCGTTGGCATGTTTAAAACTGGCCCTACGCATCTTCTAGGCCGCAGCTATGCTGATAAAGATCCTCGTATTGATAGCGGCTTTACTCTTTACTACATGGGTATGAATATTGGCTCTTTTGTTAGCGCCCTTTGCATTGGTGAAGTACAAAAATATTTCGGTTGGCGCGTAGCATTTTTAGTTGGTGGCGTCACGATTTTACTAGGTTTAGTTTGGTACTTTGTTTTCCGCAAATCTGCCTACGAGCCAGACTCTGCTGTTGGTAAAAAACCCCTACCTTGGAAAATTATCGGTTGGGTTAGCTTAGGCTTAGCTGTGGCTGGAGCCGCTGCTATGTTCCTGATTTCTCATGAAATAGTTGCATATTGGGTGTTTGGTGTTGCGACTGTAGTAATATTTGTTTATTTTATTTTTGAGATCTTGCGTAGCCCCAAAGAAGAAAAATCTAAAATAATAGCTTGCCTAATTTTAATCTTAATGGGCTTCGTTTTCTTTGTTCTCTACCAACAAGCTTATACATCCATTCTTTTATTTATTAATCGTTGTGTGGTTCGTACCGTAATGGGCTTTGAAATTCCAGCTGTAGCTTTCTTTGCTCTAAATCCTGCCTGGGTTATTATCCTTGGACCCATATTGGCATGGACCTACACCAAATTGGGCAAAAAAAATAAGGATTTACCGGTAACTGTAAAATTTCCTATTGGCTTACTAGTTACAACTTTGATGTTCTTCACTCTTGTGGCTAGCAGTTATTTTACTAATGCAAACTATCAAGTTTCCGCTGGCTGGGCTGTTGCAGCTTATTTTTTCTATACTTTAGGAGAAATGCTGGTTAGCGCTCTTGGCGTAGCCATGGTAACTCACATTGCACCAAAACGCATGTATGGCATTATGATGGGAACTTGGTTTGTAGTCGGTATGGCACTTTCTTCGGCACTTTCTGGAGTCTTTGCCAGCCGAGCTAGTATTCCAGATACTTTGCACGACCCAGCTGCAATCTTAGCCATTTACAATCACGCTTTCTTAGAAATTGGCATAGCGGCTTTAGTGGTAACTTCCCTGGCCTTTGCTATTGGGCCCTATGTGAAACGTATTGCTAAGTTGTAAATTTCCTTCAAACTTCCACCATCTTCAGCGCTTCGGCAACATCGACGGAAACAATGCGGGAAACGCCAGCTTCTTGCATTGTGACTCCCAAGAGTTGATCGGATGTTTCCATGCTGACTTTGTTGTGGGTTATATAGATGAACTGAATGCTTTCCGCCATTTCTTTTACTAAGCGACAAAAACGACCAACGTTTTCGTCATCGAAAGGAGCGTCGACCTCGTCAAGAAGGCAAAATGGAGCTGGATTGACTTGAAAAATGGAAAAGATAAAAGCAATAGCAGTTAGAGCTTTTTCACCACCGGACAAGAGATGAATACTGGAGTTACGTTTTCCTGGGGGTTGCGCGTAAATAGCAACTCCGGAATTTAAAACATCGTCTCCTATCATCTCTAATGTTGCCTTGCCACCATTAAAAATCTTAGGGAATAGTTTTTGCAAATTTTCGTTGATAATATCAAAAGCGTTCTTAAATTTCTGTTTACTTTCCGCATCTATTTTATGAATTGCATCCTGCAAAGTAGTTAAAGCAGCGAGCAAATCATCGTTTTGGCGATCCAAATAATCTTTACGCTCTTTTTGTTTATTGTATTCATCAATAGCAGCCAAGTTGATTGGGCCCAATCGCTCTAACCTCTTGGCAATGCGCTCGAGTTGAGCTTGCAGAGTTTCTATTACTACATTGCCCTGCTCTCTTTCCAAAATCACTTGTGGCAAAAATTCTTCTAGGACAAAACCAAGTTCAGTGATGTTGTTTACGTGATTAGCAATGCTCAGATCAATAGATTGTTTCGAAAGGCGCAATTTCTCCAGTCCTGAGCGCATATTCTCTAAGCTTTCTTGTAACAAAGCCCTCTCTTTTTCGTGTGCGCGCAAAGAATTTTCCACAACCGAAACTGCTTCTTTAGCAACTAAAAGTTCGCTTTCTACCCCAATTCTTTTTCCTAGCTTTTCTTCTAAATCAGATTGTAAAAGCGTCTCTGCTGCTGCGATTTCGGCAATTTTTTCCTGAATATCGTTTTGACGTTGGTTAAAAGCTTCAAACTGCTTTGTAAAGCGCTCTAAGTTTTGCTTTAAATTATTTATTTGATTTTCAAAAACTTCTTTGCGTCTATGCCAATTATCTAGCTTTTCTTTGCTATTTTGCGCCACTTGACGCGCTGTAGTAACAGCTAAAAGTTTAGTATCGCGCTCTTCTAAAAGAGCCTTACGCTTAACTTCATGACCTTCTTCAGAATTTGAAATATTTTGCCAAGAATTTTCTAAACTTTGCAGACTTTGTTTAGCTTCTAGCAAAAATACATTATGTTTAGCAATTTCTTCTTCAATAACAGTAGAACGTTCTTTCAAGTGTTCGAAGCTGGCTTCTTTAGCACTAATTGCACTTAAGAGCTGTGTTTTTTCTTCATTCAGCCCATGCCAAACTTGACGGACTTTTTCCTGTTCGCCTTCTATTTCATGCAACTTATTTGTCGCGGTTTCAACAGTAACCACTAATTTCGAAACCACATTTTCTGTTTCTTGGATTTTATCGGAGAGCGTACGTAGCTCTTTTTCTCTTTCTAAAACGCTATTTCTTGTTCCGCCTTCAGCTGCTATGCGTAGCCAATTACTCCCAAGCCAAATCCCCTCTGGCGTTACGATTGACTCATGTAACTCCAAGTTAGGACGCAAATCCAAAGCTTCTTTCAAATCTTCAGCTGCATAAACATTGTGTAAAATATCTAGCGCATAAAGCGACTTAACTTTGGAAGCTAGATTAGACAAAGATTTTTTAGTAACAGATTCTTTAGCTTCTGTTTTAGTTAAAAATGTCAGGTCCTCACTAAAACGCTTTTCTAAAGTTGGCAAAATCGTCTCTAACTTTTGCCAATCAGGAACGCAAATAGCATCTAAGTAATCTGCAAGAACTGTTTCAACAGCTTTTTCCCAACCACTTACAACATCCAATTCTTTCGCTAAACGCGATTTAACTGTTACATTACCATCTTCTAACCACTTTTTAGCTTTTTCGTCTTTACCAGCCAAGGATTCTTTTTGTAGTGCTTCTAAAGCAGATTTTTTCCCGGTTAACTCTTGTAGAGCACGTCTAGCATTATCTAATTCGCGAGATTCGCTCTGGATAGAAGTTCGTAGTTCAACAATGCTACTTTGAAAAATCTGCAACTGATCTTGTAATTTTTTCTCTTTGGGCAAAAGCTCAGAACTGCTTCCTTGTAAAAGAGTAATTTCTTGGAGAAGCGCAGAATATTCTAAACCTTCAGCTTCTGCGCGCAGTTTTTCTATCAGTTCCGTTTCACGCTGTACTGTGTTTTGCCAATTCTCAAGATTAGCTTTTTCACGAACAATTCCAGCTTTTAGCTCAGAACTTTGTGTATTAAAATCATCCAAGCGCCCTTGAGCAATTCTAATCTCTTCTTCTGTGTTTAAAAAAGATTGCCAAGAAGATTCCTGATCTAAAATTAAAGTAGGTTCTAGCTCTATTTCTTTAGCTAACTCAGCTTCTAACATTGCGAGTTGCTGAGCGTCATTTATTTTATGCTCGGAGGCTCCCGCTAAATCTTTCTGCAAATGTTCAATATTTTGCAAAAATTCTTCTTTACGTTTTTGATCGTAATGAATACGCTGCTCTAGCGCAGAAATCTCACCACCAAAGTCGTAATATTTTTGTTGCACAGCCTGAAAAGTATCATTGCGCATAACCTGTTCTTGGCGCAAGACTTCCATAGCACTTTCTATTTTGGTCTGCTCAGAAATTTTCGCTTCTAGAGCTACTTCAGACGCTAGAAGATTACTACCTATTTCTTGCTTTTCTCGTCCTAATTCATCTAAATGGCAAGCTTCTATACGAGCTTTGCACAAACGCTCCTCTTCACGTAATTTCCTATAAAAAGACGCTATATTGGCTTGTCTCTTTAAAGTTTTAAGCTGGTTTTCTATCTCGGAGCGAATGTCATTTAGACGAGCAAGGTTTTCTTTAGTTTGTTCAATGCGGCTTTCTGTTTCGCGACGTCGTTCTTTGTATTTAGAAACTCCTGCGGCTTCCTCCAAATGCAAGCGCAAATCTTCTGGCTTGGCTTCAACCATTTGCGCTATAGTCCCTTGGCCTATAATCGCATAAGTATTTAAGCCCAAACCAGTACCCAAGAAAATATCTAGAATATCTTTACGTCGACAGCGCGTACCATTGAGATAATAATTAGAACCGCCATCGCGCGTTACTTCGCGACGAATTGCAATTTCATTATACTTTGCGTACTCACCACCACATTTTCCTGCGCTATTATCAAAAACAATTTCAATACTAGCTTGACCAAGAGGCTTGCGACTACTTGAGCCATTAAAAATAACATCGCTCATCGCCTCGCCACGCAATTCTTTGGCTGAAATTTCGCCTAGAACCCAACGCACAGCATCTATCACATTAGATTTACCGCAACCATTTGGTCCAACTATGGCAGTTAAATTACTGGAAAAAGGGATAACGGTCGGATCGACAAAAGATTTAAAACCAGAAAGTTTAATTCTTTTTAATCGCATAGGAAGAAAAATCCATTCTCTCTGAAGATCACTGACGTTTCATAGATTCAAAGAAATCTTCATTGGTTTTAGTAGCTTTCAAGCGATCCAACAAAAATTCAATCGCTTGTACCTCATCCATCGGATGCAATATTTTACGCAAAATCCACATCTTTTGCAGCTCTTCCTGCGAAGTAATCAACTCTTCACGACGAGTCCCTGACCGATTGATATTAATAGCTGGGAATACGCGTTTTTCATAGATAGGCCTAGATAGATGAATTTCTAAATTACCAGTTCCTTTAAATTCTTCGAAGATAACTTCATCCATCTTGGAGCCAGTATCTACGAGTGCTGTAGCAATAATTGTCAAGCTGCCACCTTCTTCAACATTACGTGCTGCACCGAAAAAGCGCTTTGGACGTTGCAAAGCATTTGCATCCACACCACCAGTTAAAACTTTACCGGAGGCAGGAATTACAGTGTTATAAGCCCTAGCCAAACGCGTGATAGAATCTAATAAAATTACCACATCACGTTTATGCTCAACTAATCTTTTAGCTTTTTCAATTACCATTTCTGCAACTTGAACATGGCGAGTTGCTGGTTCGTCAAACGTACTAGCAACCACTTCGCCTCGCACTGAGCGCGTCATATCGGTAACTTCTTCTGGACGTTCATCAATCAATAACACAATCAACACACAATCTGGTTGATTAGATGTTATAGCATGCGCAATATGCTGCAACATAATGGTTTTACCAGCCTTAGGCGGCGAAACTATGAGACCACGTTGGCCTTTACCAATCGGGGCAACTAAATCTATAACTCTACCTGTAATGTCCTCCGTACTGCCATTTCCACGCTCCATAACCAAACGCTTATTTGGAAACAGTGGCGTTAAGTTTTCAAATAAAACTTTATGTTTGGTATCTTCTGGATTATCAAAATTTATAGACTCAACCTGCAATAAAGCAAAATAACGCTCGCCCTCTTTCGGGGGACGAATTTTGCCGCAAACAGTATCACCAGTGCGCAAATTAAAACGACGAATTTGACTGGGCGAAACGTAAATATCATCTGGACCTGCCAAATAAGAGCTGTCTGCAGAACGCAAAAATCCAAATCCATCTTGGAGAATTTCTAAAACACCATCACCATAAATATCGTTATTACTGCGCGATAAAGTTTTCAAAATAGCAAAAATCATATCTTGCTTGCGCATACGAGTGATATTTTCAATGCCAAGTGCATAAGCAATATCCATAAGTTCTGCTGGCGTTTTTCTTTTAAGATCAGTTAAATTAGTGATCTTAAATTCAGCAATTTTTTCATCGCTGACACGCGGCAAAATTGGCTCACTTGGACCATTGTGCTCTCCTTCCATTTCCCCACGCATACCTCTTTTGCGGCGCGTTATAGTGCGTGTTCTTTTATAATTTGGCTGCACTGGTTTACCACCGAGCTCATCACCATTTCCCAAATATTGCGAGTGCATATCCGGCGGTGGCGGCATGACAAAACCAACATCTTGTTGATGGCCATTCGAAGATGGCAAATTGGCTTTGCTTTGTTCAGGATTAGAATCGAATTTGGGAGAATTTTCTGAAGAATTATATTTTTCTGGCATAAATGTTGACCAATTTAAAATTAAAAAATAGACGAGGTTTCGCCTAAAAGTTTATGGGGATCATGATTAGAAGAAAACAAAGAACAACCTGATAAAACCTTGTTTGGAACAATTTTAAGATTGCACGTTAGCACAAAAAAAAATCAAAGTAAAGATGCGATTATTCGTGCGTCTTTAACGCTCCAATACGCGACGCTGCATTTGAAAAATTTCTTGAATGCCGCTTTTAGCTAAATCTAGCATAGCGTTCATTTCGAATTGATCAAAAGTTCCTTTTTCGGCTGTACCTTGCACTTCAATAAATTTACCCTCTTCTGTCATAACAATATTCATATCAGTTTCAGCTTTGGAATCTTCTTCATAATCCAAATCTAAAATAATTTCTTTGTTATGAATACCAACTGAAACTGCTGCAACTAAAGATCGAAATGGATTTACGCTAAGCTTCATTTTTTTCTGTAAATGCAAAGCAGCATCGGCTAACGCCACTGAGCTTCCTGTGATTGCAGCCGTACGAGTTCCACCATCGGCTTGTATAACATCGCAGTCTATAGCAATAGTATTTTCACCAATCACAGAAAGATCAATTGCAGAACGTAGCGCTCTTCCAATCAAACGCTGAATTTCCATCGTACGTCCACCTTGCTTGCCACGCGCAGCTTCACGATCACCACGAGTATGAGTAGCACGCGGCAACATACCATATTCAGCAGTTAGCCAACCTCGTTTGCTGTCACGTAAAAAACGCGGCACACCTTCAACAACACTAGCGGTACACAAAACTTTTGTATCACCAAACTCAACTAAAACAGAACCTTCTGCATATTTTGTATACTGCCGCGTTAAGACTATGGGACGAAGTTCATGTAAAGACCTTGAATTAGAACGCATATTTTCTCCTAAAAAATTTCTAAACCTTAAAAAACATTTAAATATTGACCAAACCTCTTTCAAGTATTATATTAAGATAGTGCAGCTATCTCCTTGGAAAAGGAAGGATTTTATGGAATTAAGTGATTTAGAGAAACAAGTTGCAACGCTAATTAAGCGCTACGCGGAACTACATTCCGAAAATCTCTCTTTGCGCCAAAAATTAGCCCAAACCACTCAAGAAAAACACTCCCTCCTCGAACACAAACGCAAGATAGCTGGCAAAATCAAACAAATCGTCACTCAAACCCGTAAGGAGTTGTCGACATGAAACTGGAAGATATGCAGAACAATAATTTCGCTATTATCAACATCTTTGGTCGCGATTTAAAAGTTAAATGTTCCCCTGATGAAAAATCTTCTTTGCAAAAAGCAGCGACTTATTTGAATGACAAAATGCATTCTCTATCTAGCAAAGCTTCTCTCGCAAGCATCGAGAATGTTGCCGTTATCACCGCTCTAAACTTAGCGCACGAAGTTATAAATCTAGAGAAAAAAACCACCGACAACACTTCATCGCGCATCGACACACTAATTCAGCAAATATCCACAACGTTAGATGATAAAATAGAACAACTAACTTAATAGCTAGTCTTCACTCTCCAGATTCAACTTAAGCTGCGAACTTAAAAAATCCTCTGGCATATCAAGCCCAAAATGCAAATACGTTTGCTTAGTGGCAATACGCCCACGCGATGTACGTTGTAAAAATCCTTGCTGTATTAAATAAGGTTCAATCACATCCTCAATTGTACCACGTTCTTCACCAATAGCAGCTGCTATGCTATCCACACCAACTGGACCACCAGAAAATCTATTCAAAATAGCTTCTAAAAGACGTCTATCCAAAAGATCAAAACCATGATGATCAACGCTGAGTAAATTCAGCGCCGCATCAGCAATTTCTTGATCAACTACTCCGTCCGCTTTTACTTCCGCAAAATCGCGCACACGACGCAGCAATCTATTAGCAATACGTGGTGTTCCGCGCGATCTTTTAGCTATTTCTTCAGCACCATATTTGTCTATCGAAATATTTAAAATTTGTGCTGATCGCTCGACTATCCTAGCTAAATCCACAAAATTATAAAACTCTAAACGCTGCACAATACCGAAACGATCTCGCAAGGGCGATGTTAAAAGCCCTGCTCTAGTTGTTGCTCCAACCAATGTAAAAGGTGGTAAATCTAATTTAATCGAACGCGCACCAGGTCCTTCGCCAATAATAATATCTAATTGATAATCTTCCATAGCCGGATACAAAATCTCTTCAATAGCTGGACTTAAGCGATGAATTTCATCTATAAAAAGAACATCGTTTGGTTCAAGATTAGTAAGAAGCGCAGCTAAATCACCAGCTTTTTCCAAAACTGGCCCGGAAGTTTGCTTTAATCCAACTTGCATTTCGTTGGCAATGATGTGCGCAAGCGTAGTCTTACCGAGTCCTGGCGGACCAAAAATCAAAACATGATCTAAAGCTTCCTGACGTTTTTTCGCCGCAGAAATAAAAATGTCCATTTGCTCAGAAACAGCTTTCTGACCAATGTAATCCGCCAAAAGTTTCGGCCGAATAACGCGCTCCAGCCGCTCCTCTTCTGGAAGGTTTTCTGCATCTAATAAAATTCTTTCGTCGGTGTTAATCATAATTTTTAGCGATCCAATTTAGCATGGATCTAATTCTTTTGCAAAATAGCTCATAAAACATGTCTACGCGTTTTCTTTATAAATCAATAAGTTATATTTTAGAACCTAATTCCTTCAACGCTAAACGAATTAGATCTTCGCTACTCATATCATCTTGGCGCAATTTTAAAATAATACGACGCGCATCTTGCTGTTTATAACCAAGCGCAATAAGAGCACTGATCGCGTCTGTCACAGCAGAAGGCTTGCTGAATAAAGCTGCCTCTTCAATGCTCACATTTTCACTAGGCAGACTTGGCATCATGCCTTCAATTTCCCAGTTGATTAACTTATCGCGCATCTCCATAATCATGCGCTGCGCTGTTTTCTGCCCTACCCCAGGTAAGCGCAAAAGACCATGCACATTATCTTCTAAGACACAACGCACAAACTCGTTGGCCTCTATAGCAGATAAAATTCCAAGTGCAGACTTAGGCCCAATCCCAGAAACTTTGATTAAAGAGCGAAACAAGGCGCGCTCTGCTTTTTCAGCAAATCCATATAAAATTTCCGCATCTTCTCTAGTAACCAAGTGTGTGTGTAACGTAACTTCTGCGCCCACGTTAGGTAAGCGATAAAAGCTATACATAGAAACGTTGATTTCATAGCCTACACCAGCAACGTCAATCAAAATCACTGGCGGAAGTTTTTCTAATAAAATACCGTGAATACGTCCGATCATTTTGAATCCTCTTCTTTGCTTTTCGCATCAAGCGCTGCTAAGCGCGCGAGTTTCTCTGCAATTTTAATTTCTAAACCTTGTTGCACTGGCTTATAGTAAATTTTCTTTCCCATAGCATCGGGAAAATAGCACTCGCCTGCGGCATAAGCATTTTTCTCGTCGTGAGCATAGCGATAATTTTTGCCGTAATTTAAGTTCTTCATGAGTTTAGTAGGAGCATTGCGAAAGCGCAGCGGCACTTCCAAAGTACCATATTTTTCTACATCTTCTTTCGCAGCATCAAAAGCCACATAAACTGCATTGCTTTTAGATGTACAAGCCAAATAAACTACAGTCTGAGCTAAAGCTAACTCGCCCTCTGGAGAACCAAGCCTACGATATGTTTCCCAAGCATCCAGCGCCAAATGCAAAGCTTCTGGATTGGCATTACCAACGTCTTCCACAGCCATACGTAAAATTCTGCGCGCAATATATTCCGGATCGCATCCACCATCTAACATACGCGCCAACCAATATAGCGCCGCATCTGGCGAAGAACCGCGTACAGCCTTATGTAAAGCCGAAATTTGATCGTAAAAAATCTCGCCTTTTTTATCAAAGCGTCGCATACCATCAGTCAAAATAGAATTAACTATTTCTTCGCTTATAACTTCCTTGTCATTTTGATCTTTGGACGCAAAATCGGCGCACATTTCTAAAAAATTTAATGCTCTTCTCGCATCACCATCGGCGCTTTCAGCTAGCTTTTGCTGCAAATCTTCCGCCAGACTTAAATTTCTGTTACCTAAACCTCTCTCTTTATCGCTTAGCGCCAAAGTAATAATCTTTGAAATTTCTTCTGCTTCTAAAGGCTTTAAAACATAAACTCGAGAACGCGATAAAAGAGCGTTGTTTAACTCAAAAGATGGATTTTCAGTAGTAGCACCAATCAAAGTCAGCGTACCGTTTTCAACCATAGGCAAAAAAGCATCTTGCTGTGATTTATTGAAGCGATGTACTTCGTCAACAAATAGCACCGTGGGAACATGCTCTTCTTTGCGCCTAATTTCAGCCCGTGCCACAATCTCACGAATATCTTTAACTCCAGCCAAGACAGCTGACAAGCTTTCAAAATGCGCGCCTGTGGCTGCCGCCAAAATTCTCGCCAAAGTCGTCTTTCCGGTGCCAGGCGGTCCCCATAAAATCATGGAATGCAACGCCTGACTCTTGATTAAAGAATGCAGAGGTTTACCAAAAGATAAAAGATGACTTTGCCCAACAAATTCTTCGATCACTCGCGGACGCATACGGGACGCCAAAGGTGCTTCTTTTCCCAGTTCAAGTTGCAAAGATCTTTTCTCCTATAGGAGCGTTGTTTTTGATGTTATTAAATTTGATAGCGCTCTTTTGTCCGGATTTTTCCATGATGTACATTTCCGTGAGCTTCCCATTTTGAAAATGCAGTTTAATACCATCGTAGTTAGTCATTACACGATTACGCGGCTTAATACCGAACATAACATCATTGTCTTTCGACTCAGCATAAAATTTCTTGACCCAGAAAAACTCATCTAAAGCATACCAACTAGAAATCAGAACCATAGCTGGATTAGCGATTGTCCAATAATCTAATTTGGCTTTTGCGGCTTTCTTACCAGAGGAAATAGTTTTAGTAAAATTTCCGTCAGAAACAAACGTTGATTTACCACTTTCCCAGCGTATTTTATTCGGCGAAACAAAAGTCATGTAACCAGAATTGCGTATAGCAGCACTATCACTTTTACCAGCAGGAACTGTGGCTTGCACAAAACTAGCTTTCATAGAAGTAATATTTTTAAAAACTGCTTGGAGTTCGCTAGTTGCTCCAAATGCCAAGCTTGTACTCGGCAAAAGCAGCAAAAAACATGTCCATATGATTACTTTATAAATCAAAGAGTTATATTTTGAAGTTACGTTTTGTCCCAACATGAAAATTTCTCCTATTGTTTTTGCTCCCTAAAGAAGCGGTTTGTAAAATCTTTTTTGTTTTTCCCATATGCGCATGGCAAATTGCGATAGCCAAAGCATCGGCCTCATCAGGCTTGGGTAAGTTTGGAAGCTTCAACAAAAGCTTCACCATTTGTTGGACTTGGTTCTTTTCTGCCGCTCCAAAACCCACAACTGCTTGCTTAACCTGACGCGCCGAATATTCTGCTACAACAATATTTCCCGGCTCCGTCAGTGCAACCAAAGCCGCTCCCCGTGCCTGCCCTAGCTTTAAAGCGCTTTGAGCATTTTTATGCATGAAAACTTCTTCTATAGCAGCCTCATTCGGTGAAAATTTTTGTACTAAATTTCGAACTGCAAAAAAAATATCGCGTAATCTTTCTGGAATTTCTCCTTTGGCAACATTAATGGAACCGCTGGCAATATGTTCCAATTTGTTTCCAGAAACATTTATAATCCCGTATCCCATTATGCGCGAGCCTGGATCAATGCCGATGATTTTCATTTTTTTTGGGCAGACACACAGGTCTGCCCCTACCCTTTCCTCCAATTCATCATTCATAATTTATAATTCATAATTTTCTTACAGTTCCTTCACATTAGTATAAACATTCTGAACATCGTCCATATCTTCTAAAACGTCAATTAAGTTCGTAACTTTCTCAGCAGTTTCGTTATCTACTTCACATTCCGTACTAGCAATCCAAGTTACTTCAGCATTGCCTGGTTGCAGTCCTGCCTTTTCCATAGCCATTTTAACTTTGGGAAAATCTTCTTGTGTAGTAAAAACATCAACACTGCCATCGCTATTAGCTACAACATCGTCTGCGCCAGCATCTAGCGCAATTTGCATAATTTTATCTTCATTGCTTCCTGGAGGAAAACAAAGCACACCGCGTTGCTTAAAGAGATAAGAGACCGAACCAGTGGCACCTAAGTTACCACCATGCTTAGAAAACGCATGTCGCACTTCTGCAACAGTACGATTCCGATTATCGCTCAAGCAATCAATTATTACAGCAACACCGCCCGCAGCATAACCTTCATAGCGTATCTCTTCTAAGGCTACATCAGCATCTTCACCAATACCACGCTTAATAGCACGATCTATAGTATCGCGCGTCATATTGCTGCCCAAAGCTCTATCTACAGCTAAACGTAAACGCGAATTGCTATTTGGATCTCCGCCTCCACCTTGCCTGGCAGCTACAGTGATTTCACGAATCATCTTAGTAAAAATCTTACCTTTTTTAGCATCTTGTTTAGATTTACGATGTTGAATGTTTGCCCATTTGCTGTGCCCAGCCATAAAACCCTCCGAATCCGAAAATAAAATCTTTAAGCATTATATAAAATTATTTTGATTTTTTTATATCAATTCACGATTTTTTCATCATTAGAAAACTCATTCTCCAACTGTTCAATCGTAGGTAATCCAGTTTGTATTTCTTTAGGCAAAGCTTCTAATAATTGATATGTAGAAACCCCTATGGGCTTATTAGAATCACGCAATGCATATTCCACAGCTATATTATCCTTAGCTTTACATAAAATAATGCCTATGGATGGCTTATCATCTGGATGTCGTAAATGATCGTCAACTGCTGATAAATAAAAGGCCATCTTCCCTGCATGTTCAGGTTGAAACTCAATCATTTTCAACTCCACAACCACAAAGCAACGAAGTTTCAAATGATAAAATAGAAGATCAATAAATCCATCAGTTTCACCCGTAGTTACTGGGTATTGACTACCAACAAACGAAAATCCAACCCCCAGCTCTACTAAAAACTTGGATAAATGCTGGGTCAGTTCTTTTTGCAAAACTCTTTCATGTGCAATTTCTGTTTGATTTAAAAAATCGATTGTATATGGGTTTTTCAACATTTCTTCTGCCATCTCCGACTGTGGAGACGACAAAGTACGAAGAAAATTCGTGGTTTTGTCAGTGCTTACCTGCCGCTGATAAAGTTTCGTATCAATATTGTGCCATAACACAGCCCTACTCCACCCAGCCTCTATAGCTTGGTGCATATACCAATCGCGTTCAGCCCGTGTCTTAACTTTTTGCAACAACAAGATTATATGCCACCATGGTAATAGTGAAGCAACCTGCTTCACTATTTCAATATCAGGGTAGTTTTCAGCAAATTGCCGCATAAAACGAAGATTTCGTACAGAAAAACTGCTCATACCAGGAAATTCTTTTAATAAATCCTGCGATAAATGCGTAATAAAACCACTACCCCATTTGGTTTGTTGTTGTTTTTCTATCACATCATGACCGATGTGCCAATATAACAAAATAGCTTCGCTATTTACCGCTCTGGCAGCTCTTAGTTGAGCATTACGAATACGCTCCTTTAATTCGCTAAAATATTCTATATAAAGTTTGTTGGTGGAAAGCTCTTTAATCATAGAAAACTCGTTCTTGCTGTTTCAACGCTACTGCTCATATTACTGAGAAACTACAACATCGCATCCAATTATCGATTAAGCTTACATGACTTTATTTTAATCTTCCAGATTTTCTAATTTTACTCTCGCTCTAGACAGGCTACAGTTGACTATGCTACCTTTACCAAATAAGTAGAATTATCAAGGAGAAAGAGCTATGGCTACCAAAACAGGCAAGCATAAATTACTCGTTCTAACTTCCGGAGGCGACGCACCAGGCATGAATGCAGCTGTCCGCGCAGTGGTGCGTTCAGCTTGCTATTATGATATCGAAGTCTTCGGCTGCCGCAGAGGCTATCAAGGACTTGTCGATCAAGATATCTTCCCAATGGATGTGGCAAGCGTGGCCAACTGTATTCAGCGCGGCGGTACTATCTTAGAAACCAGTCGCTGCAAAACTTTTCTAGAAAAATCTACACGTGATAAATGCCGAGCTTTTTTGGCTGAACGCGGCATTGACTTTTTTGTGCCAATTGGCGGAGATGGAACTTTCCGCGGTGCTTCTCTTTTAGAACACGAAGGCGGACCAAAATCTGTTGGCGTTCCAGGATCTATCGACAATGACATTATCGGCAGCGATTACACTATCGGTTACGATACGGCTAGAAATACTGCGTTAGAAGCCATCGATAAAATTCGCGATACAGCGTCTAGCCACGGACGCTACTTTCTTGTCGAAACCATGGGACACAATACTGGATTCTTGGCCGTTGACGTCGCCATCGCTGGCGGCGCCGAATATGTCATTACTCCTGAATTTCCCATGAACAGTCAAGAATTAGCAGAAAAACTGAATGCACCTCGGCGTAAAAAACAAAGTATGATCATTGTCGTCGCTGAAAGTAAACAACCAGGACGCAGTATCTTTTTAGCCGAAGGCTTAAGAAAGCTTACAACTTTCGAATATCGCGTTTGTATTTTAGGACACACACAGCGCGGCGGATCACCAACAGCCATGGATCGCCTAGCTGGATCTTTTATGGGAAATCTTGCCGTTGAAACTCTATTAAGTGGAAAGTCTGACTGCATGACTGTTCTGAATGGCACTAAATATGAAACAGCAGCCTATCCTGATCCAAACAAACCAGGACGTCGCTTAACCGACGAACACATGATTAAAATTAATAACATTTTGGCAACATAAAATATGAAAAAATCAGAAAAACTTGGCCTATGGATGTTAACCGCTTTAGTAACGGGCAATATAATTGGATCCGGAATTTTAATGCTACCGGCTGATTTAGCTCGCGTTGGCAGCATTAGTCTTATAGCCTGGATTTTCACAGCCTGCGGCGCGCTCGCCTTATCTCTAGTATTTGCAAAAATGAGCAGCCTTTTACCCAAAACAGGTGGCCCATACGCTTATTCCCACGCTGCATTCGGCGATTTTATTGGTTTTCAAACCGCTTATAATTATTGGATTATGGTTTTAATCGGTAATGCTGCTGTGGCTATAGCTGCAATTGGTTATTTGCGCGTCTTTTTTCCGTGTTTACATAGCCCACTTTTAGGAACAGCTGTTGCTATAGGTATGGTGTGGATTTTTACTGCGATTAATTTAAAAAGTGTCCAAGCTGCTGGCATAACACAAATAATCACAACTATTTTAAAATTTATACCGCTTCTGGCTGTAGCTATCTTAGGCTGGTGGTATTTTCATCCAAGTTATATCACACAAAACTTTAACGTCACACACACATCTAACTTTTCTGCTTTTTCCTATGCCGCAACTTTGACTCTCTGGACCTTTATTGGCTTAGAATCAGCAACCATTCCCGCTGACTCGACTGAAAATCCGAAACGCAATATTCCTCTAGCTACTATACTAGGCACCGCAATTGCTATGTTTATTTACTTCGCCAGTACCGCGGCTCTAATGGGCATGATTCCACATGAAGTTTTAGTAAATTCCACTTCGCCATTCGCAGCTGCCAATGCCATGATATTCGGTAAATGGGGTGAATGGATCGCCGCTGCTGGCGCCATAATTTCTTGCCTTGGTGTACTTAATGGTTGGATTTTGATTCAAGGCCAAATGCCAATGGCAGCTGCCGCTGATCGTTTATTTCCCGAGATTTTCAATAAACGCAACAAACACAATATTCCCGTATCTGGACAAATCATATCTTCAATAATTGTAAGCCTAATGCTACTTGCCACCACAAACCCAAGTTTGATTGACCAATTCCAAATTTTAATTTTACTAGCTACTGTAATTGCGCTACTTTCTTACCTCTACACTGCAGTTGCTGAAATTATTTTACTTCCCAAAGAAGGCTTCAGACAACGCAAAAACATAACGCAAATTATCATTGCCGTTTTCGCTGCCGCTTATTCTTTCTGGGCAATTTTTGGTTCTGGCCGAGACATTGTCTTCTACTTAGCCATTTTAGTCTTCTCTAGCGTGCCACTTTATGCGTGGTTAAAAAATTCTCATAGTTCTTAACAGACTGCGACTTTATTTTATATGTTATTGATTTATAAAGAAAACGTGTAGACATGTTTTTCCCCACCTAGTTACAGATTAGGTGAGTCTTAAAATAGTATTAAAACAAAGCTGTTTTACCTATCATCACCTTAAGGTCACTTTGGTTGTTATGGTATAATACGGGAAGTTATGAAGGATGTTAGGAGAGCGGATGTGCAGGGATGAAGTTCGTGTATCTTGAAGGTTTTAAACACCTGTATCTACTGCTAGCACTCTATTTTGCTATCCAATTTCTTTGTTCAACGAAGTTGATATTGCAACAAAATATGCCACATAGCGCTTTAAAATGACAACACAGTTACCGAAATCACAACCATCTGCCCATTTTCAAAAGCCAGTCCTATCTGGTGATTCATTTATGTTACCTATAAGCTGGGGAAAGATTCACTGTTGTTCAAGCGAATATTTAAATCAAACCATTCCTCTGCTATTAAAATCTTTTCCGCCACTAATTCCTACAACAACAGAATCTAGTTCAACATCTAGCAGCACATCTTCATCTACGCAATTGCAAAATCCACCTCCTCGCATATTACTACTAACTGCAGCCTTACAAGGATATAACGGATTTATTTTACGCCAAATCAATCCTGGTCCAATCAAAATAACAACCCTTGAAGAAGCTAGAGCACAAGAAATTGCAGAAGAAGATGTATGGCTGAAACAAGAAGGTAGGGAATTAGCCGAAATACCTTCTTTTTGGACACACACTTTACACTGGCAAGATCTTTTGAGAAATGAACAATTCCCAGGCGCTTTGAAACGAGTTATGGATTTATACGTTCCATCAAATCAAAAAAGAATGCGACAAGAATTAGAACAAGTACGCAAGCAAGATGAAACCGCCAACCAAAAACTTACTTTTTCTGATCAGGTCGACAGCATTATTGGTGAAATGGTCGGGAAAAATAGGCGCGATATAGATGATTGGAATGCAAAAAAACCACTCCAACGAGTTGAATTTAACGTTGCAGAAGCTATTAGATACAACAGGGAATATTTATTTGAAGAATGTGCTATGCAATTTGTATTAGCTGATATGTTTAAAGCTAATGGGCTTAAGCATATTTTTTATACTGAAAAACCCAAGAAACCGATTGAAACCATAAACCACATCATTCGAGAAGAACACCTCGGGAAAGATTTGTTGCAAACTAACACTATCGTATTCCATCATCGGTCGGAGCAAAAGAAAACAACGAAGGCTGCTAGAGAACACACACTTACCTCTGTAGGATTTTTTGCATCTTCCGTTGTTAATCCAGAAGTATCGACAATTGATTTGTCGCACATTTCTGAAACAGGATTACAGGAATTGAACCATAAGCTTACCGCAACTATGGAAAGAATGTATGTCAAATTTGCTAAATGGAAAGTAGCTATTTTGGTTGCAATGCAGACAGCAAAATTAGGTATACCCTTGCCAGTTGAATATGAGCAACACCTTCAAGAAGCGCAAGCCTTTTTACAGAGCGAATCCACTCTAATATGTACTAAAACAACAAAAGAAGGCTTATCTATACCTACTATGAAATCATAGACCTAAATTTCTCTCTAAGGCTTGAACAACGTTACTATACGTTACGATCAAGATAAATAGATTAGATAATTCTTAAAATAATCTTAAGATAAGATCTTTTCTCGAGCAAGCGACTTAATGCTGGTCCTAGTATTGTGGTACAATACGAGAAGTTGTTATGGATGTTAGTAGAATGGATGAGCATGGATGGTCTCTGATAGGAGTTAATATTTAGCTCCAATTATCTTCAGTTTTCTGTGTCAACTGTATTTACTAATACTTTATATGTTCTAGTTTTTAATTTTCAATTTTACTTCGGTGCAACATGAAATTCGCTAGATTTGCTGGACAAAATCCTGATCTTACGAAAGCTAGTTGCTTTTTGGGTATCAGCAAAGACGTTCCATACTATCAGGGCGAATCGCTGCGTGCAATATTGAACCTGATTTCTCGCTCAGAATTCTCAGCAAAACGCTTAGTCATGTACGCCGATGCGTTAGATGCTTATAATTTGATAATACGCGATCCTTCTTCATCTTTAAACGATCTACAGGCCAAAAGACAATTAGCAATCCAGGGGGGTGATGTATGGCTTGCCTCTCCTACTGGAGGACAGTTATTGCAATCTGTGCAATGGTCTCGCCCCGTAATACGTTGGTCAGAAATTTTAGAAAACCCATATTTCGCCACAGCATCTCGCATTATTGATGATTTATATGTGCCGAAAAACGGCAGAAAAATACTAGAAAGCAGAAAAAGCGAAGAACATGTTAGACTACAGCTAGCTTTTAGCAATGCAGTAGATAGAACAGTGGGAGAAAGAATAGCCAAACTTAGAGAACCCATGGGCGAAGCATTTGATCTGCAAAGGATTTTCCCATTGGTATTGGCATATATTTTAGAAGAATCTAAGGGTGAGCTAGTTATTGCTGAGGCATTTGCTTGTGAATACGAATTATATCCAAAAGAGCGACCAAGTTCTGCGGTATCAGTCCATACAGACATTATCCAAAAACCTGAAATTCTAAAATGGCTTACTATAAAAATAGTCGAGCAAACCCCCAAGAAACATCGTTCTCCAATTACATGTTCGACAGTTACTTCCTCTAGCAGCTCATCATCTAGTACAACGGAAGGCTTGGTTAATCATGGTATCTTTGCCCAATCGTCATTCACTTCCCCGACCATTTTGCCTCCAGATGGTATGGCCATGTTGAGTCGTGTACTATTGTACTCTGTGCAAATTAATGGCAGAATGGCTGGTTTCACACAGCTATTGGGGGAAATAGCAAGTATACCGAAACATCTTCCGTTAACTCCAGCAATAGAAGAACGCCTCGATGATATGCAAGGTTATTTCAAAACAATCGGTCTCGTTGAAATGTTCGATCTTGTGGTAAGTATAAAGCAACAAAGATCCGCAAAAAATAATGCAACATCGTCGTCCCCATCAACTACAATGCTTCCTTCTCAATAAATAAAAGAATTCATACAGGAGTAATCGCGGCATGGCAAAGAAAAGACACGATCAGAGTGATATTAACGATGTTTCCTTAATAAATATTCTTGATAACATTCCCGGAACTGTTTATTTAAAAAACACCCAGGGCCAATACTTGTATTGCAATAAAGAGCTTGCGAATATTCTTCACTTGTCAAATGGGAAGGAAATAATAGGCAAAACTGATTATGAAATCCATTCTGCCAATATAGCCAAAACGATAATCAAAAGAGATAAACGAGTTTTAGCCACTGGTGTGGCAATTACTATCGAAGAAAAGGGTATAAATGTTCTGGAGCAGCACGCTATTTACTTAACAAAAAAAATCCCACTACGTGATTCTAACGGTAGCGTTACTAGTTTATTGGGAATCTCCATAGATGTGACCACTAAAAAACAGGCTGAACAAAAGGTTATCGAAACATATCAGCAAAACGAATTAACTTTGGAAAATATTATTTCATACATGCCTGGCAACGTTTATTGGATTAATAAGAAAGGTATTTGCATGGGATGCAATGATAACCAGTTAAGGACGTTAGGTTTACGAACTAGGGACGAGTTTGTAGGCAGGCTGTATACTGATGTTTTAAAAGATGGTTCGGCCCTAGCAGTCAAATTAGCTAATGAAGAAGTTATGCGTTCTGGAAGACCGTTTTCCAAAGAGGAAGAAGGCCTGAATGAGCATGGCAACAAAGCAATATACTACACTAATAAAGTTCCTTTGCGATCTCGCAAAGGAGATGTGATCGGACTAGTGGGCATTTCAGTCGACATCACCGAACGGAAACAACTAGAAGAAAAGCTGGCGGCGGCGTTGAAGGATGCTAATGCAGAAAATGAAGCCAAAGATGCTTTTTTAGAAAACATGCGCTATGACGT
>Ga0172379_10001599_pt1 | contig 44473 bp, 42 predicted proteins | sample GrowelOW334metaG_FD_119756 | JGI IMG/M metagenome (GOLD analysis project Ga0172379, IMG submission 119756) | Groundwater microbial communities from an aquifer near a municipal landfill in Southern Ontario, Canada - Groundwater well OW334 metaG | ecosystem: Environmental > Aquatic > Deep... | reverse complement strand
CCCGCATGCAGCAATCCGGCGGAGCCACCGAAGCCACCGATGCCCCCGGCATGGATTTCGGCGTCGAGTTCGGGCGCTTCTACGCGCGCATTTGTGCCGACTGGCCACGCGCCGATGTGCCCGCCGCTTTTTACGCCGTGCCGCCGACACCGGCATCGACCTTGCTGCTGAGCGGCGACCTCGACCCGGTGACGCCACCGCGCCATGGCGAGCGGATCGCCAAAGCCCTGGGGTCCAAAGCGCGGCATGTGGCGGTGCCCAATGCCGGCCACGGCGTCATGGCGCTGGGCTGCATGCGCGACGTGGTGGTGCGGTTCATCGATGCCGTCGACGATGGCGCCGCCACCGAAATTGACACCCGTTGTGTCGGACGAATTCCACGGCCGCCCGCCTTTGTTCCGCTGGCCACGGCCGACGGGGACTCCGCCGACGTCAGGACGGCGCCATGATAGCGATCGAGCATCTGGCGCGCAGTTTCAAGGCGGCTTCGCCCGGATGGGGCCGGTCGCTCAAACGCGGCCCGGCGCTGGTGGTGCATGCCGTGCGCGATGTCAATTTCGCCGCCCCCGACGGAAGGATCACCGGCCTCCTCGGCCCCAACGGCGCCGGCAAGACCACCACCCTGCGGATGCTGGCGGGGCTGATCGCGCCGGATGCCGGCCGCGTCACGGTAGACGGCATCGACGTGGCCGCCCGGCCGCTCGATGCCCTGGCGCACATGGGCGTGCTGAGCGATTCGCGCGGCCTCTACACGCGCCTGACGGCCCGCGAAAACATTGTCTACTACGGCGCCTTGCAGGGCATGGCGCGCGATGCCGCCCACCAGCGCGCCGAAGATCTGGCCCGCATGTTCGACATGTTCGCGTTGCTGGAGCGCCGCACCGACGGCTTCAGCCAGGGCGAGCGCATGAAGACCGCACTGGCGCGCGCGCTGGTGCACGATCCGGCCAACATCGTGCTTGACGAACCCACCAACGGACTCGACGTGGTGGCTACGCGCGCGCTGCGCGAGTCCCTGCGTTTCTTGCGTTCGCCGGAGGGCGGCGGCAAATGTATCGTCTTTTCCACCCACATCATGCAGGAGGTCGAACGTTTGTGCGACAGCGTGGTGGTGGTGTCGCAAGGGCGCTCGGTCGCCGCGGGCACGGTGGCGGAATTGCTGGAACGAACGGGCCAGGAGGATTTCGAGGAGGCGTTTGTGCATCTGGCATTCGCGCATGCAAGCACCATGGACGGGAGCGTGCCGGCATGAGATTCAGTAGCGTGGCAATTGCCGTCTATCGGAAGGAGATCATCGACGCCTTGCGCGATCGACGCACCATGCTGATCGTGCTCGTCACCGGCGTCTTGATGGGGCCGTTGGTCCTGATAGCGCTGTCGAGTTTCATCGCTTCCCTGGAGTCGCGCGCGGAACAGCGCGAGGTGTATGTGGCAGGACTGGCCTATGGGCCCAGCCTGCGCAACTACTTCGAGCGCCAGACCTGGGCCGTCAAGGAAGCGCCGGCCGATTTCGAAGCGCAATTGCGCTCCTCGAAATTCGCCGAACCGGTGGTGGTGCTGCCGGAGGATTTTGAGACGGCCATCCTTCACGGCGATACGCCGGTGGTCGAAGTGGTGTTTGACAGCGCCAACAAGCAAAGCGCAACGGCGGCTCCGCGCGTGATGCAACTGCTGGGCGGATTCAGCCGCGAGCGCGTCGGTCTGAGCCTTGCCCTGCGTGGCGTGGCGCTGGCCTTGCTGGAGCCGCTACAGGTCGAGGAGCGCGATCTGGCGAGCACTCAGACCCGCGCCATCAAGATCACCGGACTGTTGCCATTCTTTGTCATCATGGCGGTGCTGTACGGTGCGCTCAACGCCGCGCTGGACACCACGGCCGGGGAGCGCGAGCGCGGTTCGCTGGAGCCGCTGGTGATGAACCCGGCGAACAGCCTGGCGCTGGTTGTCGGCAAGTGGGGCGCAGTCGCCAGCGTGAGCATGGTGGTTGCGCTACTCAACTGCTTCAGTTTCTTGCCGGCGCAATGGCTGTTGCGCAGCGACACCTTGCAAGCCATGTTTCAGTTCGGCCCGCGTGAGGCGCTGATGTTCTTGCTGGTGTTGCTGCCTTTTGCCGCGGCGCTGTCAGCGGTGCTGATGGGCGTGGCGATACGTTGCAAGACCTTCAAGGAAGCGCAGGCCAGCACCACCTTCCTGATCCTGGGCGTGTCGCTGGTGCCGTTGATGACCGTATTCGACCAGAGCGGCGGGGCGGCCTGGCATTTGTGGGTGCCGGCGCTGGCGCAAAACACCTTGATGATCCAGGTGCTCAAAGGGGAAGACTTCACGCCATTGCAACTGGCCATCCCCCTCCTGGTCTGTGTCGTACTCACAGTCGGCGGTCTGTGGTTTATCTCCCATCATCTGCGCCGCGCCGCGGTCAAGTAGGCCGGACTCGATTCAGTGCAGCTTGGCGGGACTGCCGCAGCACTGCTGGTACTTCTTGCCGCTGCCACAGGGACAGGTTTCGCTGCCGCCCGCCGGCGACTCGCCGCCGCTGAAGGCTGAGCCTTCCCCGGCGGATCGCCTGACCCGCCAGAAATCGTAAATCGCCGACACCAGTTCGGGCAACTCTTCCTGTGCGCGACTGATCGCCAATTTTTCGTCCGCCGCCGATATCCAGCGCTCCTGGTTTTTCTCGGCGTCTTCCTTGAGCATGCCGTTGAGGAGGAACAGCGATTGCAGCAGTTCCGACAAGTCCTCGGCCTGATCGCCGGCGAATTCATACCAGTCGTTGCCCAACTGGGTGCCGTAGATATAGGCGTCGGCCCAGGCGGCGAAATCGAGTTCGTCGGGATCGTCGGCAAACGGGTAGAGGATCAGTTCCCAGGGTTCGTCCTGTTGCAGGGTGGCGGCGATGTCGTTGTAGAAGCTCATGACCAGGGTGAGCACCTCGTTCGCCTGCTCGGCGCTTGCGTAGGCCGGGGACTCGCCCAGGGCGGCCGTCAGCCAGATGCTGGTGGGAACGACTTCCGGTCCGCTGACCACGGCGCAAATCAAGGCCTGGAGTTCGTCGAGCTGCATTGCCTGGTCGTTGAAGATGGCCGAATCGAGCAATTCCTCCAGGCGATCGAGATCAGCTTCCGTGAATCTGGCGTGTTGAGGATCGCTCATGATTTGCGGGGTTCCGTGGTTGATGGCGTGCCAAGCGGCAACGCCCCAGTTTACGCCGATGCGACGGCAATGGAAGGTACTGGCGCTTGTTTTCGTCCTGCGCGTTCCGGCATAATCCGGCAGGCTCAAACCATGAGCCTGCATCGGGGATTGCCATGAACCAGACGGAACGCTTCTACAAGATCGAGCAGCTCCTGCATGACCGCAAGCTGGTCACTTTCCGACAGTTGCTGGACACCCTCGAGGTTTCCCGTGCCACCCTGAAGCGCGACCTGCAATATCTGCGTGATCGCCTGAACGTGCCCATCGTCTATGACCGCGACGCCGCCGGCTATCGTTTCGAGGCGCCGGGACGCCACCCGGCGAAACACGAGCTGCCGGGCCTGTGGTTCAACGCCTCGGAAATCCGCGCCCTGCTGATGATGCAGAACCTGCTCGAAGAAGTGCAGCCGGGACTGCTCGGGCCGCACATCGCCCCCTTGCAGACCCGCCTGAAAAGCCTGCTCGGCAGCCAGGACGACGCGCCGGAGGAGGTCGCCAAACGCATCCGCATCCTGCATGCCGCCAAGCGCCACGCCGGGCTGAAATATTTCGACCTGATCGCGTCGACGCTGCTGAAACGCCGGCGCCTGTTCATCCGCCACTACAACCGCGGCTCCGACCGGGAGACCGAGCGCGAGGTGTCGCCACAGCGCTTGATCTATTACCGTGACAACTGGTATCTGGACGCCTGGTGCCATTTGCGCGAGGAAGTCCGCAGTTTTGCGGTGGATGCCATCCGCCACGCCGAGCATGTCGGCAAGAAGGCGAAGGAGATTGCCAAACGCGACCTGGATGCGGTGCTGGGCGCCGGTTACGGGATATTCTCGGGCGCCGTGGTGGCCTGGGCGAAGCTGCGCTTCACGCCGTCGCACGCGCGCTGGGTGGCCGCGGAACAGTGGCATCCGATGCAGAGGTCGCATACCGAGGCCGACGGCCATTTCCTGCTGGAACTGCCCTATTCCAACCCGACGGAATTGATCATGGACATCCTGCGCCATGGCGCCGGCGTCGAGGTGCTGGAACCGCCCGAGCTGCGGCTAACGGTGATGCGCGATCTCGACGCGGCGCGCCAGGCATACGCCGGCAGCCCAGGCGGGTAGAGGCGGGACCGCGCTCAGTCCGGTCGTTCGAACCACTGCGACGGATAGCTGACGCCGTAGTCCCTGCCGATCATGCGGATGTAATCGGCCAGGGTGCGCCCTTGTTCCTCCGGGTAGTGCTCGCCGGCGACCGCGAAAGCCAGCACGCGATCCACGCGGAAATCGCGAAACTGCCCGCGCAATTCGCACCAGGCGACGAAGGTCCATACCTTGCCCCAATAGAACAGGCCGAGCGGCCACACCAGGCGCTCGGTCGGCGTCCCTTGCGCGTCGCGGTAGCTGATGTCCGCCTTCAACCGCTCGCGGATGGCGAGGCGCATCGGACCGAGCGACTCGCTGGGGTAGTCGCCGTCGGGCGAGACGAACAACGAGGTCTCGCCGAGTGCGCGGCGCCGCTCGCGCGGCAAGGCGGCGGCGATCTTTTCCAGCGCCGCGCCGGCCGCCTTGGCCAGCTCCCGGTCGGCACGCTGCTGCACCACGCGCAGGCCGAACCGCAGGGCATCGAGCTCGTTCTGGGTGAACAGCAGTGGCGGCAGGTCGAGCTTGTGAGACAGGGCGTAGCCGACCCCGGCTTCGCCGACGATGGGCACGCCGGAAAGCTGGAGATCGCGGATGTCCCGGTAAACCGTCCGGCTCGACACCTCCAGGCGCTCGGCCAGCCAGGCGCCGGTGGTCAGCCGGCGCGGGCGCAGCAGCTGGACGATGCGGAACAGCCGGTCGGCGCGACGCAAGCTAGTCCTCCGTCAATTCGAATGCGCCCAGCGCTTCGGCCATGCGCCTGCCCGTTATCTGGAAAACGCCAGTTGTGACGGAAACAGCGCCATGTTGTCGTGGCCTGCGTCGATCACTCCGAATAGCGCCGCGCAATGGGGACAGGTGGCGGCGGCCTGCATGGCATTCGTCAGGTGGTCCTGGCTCTCCCAGAAAAGGATGTCGTGCCAGGTGCCGTCCTCGGCCCGACCGAGGGTTCTCGAGATGAAGCCTTGCTGTTCTTTCAGAAACACATTGACACCTTCCGCGGCGGCGATCACCTCGTCGGGGGTGAAGTCCGGCTTGGATTTGAAGGTGACCAGTTCGACGAAGTGGTTCATGGGGTTTGCTCCTGTATGGTTGAGGGAGGCGCCATGGTAAGGATGGGCTACTGACAGCGTGTTGTCAGTAGTCTCATGGAACGAGACGGGCGGTGCAATCTTCGGGACCAAACGAGGTGCTTAGCGACCGGTTGATTCCGGCATGCTCCGGACGAAATTGCAGTGCCCAACCCCCCCCATTATAAGGACGGCTACTACCCGCATAAACGGTATCGGTACCTATTTATGGGTAGATCATTTACACTTAAAGTGTGCTAATTTGTTGCGTATGTGCTTATAAATACGGCGGTTTATTGTATGCGCACTTGTCAGAACGGCAGTTTCTTGGATCTTTGCTGGTAATTCGCGCTTTAGCGAACGGCTGGCAAAGGTCGTTATGGTCGGCCACCTTGGAGGCGGCAAGTTGTCCCACATTTTGGAAACCCTGAAAATTGCGGCGCAAATCGGTCTGGGCAGCGACGAGATCGACGACCGCTGGCGCTTCCTGGAGTTCGAAGAGCGCGACATCGCCGTCCTGAAAGCGCTGCATGCGCTGCTGGAGCCGCAACGCGATAGTTTCGCCGAGTCCTTCTACGAGCACCTGTTCCAGTTTGCCCCCTTGCGCGCCCATATCGTCGACGTGGCGGTGCTGGAACGCCTCAAGAAAGTCCAAGGGAGCTATTTCAGCGCCCTGACCGAGGGTGAATACGGCGAGAACTACATTCTCAACCGCCTGAAGGTCGGCCTGGCGCACCAGAAGATAAACCTGCCACCCAAGTGGTATCTGGGCGCCTACCGCAAGTACCTTACCGAAATCGTCGATCTCCTGGCGCGGGCCAAGGTGGGAGACACGGACGGGCTGGCCGAGGGCGTCAATGCCCTGCTGAAGATCGTGTTTTTCGACATGGGCATTGCTCTCGACACCTATTTTCACTTCGAGAGCAAGCTGCTGCGCGACAGCGAGACGCGCTTCAAGGCGACCTTCGAAAACGCCCCGGTCGGGGTGGCGCGCCTGGACCTGGAAGGGCGTTTTCTCGAGGTCAACCACAAGCTCTGCGAAATCACCGGCTATAACTGCAATGAGATGCTCGGCTCGAGGATCCTCGACATTACCCACCAGCAGGACGTGGAGGCGGACCGGCAGGGTCTGGCCGACCTGCTGGCGGGAAAGATCAGCAACTTCAACCATGAAATTCGCTTCGTCCGGAAGAACGCCGGGGCGGTGTGGCTGGACTTGAGCATTTCACTGGTGCGGGACAACCTCGACGCAGCGGAATATTTCGTGGCGATGGTCATCGATATCAGCGCACGCAAGTGGGTAGAACAGGCATTGCGGGAGAGCGACGAACGCTTTCGCAGTCTCACCGAACTGTCATCGGATTCGATCTGGGAGCAGGACGAACAATTCCGTTATACCCACCGCACCACCACCCGGAAGTTCACCGGTGGTGCCGCCGAAGAAGCTTTCGGCAAAACCCGCTGGGAGCTGCCGATCATCGGCCTCAGCGATGAGCAATGGGCGGCGCACAAGGCCCTGCTGGAGGCGCATCTGCCGTTCAGGGATTGGGAATATCAATTCCAGGCCATGGACGGCGATATCCGCTGGTACAGTGCCAGCGGCATCCCGATTTTCGATGGTCAGGGCAATTTCAAGGGTTATCGCGGCGTAGGCCGCGACATCACCGACAAGAAGCGTTATCAGGAGGAACTGGAAAGGCAGGCCAACCATGACGCGCTGACCGGGCTGGCCAATCGCCTGTTGCTGGGCGACCGCCTGGAACATGCCATCGCACTGGCCGAGCGGCATGACAAGACCGTGGCGGTGATCTTCATCGATCTCGACCACTTCAAGGACATCAACGACAGCCTGGGGCATGCGGTCGGTGACCAGTTGCTCCAGGCCGTGGCCAAGAAGATCGCCGCCTGCGTGCGCGATGTCGATACCATCGCCCGGCCGGGCGGCGATGAGTTTGTGCTGGTCCTCGCCGAGGACCAGAGCGAAAACGACGCGATGGTGGCCATCGGCAGGATCATGGCCAACGTGGCCGGGATCTACCACGTCGCCGGACTCGAACTGCACGTGACTTGCAGCATCGGTGCCAGCCTCTATCCCAAGGACGGCAAGGATGCCGGCTCCTTGCTGATGCATGCCGACACCGCCATGTACCGCGCCAAGGAGGCCGGACGCAATCGCTACATGTTCTACCGACGCGAGATGAATACCCTGCTGCGGCACCGGCTATCGCTGGAGGCGGAGTTGCGCCACGCCGTGGAGCGCGGCGAATTGCTGCTCCACTACCAGCCGCAGATCGATTTGAACACCGGCGCGATTTCCGGCATCGAAGCGCTGCTCCGCTGGCAGCATCCCGAGCGGGGGATGGTTGCACCCGACGAATTCATCGCCGTGGCGGAAGACTCCGGCCTGATCGTGCCCATCGGCGAGTGGGTGTTGAACGCCGCCTGTGCCCAAGTCAGCGAATGGCGCAACGCCGGCATCCCGGCGATCCGCATGGCGGTGAACATTTCCGCTCGCCAGTTCACGCACAAAGCCTTCGTGGCCTCGGTCCACGCCGCGCTCGCGGCAAATGACCTGGCTGCGGAATTTCTGGAACTCGAAATCACCGAAAGCATGGCGGTGGACAACCCGGAGGAAACCATCCTGCTGCTACAGAAGTTGCATGCGGCGGGCTTGAGTATCGCCATGGACGATTTCGGCACCGGTTTTTCCAGCCTGAGTTATCTCAAGCGCCTGCCCATCAATGTCCTCAAGATCGACCGCTCGTTCGTCAGCGGCATCGTCACAGACCCTTCGGACGTGGCGATCGCCAAGACGGTGATCGACCTGGGCCGCAACCTGGGCATGCAGATCGTCGCCGAAGGCGTGGAAACCATAGAACAGGCCAGGCTCCTGCAAGGCTGGAACTGCAATACCGGCCAGGGCTACTATTACAGCCGGCCGGTGACGGCGGCCGAGTGCGCCCGCTTGTTGCGCGACCAGGCGAGGGCCTGATTATCCCCCTGGGGTTGAAATCGGCAGAGCCTCGCCGGGCGGCAGCAGCATTCTGAACTCGGTGCCGTGTCCGTCGTGCCGGTGCAGGCTGACCGCCAGCCCCAAGGCATCGGCCAGAATCCTGGTGCTGAACAGGCCCAGGCCGAATCCCTCCGGAATGGACAAGTCGGAGTCGAAACGCTGAAACGCATCGAACGCCCGTTCGATCTGCTCTTCAGTCATGCCGCGGCCGGTGTCCCTGATGACCAGCCGCAATCCTCCTCCGCGCCGGCAGCCGACCAGGATGCGATCGCCACGGTCGGTATAGCGGATGGCGTTGGAGAGCGCGTTGCGGACGATGCGCTAAAAGTAGGCGATATTGGTCGTGATAGCCAGGCGCGACGGCACATAACGGATGGTGAGATGCTTGTACTCCGATCGCCCCCGATACTCCTCGACCAACGGGGCCAGCACGGCGTCGAGTTTCACTGTCTCCAGGGCCGGGCGATGCGAGGCTTCGTGGACCGACGCAAGCTGCTGGATGTTGACCAATAGATCGTCGACCTCCTTGAGCGCCATTTCCAGCTTCAACGAGCACGCATCCCTTTCTTCGGGCGTGCGCGCCGATTTGAGCAGGTGTGCAAACAGGCCGACCCCGATGAGAGGCTGGCGCAGGTCATGATTGGTGGCCGCAAACAGCAGGCTGCGCTCATGCATGATGGTCGCCACCTTCTCCTGCTGCACCACCGCTTCCCGGCGTGCCGCCAACAACGCATCTCTTTGCCGCATCGAGCGCTGGCTCATGGCAAATCCGAAAAGAATCGCGACCACCGTGGCCTGGACCAGGGGCAGCGTGTTCGGTGACCACAGCACGGGATTGTCGGTGGCCCGTGCGATCAGAAACAACGAGCTGACCGCCAGATAGGCCAGCCAGGCGGCGGCGATGAATCCGGAGAGGGGAATTCGCCGGCGCGCTGCCCGTGCGGAAATGACGACCAGGATCAGGGCGATGGTGGTTCCACCATAGACCAGGAGAATTCTGGCGGCGACCGGAAACGCCAGGGAAAACCACGGTGCCACGCCAAGCGCGATCCAGCCGAGGACCTGCAACAAGCGGTCGCCGTTTGGCGTCCAGGCGGCGGAACCCAGGTAGATGCGCGCATGCAGGCTGCCGCAGCCCAACAAGATGGCGTAGGCGGCAAACCCGATCGAACTGAGGGTGCTTTCCGGCACGGCGGGAAACAGCTCGCTCAGAAATCCCGACAGCCACAAGGCGCCCACCAGATCGGCAATCATCATGCCGATGAACAGAGGCGCCGACCGGTCGTCGAAATAACGACGTCGAGACCCGATGTAGGCAACGATCAACAGGCAGTTCCCCAGTGCGATGCCAATCGCCACATGCAGCGCACGTGCCCGTTCGGCGAAGCTCACCGGGTGGTAGACAAACAGCGGGAAACGGACGATGGCCGGGCCCTCGACGCGCAGCAACAGGTCGATGGTCTGCAGGGGACCAAACCGCAATGCCCAGACTGGATGGGTGGTGCCACCGCCGATGCGGCCATCGGCGGCTTCCGCCAGCGATTTGACCTGGCGCCAGGTGCCGGCGGCGTCGCGCTGGAACAGGCGGGTATCGTACTGGGTGGTGGCCTCCAGCGCCAGCAGACGCAACAGCGCCGATGCTTCCGGATTACGCAGGGAGAATAGCGCCCAATGCGGCGAAGTGCCGCGCCCGTGCACCCGATCCGGGTTGTCTACGTTGGCAGCCTGGTTGCCGGTGGCCAGATCCGCCGCCTGATCGGGCGTCAGCTGGCGATCGGCGGCTTCCACGACGCGCAATGCCTGCCAGACCGCCACTCGCTCCGATTCCGACGCCAGATCGACAGGCGCTGGCGCCGTGGCGTGCGCCGCCACGGCCAGGCAGCCCGCGCCGAACGCCACAAGTAGTCCGAACAGACCGCACCTCATGCGAGGCTCGCAAGCTTAGTGAAGGACATCGGGCCCGCCGATCAACTGGAGGTAGCGGACCACCGCCTCGGTGCGATTCCTCGCGCCCAGCCGGCTGAGGATTTCCTTCATGTGGGAGCCGACGGTTTCGTCGCTGAGATTCAGGCGCGCGGCGATTTGCTTGTTGCTGCGACCCGCGACCAACTCCTCGATCACGGCAAGCTGCTTCGGCGTCAGCAGCCGGCTCTGCCTGCCGACACATGCCGGACGAATGGCTTGTCGGGCCGGATGCATGCCGATCACCGCCCGGACTTCGTCACACAGCGTCTGAGTCGACGTGCTCTTGATGAGGTAGCCGCTCGCCCCGAGTTCCTTGGCCTCGCGACGCAGCAGCGGATCGTCCAGCGCCGTGAAGACCAGCAAGGGTGTCTCAGGCGCCGCCTCGCGCAAACGTCTGACCGCCTCGGCACCCTTGGCGTCGGTCAACCCCAGGTCGGTGATGATCAGCAGCGGCGCAGGCCGCCTCGCCACGATATGCAGCGCCGCGCGAACGGATTCCGCGCTATCGACGTCCAGCCCGGGAGCACAGTCCAGGATGCAGGCCTTTAGCGAATCCGCGACCAGCGGATGGTCCTCGACGACGAGCGCAAACGGGGTAAGTTGGTCATCCGGCACGAAACGGCATCCTTCGGAACTGCCTTGTGGCTGGTTACGCGACCGGCTTCCAGCGGTGGCTGGATCCAAATGTTACCCGCCGGCAGACGGGTGCAAGGTGCAAACTTACCCTATTTAGGGGATGGCAACCACCGTTGTTTGACTTATCTTGTAACCGTTCCGCAAAGAAACGCCATTCATTTGGTGCTGGGCAAGATGAGGAAGACTCCGAAGAACCTGAAGCATCTGCTTCCCGGGCTTGCGCGGCAGGCCCACGAAGAGGAACTCAGCCGTGCCCTGTCGGCTCTCGCGGAATCCGTTGACGACTGGCGAGTTGGAAAAATCGACAGTCACGAACTGAACGCCATCATCCACCGATTCCACCAACGCACCGCGCGTGAGATTTTCACGCGCTACGAAACGGGGGACAACCGGGCGCTGGTCGCTTCCGCGGTTGCAACCGGTGTTCTCGATCGCCAGCGCCTGCCAGACGGGCTGGCCGACGATATGGAGCGGCTGATCGCGTTCTTCGAGACCGCGGTAGCCAAGGACTCACCCGCCCTCTGGCTGTGAATTCCGGATCGACGCATTGGCCAGGAAATCCTGATGAAGTTGCGTGTATTGCTGGCTGACGACCATGCGCTTCTGCGAGAAGCACTGCATATGGTCTTGGCAACGGCGCCCGACATCGAGGTCGTTGGCGAGGCGTGCAACGGCAATGATGTTGTCAGGATGGTAGGCGAGAGCAGCGCCGATGTGGTGTGCATGGACCTGGCCATGCCGGGCTTAAGCGGCGTCGAAGCGACCCGACGGGTTCTGGCCGAATACCCAAAGGTAAAGGTCATCGGCCTGTCTGCCCATCGGGACCAGCGACGTGTCGCCGCAATGATCGAGGCCGGCGCTCATGGCTATGTCGTGAAATCGAACGCCGGGACCGAGCTGCTTCAGGCTATTCGAGCGGTATGCCGGGACCAGACCTATGTCAGCGCCGTACTCGGCATTCAAGACGCTTCCGCCTGAGCAATGCGGTCGCGGAGTGCGAAGTGTGGAGTGCGGCCTTTGGAAGACAACCTGGAGCGGGCGATGGGAATCGAACCCACGGCTCTAGCTTGGGAAGCTAGGGTATTACCATTATACGACGCCCGCTTTCGGCAAGATTTTACTACGGCCCGCCGCAATCGGGTTGCGGCCGAAGTTCCGCAGCCCGATTCGCGTCACGGACAACGCGTCAACGTAAGGGTGTGATTGCGGTACTCGCCGGAAGCAGGGCTGCCATAGGCATTGGCAGCCGAGTGCCGGATGCCCTCGGCGGATCCGGCTAAGCTGGCCGGATCGAACGCGACCCTGTAGATGGCAGTCTTGAATTTGTCGACGCTGGCCTTCGCGCCGCTGAAGCTGCCGATCAGGGTGCCACCGGAGAGTGCGACGTGGCCGACGATGGCAAACGCGGCCCCATCCCCATCGTCAAACACGCCGGTGTAGGTGTAATGTCCTGGTCCCGCCTCGCTGATCGAGAATCGCAATAGCGTTCCCCTTTCGGTTGTCCAGCAAACATCGCCGAGTTCCGTCGCCGCGGCGTCCGCAGCGGCCAACAGCAGGCTACCCAGTGTTGCGAAGCACAGCAGCATAAGTTTGCAGCGTTTCATGGCCGGTCCTTTATCGTTGTTGGCGGGATGATCGGCTGCGCCTTCACCATCGCAGGCCCTCCATTCAAGATAGCTCGCTCACCGTCCTGCCGCAAGATTCCTGCGAGCGCTGTCGCCGGGAAGGTGGGGAAATCGCTCGCGCTTGATAGCCGCGGAAATGGGGCCATTTCTACGTTAGAATTTCCTCCGTGAATGCCCAGCCTCAATTTACCCTCAATGGCCAAGCGCGCCGCCTCGAAGCTGAGACTTGCGTGGCACAACTGCTTGAGGATCTCGGTTATGCCGGCAAGCGTGTCGCGGTCGAAATGGATGGTGAAATCGTCCCCAAGAGCCGACACGCCGAGACCCTGATCAAGGCTGGCAACCGCATCGAAATCGTCGTCGCCGTCGGCGGCGGATAAATTGACTCAAAATCACCATGAACAACGACCCGCTCATCATCGCCGGCAAATCCTACACTTCACGCCTGCTGGTCGGCACCGGCAAGTATCCCGATTTCGCCGCCACCAAGGCGGCCATCGACGCCTCCGGCGCGCAGATCGTCACGGTGGCGATCCGCCGCATGAACCTCGGCCAGGAGCCCGGCCAGCCGTCGCTGCTCGACGTGTTGCCGGCCACCGAATACACCTACCTGCCCAACACCGCCGGCTGCTATACCGCCGAGGACGCGGTGCGCACGCTACGCCTCGCCCGCGAACTGCTCGACGGCCACGATCTGGTCAAGCTGGAAGTGCTGGGCGATCCGAACACGCTGTTCCCGCACATGCCGGAAACCCTCAAGGCCGCCGAAATTCTGGTCAAGGACGGCTTCAAGGTGATGGTGTATTGCAGCGACGACCCGATCCAGGCCAAGCTGTTGGAGGAGATCGGCTGCGTCGCGGTGATGCCGCTGGCTTCCCTGATCGGTTCCGGCATGGGCATCCTCAATCCTTGGAATCTCAAGCTGATTATTGAAAACGCGAAGGTGCCGGTACTGGTCGATGCCGGCGTCGGCACCGCTTCCGACGCGGCGATCGCCATGGAACTGGGTTGCGACGGGGTGCTCATGAACACGGCCATCGCCCTGGCCAGGAATCCGCTGCAAATGGCCGGGGCCATGAAGAAGGCGGTCGAGGCCGGCCGCGAGGCCTGGCTGGCCGGGCGCATGCCGAAGAAGCTGTATGCGGCGAGCCCGAGTTCTCCCACCGCCGGCCTGATCAAGTGACCCTGTCGCAGCACATCCGCAGCTTCGTGCTGCGCCAGGGACGCGTCACCCACGCCCAGCAGCGCCACCACCTGCACGGCATGCCGCTGTGGGGTATCGCCTATCGCAATGCCGTGCTGGATCTGGACGGCGCGTTCGGCCGCGATGGCAAGACGACGCCGAGAATCCTCGAAATCGGCTTCGGCATGGGCGAGACCACCGCCGCCATCGCCGCCGCGCACCCCGAAAACGACTACCTCGGCATCGAGGTGCATACGCCGGGCATCGGCGGCCTGCTCAAGGAAATCGCCGCGCGCAATCTGAGCAACATCCGTATCGTTCAGCACGATGCCGTCGAGGTGCTGCGCGACATGATTCCGCTGGCGTCGCTGGCCGCGGTACACATTTTTTTCCCCGATCCGTGGCCGAAGAAACGCCACCACAAGCGCCGCCTGATCCAGCCGCCGCTGGTGCAACTGCTCGCCGAACGCCTGATTCCCGGCGGGTTCCTGCACTGCGCCACCGATTGGCAGGAATACGCCCAGCAGATGCTGGAAGTGCTGGGCGCCGAACCCCTGCTGGAAAACTCCGTCGCCGATTTTGCGCCACGCCCCGACTACCGCCCGCGAACCAAGTTCGAGAGCCGCGGCCTGCGTCTCGGCCACGGTGTCTGGGACGTGATTTTCCGTCGGCGTATCTGATCGCGATGCAGCCCGACCCGCTGGTCCTGGTCGTCGGCACGCTGGTCTCGGCGTTTCTGGCGGCGATCGTCCTGTTTTTTCAGGCACGCGGCTTTCCACCCGACATCCGCGGATTGCGTGAATGGAGCATGGGCTGCGCCCTGATCTTCTTCGCGGCATTGTTCAACGGCATGCGCGGTACGCTCCCGGACTCCATTGCCATCGTGCTCGGCAGCCTGGCCATCGAGGCCGGCATCGCCTTGGTCTACATCGGCCTGCTGCGCTTCAACGACCGAGTCATCCCCACCCGCCTGCTGGTTGCAGTGATGCTGCTGAACCTGCTGGCGCTCATCTATGTCACCCACTTCGAATTCAGCTTCCGGGCGCGCGTGATCATCGTTTCCGGCACCAACGCCCTGCTCCTCGGGTACTGCCTGATGGCTGTGCTGAAGGGACGCCCCGGCCGCAGCCTGCGCTTCGGCGACGGCTTCGCCGCCCTGTTCTTCATTGCCGAAACCTTGATATCCCTGGCACGGGTAGCGCTGGCGATCTGGGTCGAACCTCCCCCTGCCGACTTACTGACAGCCACCTTGATCCAGCAGATCTATCATGCAGATCTCGCGGGCTACACCTTGGGCACCGTATTGATGGCAGTCGGACTGATCCTGATGGCCAACGACCGGCTCAAGGAAGCGCTCCAGTATCTCGCCGGGCACGATACCCTGACCGGAGCATTCGCGCGCCGCGCCTTCATCGACCTGGCTGAGCGGGAACAGGCGCGCGGCAGACGCTCCGGCCAGCCGATGGCCCTGCTGATGGTCGATCTGGACCACTTCAAGACGATCAACGACAGCCACGGCCACCAGGTGGGCGACCAGGTATTGCAGCGCTTTGCCGAAATCACCCAAGCCTGCCTGCGGCGCCAGGACATCTTCGGCCGTTATGGCGGCGAGGAATTCATGGTCTTGTTGCCGGACACTGCGCGCGCCATGGCACTGATGGTGGCCGAGCGCATTTGCACCACCGTGGCGGCGACCCCCGTTCCCGTCGAGGGAAGGGATCAAGCCATCCGCATTTCCGTCAGCATCGGGGTTGCGGTCGGTGACTTCCAGACCAGTCTGGATCGTTTGATCGGCCTGGCGGATGAAGCGATGTACCGTGCCAAGGCAGCGGGGCGCAGCCGCGTCGAATATGCCGCCGAATCACTCAACGATCAGGCAGAAACTCCAGTAACAACTGGTTGAGAAAACGCTGGCCGCGGGCGCTCGGGGCAATCTGTTCCGCCGATATTTCCAGCAGGCCCGCGCATCGCGCCGCGCTAAGTCGGTCCTGAATTGACGCCAGCGGCAGGCCGGTTCGCTCCTGAAACAGGCGCGGCGAAAAACCTTCGGTCAGACGCAAGGCGTTCATCATGAACTCGAAAGGCAGTTCGTCACCGCCAACCGACTTCTGGTCGACGACGAAATCGCCGCGCGCGGCGGCGTCCAGATAGTCGCGCGGATGCCTGCGGCGCGTTTCGCGAATAACGCCTTCCGGCGAGGAAATCTTGCCGTGGGCGCCGGCGCCGATGCCGAGGTAATCGCCGAACAGCCAGTAATTCAGGTTATGCGCGCAACGCCGGCCGGGACGGGCGAAGGCCGAGGTTTCATAGTGATGGTAACCAGCGCCGGCCAGCGTGGCTTCGACCATTTCCTGCATGTCGGCGGCCAGGTCGTCATCGGGCAGCAGCGGCGGGGCATGATGAAAGGGCGTGTTCGGCTCCAGGGTCAGATGGTAGGCGGAAAGATGCGCAACCCCGAGGCCGGCGGCCGTCTCGATGTCGCTGCGCGCCTCGGCCAGCATCTGCCGCGGCAGGGCATACATCAGGTCGAGATTGACGTTGTCGAAATGCCGCAAGGCTAGATCGACGGCGCGGCGCGCCTCGGCGGCGCTATGGATGCGGCCGAGCGCCGCCAGGTGGCTATCGTTGAAGCTCTGTATCCCCAGCGACAGCCGGTTGATGCCGGAATCGCGGAAGGCTGCAAACTTGCCGGCCTCGACGGTGCCGGGATTGGCTTCGAGGGTGATCTCGGCTTCAGGCAGGAACTGTAGCCGCGAGCGCAGCGCGTTCAGCAGCGCGTCGAGTGCCTCCGTGGTCAGCAGACTGGGCGTGCCGCCGCCGATGAACACGCTGACGATGCGCCGCCCCCAGATCCTTGGCAGCGCGGCTTCGACATCGGCGATCAGGGCCGCCACATAGTCGTCTTGCGGAATGGCGCCGATACCGCCCTTGGCTTCATGCGAGTTGAAGTCGCAATACGGACATTTCTTCACGCACCAGGGAAAGTGGATATACAGCGACAGTGGCAGCAGCGTAGTCAAGCGCGTGGATGCGCTTGCACCGGCGGCACTCGCCGGCGCCAAGGCAATCGGGATGACGCGCACGATCAGTTCAAGCGGCCGGACGCAGCCGGGCTATGAGTAGCTGTAGCGCCTTGCCGCGGTGGCTGATGGCATTCTTCTGTTCCGCCCCCAGCTCGGCAGACGAACAGCCGAATTCCGGTACCAGGAACAAGGGGTCGTAGCCGAAGCCGCCGCTGCCGCGCGGCGCCGTGAGGATTTCACCGTGCCATTCGCCTTCGACCACGATGGGCTGCGGATCGTCGGCGTGACGCATCAGCACCAGCACGCACGCGTAGTGCGCACGACGGTTGGACTTGCCTTCAAGTTCCGCCAGCAGCTTGGCGTTATTGCGTTCATCCGATTTCGGTTCGCCGCCGTAACGCGCCGAGTAGACGCCCGGTGCGCCGCCCAGCGCCTCGACGCACAGGCCGGAATCGTCGGCCAGCGCCGGCAAGCCCGACAGGCGCGCGGCATGGCGCGCCTTCACCAGCGCATTCTCGACGAAGGTGTGATGCGGCTCTTCGGCCTCGGGGATGTCGAAGTCCGCCTGCGGCAGCACCTCGAAGTCCAGCGGAGCGAGCAACTGGGCGAACTCGCGCAGCTTGCCAGGGTTGTTGCTGGCCAATACGAGTTTCTTCATGGGTGGCTCAGTTTCGTCTCAGTTTCGTCTCAGTTTCGTTTGAGTGCCGCCCGTTGCGCCTCGATCAGGCTGGCGATGCCGTCCTGCGCGAGCGCCAACAGGGCATCCAGTTCCGCGCGCGAGAACGGCGGGCCTTCGGCCGTGCCCTGCACCTCGACGATGCCGCCGCTGCCGGTCATCACCACATTCATGTCGGTGTCGCACGTCGAGTCCTCCGGATAATCGAGATCGAGCACCGGCACGCCGGCGACGATGCCGACCGAAACCGCCGCGACGAAGTCACGCAAGGGACTCTGCACCAGCTTGCCGGCGGCGAGCAGGTGGTCGATGGCGTCATGCAGCGCCACGCAGGCGCCGGTGATGGCGGCGGTGCGGGTGCCGCCGTCGGCTTGCAGCACATCGCAATCGAGAGTGATCTGGCGTTCGCCGAGCGCACCGAGATCGGTGATGGCGCGCAGGCTGCGGCCGATCAGCCGCTGAATCTCCTGGGTGCGCCCGCTCTGCTTGCCCTTGGCCGCCTCGCGCGCCGTGCGGGTGTGGGTGGCGCGCGGCAGCATGCCGTATTCGGCCGTCACCCAGCCCTGGCCCTTGCCGCGCAGAAAGCCGGGCACGCTCTCCTCGACGCTGGCGGTGCACAGCACCCGGGTCTCGCCGAACTCCACCAGCACGCTGCCTTCGGCATGACGGGTGAACTGGCGGGTGATGCGCACGGCGCGCAATTCGTCGGGTTGGCGGCCGGAGGGGCGAACTGTCGTCTGATTCATGGGAAGCACCTGAAGCGGGTCGATTTGCCCAAGGTGATTATATTCGCTGGCGACACACGTTCGCACCGGCTTGCGCCGGCACCGACTGTCAGTTCACATCCCTCCGCTTATTGGCCTCCGGCGTCTCGAACCACGCCGGGTCGACCAGATCCAGCAGTTCTCCGCTGAGCACTTTCTGCAAGGCGAACACGCTTTGCGGACGCTCGCCGATATGGAGTTTCATGCACCAGTCGATCAGTTCCAAGAGTTGCGGCGAATACTGCTTGTGCCAACGCTGCAAGGCCGGTTCCAAGTCATCCTTTTGCAGGCGCAGGTCGGCGGACAGCGGGGCGCCCTTGGCCAGGCAGGAATACAGGGTGGCGCCCACCGCGTATATGTCGGTCCATGGCCCGCGTGCCTCGCCGGAGCCCATTTGTTCCGGAGCCGCGAATCCGGGTGTATGCACCGCGGTCAGGGCGAACTCGCTGGCGCCCAGGCCTTGCCGGGTGGCGCCGAAAGCCAGCAGCACCGGATGGCCGTCGCGACGCAGGTAGATATTCGCCGGCTTGATATCCAGGTGCAGCAGCTTGTGCATGTGGACTTCGCGCAGGCCATTCAACAGGCGCACGAAGACATTGCGGATGAAGCTTTCGCCGAGCTCGCCGGAATGCTGTTGGATATGCGCCTGTAGCGTCCGGCCGCGCTCATAGCGCATCACCAGGTAGGCGGTCTGGTTGGCGCGGAAGAAATCCAGCACTCGCACCACGTTGGGATGGTCGAGCTGGGCCAGCACCCGGCCTTCCTCGAAGAAGCTCATCATGCCCTGATCGAAGGCGGCCTGATGCTCGGCGCCGACGACCGGGTTCGGGTCCTCCCCGCTACGCTGGGCGAGCCGGGCGGGCAGGTATTCCTTGATCGCCACCGGCACGCCCTGCTCGTCGTAGGCCAGGTAGACGAAGGAAAAACCGCCCTGCGATAATTGCTTCTCGATGCGGTAGTCACCCAGCCGGTAGCCGGGTGGCAACGGCTGTACGATAATTGGTGGGGACATGATGCGAAGGTTACACTATCTCCAGTATCCTCTCGTCCGGCGACGTCAACGACCGCTGTGTCACCTTTAACGCCACTACTCCACTCCGGAATCTCCACCATGATATATAGCATGACCGGCTACGCCGCGGTACAGCGCGATCTTGGATCCGCTATCCTGCATCTGGAACTCAAGAGCGTCAATTCGCGCTACCTCGACATCAGTTTCCGCGTCGGCGAGGAACTGCGCTTTCTGGAAATGCCCTTGCGCGAGCTGATCGCCGCGCGCGTCGGGCGCGGCAAGTTCGAATGCCGGGGCGGCCTGATGCCGTCGTCGGCGACGGCCGGCGCGCGCGAATTGGCGGCCAACCCGGAACTGCTGGCGCAACTGGTCGTCTTGCAGGGCAGCGTGCGCGCCATCCTGCCCGAGGCGGCGCCGCTCACGGTGGCCGAAGTACTGCGCTGGCCGGGCATGCTCGGCGACCAGGCCATATCCCAGGAAACCTTGCAAGCGGAATGCCTGGCACTGGCGGCGACTGCGCTCGACGAGTTCGTCGCGACGCGCTCGCGCGAAGGCGACAAGCTGGCGACGATGATCCTGGAACGCGTCGCCCGCATGCGCGAACTGGTGGCGCAGGCGGAACCGCTGCTGCCCCGCGCCCTGGCCGAGTATCAGGAGCGCCTGGCGACCAAGCTGCGCGAGGCTGTCGCCAACCTCGACGAAGAGCGCATCCGCCAGGAGATCGGCGTGTATGCCACGCGCATCGATATCGCCGAAGAACTGTCGCGCCTCGCCACCCATTTGAGCGAACTCGAACGCGTCCTGAAGAAGGGCGGCGCCGTCGGCAAGCGCCTGGATTTCCTGATGCAGGAACTCAACCGCGAAGCCAACACCCTGTCGTCGAAATCCGTGTCCGCGGAAATCACCGCCATCGGCCTGGAAATGAAACTGATGATCGAGCAGATGCGCGAACAGATCCAGAACCTGGAGTAAGATTGCAGGCTATTTCGCTGATGTTAGGTGAAAAAATTGAAGCGCACTAATCAAGCAACTGGATGCGGTCGACTGCTGGCGTGGCTGGCAGTGATTTCGCTGTACTGGACATCCGCCGTGTTCGCCGCCGCCGCACCGTCCTTCACCGCAGCCACCAGCGGCACCGCCTACAATCTGACGATCAGCGCCAGCCTGAATGTCGGCGACGCCGACGCCGGGCGCAACGGCAATATCTATCTGGTGGCAACCCTCAACGGGAGTTGGTATGCCCATGACGGGACGTCGTGGCTGCCCTGGCTGGGTGGCCCGGTGCCGGTCTATGCCAGCGGGCCATTGACCAGCCGCAGCATAGAAATCGCCCGCAATCTCGATTCGTCGTCCCTGGTCGGAACGCAGGTGTTTCTGGGATATGGCCTGGACGAAGCCGACATGCTGGTAAATGGAAAATACGGCCTGGTGCATGCGTTTGCCGAACCGGTGCCGGTGGTGCGCTCCAGCCTGCAACGCATCGCCGCCCCGAGCGTCGCCGACGCCGACAAGGCGGCGCTGGCAAGCGGCAACAGCGCCTTTGCGCTCGACCTCTATCGCCAGTTGGCAGGCGACGCGGCAAATAGCGGCGGAAATATCTTCTTCTCGCCGCTCAGCATCTCGGTGGCCCTGGCGATGACCTACGCCGGGGCTAACGGCACCACGGCGAGCGAAATGGCCGGCGCCCTGCACTTCACCCTGCCCCAGGAGCGTTTGCATCCGGCCTTCGGCTGGCTCGATCTGGAACTGGCGAGCCGCGGGCAGGGCGCGCAGGGCAAGGATGGGCAACCCTTCCGCCTGAGCGTCTCGAATTCGCTGTGGGGCGACGCCCAGAGCCGCTTTGAAGCGCCTTTCCTGAACACCCTGGCCCAGTACTACGGCGCCGGAATGAATGTGGTCGATTTTCGGACCGCGGCAGAATCGAGCAGGACGCTGATCAACGACTGGGTGGCGAAGCAGACCGAGCAGCGCATCAAGGACCTGCTACCGTCAGGATCGCTAAGCCCCTATACGCGCATGGTGCTGGTCAATGCCGTCTATTTCAATGCCGCCTGGCAGAGCAAGTTCCTCAAGCAGGCGACCGCCAGCGCGGCCTTCACACGGCTGGATGCTTCCACCGTCCAGGTCGACATGATGAATCAGGACCTGGTCGTGCGTTATTCCGCCGGCGCCGATTACCAGGCCGCCGAACTACTCTACGACGGCGGGGAACTGGCGATGCTGGTCGTATTGCCGGCGGCGGGCCAGTTCGATCGGTTCGAGCAGGCCTTCGGCGCCGCCACCCTCGATACCATCCTGGCTACGCTGGGAAACCAGTACGTGCGTCTCGGCCTACCCAAATTCAAGGTCGCGGGCGGATTCAGCCTCAAGGCGGCGATGCAGGCACTGGGCATGCAATCCGCTTTCACCGATCATGCGGACTTCAGCGGCATCAGCTCCAGCGAAGCGTTGCTGATCCAGGACATCTTCCACAAGGGCTATGCCGACGTCGATGAAAACGGCACCGAAGCGGCCGCCGCGACCGGCGTGGTGGCGGGCGTTACCTCGGTGCCCGAGGCGCCGGCAATCTCCTTCAAGGCAGATCGGCCATTCTTGTTGTTCATCCTCGACAAGAAGACCAACACCATCGTGTTCGCCGGACGCGTGGCCGATCCCAACCCTTGATGCCACGCCTTCATGGGTGCTAGACCCTGAAGGTATCCACCCCGCTGCGCATCTGATCGGCCTTGGCTTCGAGTTCGTTGGCAAGTTGCAGCAGACCCTTCGCAGAGCTTGAGTTGTCGCCGGACATTTGCGCCACGCGCTCGGTGCTTCTGGCAAGCTCGTTGGCGGCGCTGGTATGTTCGATGAGCGCGGCGGAAATATCGTCGATCGCCTGGGTAACCTGGGTGAAGTTCGCCTGTATGGTGGCGATGGATGCCTGGGCCGTCTCGGCGTCGCCGACGCCTTGCCGTGTGGTCTTGACGACACTGTCCATCCCGCTCAGCGCGTGGTTGGCGACCTCGCCTATCTTCGCCGACATCTGGTTGATTTCCTGGGTGGCGCTGGCGGTACGCTCGGCCAGCTTGCGCACTTCGTCGGCCACCACCGCAAAGCCGCGTCCGGCCTCGCCGGCTCGCGCCGCCTCGATGGCGGCATTGAGGGCAAGCAGGTTGGTCTGGTCGGCAATGTCCTTGATGACGTCGACCAAGCCGCTAATCCGCGACGAGTCTTCGCCCAAACGCGAGACTTCACTCGCGGCACGTTCGATTTCCTGCGCTGTCGCCATCAGACCCTGAACGGTCCTGGTCACGACGCTGGCGCCCTGCTCGGCATCGCTGCGTGAATCGCTGGCGATGCGCTTGGCGACGCTGCCCTGATCGGCGATGTGGGTCGTCGACACGCTCATTTCCTCGATGGTGGCGGCCATGTTGCTCACCGCGTCGGACTCCTGATTCACGTTGCCGCTGATTTGCTGGGCCGAACTCGCCAGGCGATGGGCCATTTCGCCCAGTTGGCTGGCTTGGGTCTTGATATCCATGATCGTCTCGCGCAACTGCGCCTGCATCCTCTGGGCATCTGCGAGCAGACTTCCGGAAACCGCCGCCTGGTGCCGGCTCGACGAGAAGTCTCCGGCGGCCAGCGTGTTGATGACTTGAGCGACCATTTTCGGATCTCCTCCCAATTGCCCAAGCACCTGCCGAATCAACATGCCGGCGAGGAACGCCAGCAGCGCCAGGGAGACCAACAGCGAGACCAGAACGACGTTGCGTCGCTGCTGGTAGCCTTGTTCGGACAACAGGATCTTCTCGGCGCCCTTTTCGCCGACGAACTTGACGAAGTCGTTGCGGAACGACTTGAGTTGCGCCGCCAACTCGTTGTCGATGCCGGCTACTCTGGCGTCCGACTCGGCGCCATTGCCGCGGTAGGCATCGATCGCCGCCAGGTATTTTCCGCTCATCGCCTTGTGTTCGACGGCCATGGTGTTCAAACGGCTGATGAAACCGTCAAACCCTTGATGCCCGGCGGCCAGCGTGTTCAGCCCATCCCGGGCCTGAGCGGCATACTTGTCGAAGCCGACCACATTGGCTGTGAATTCCTCCCGATGTTTCTTCAGCTTTTCCGGGTCCGTGCCGCGTAGCCAGATGTCCTTGACCGCCTTCACTTCCTTCAGGAAGTCCGAGGTCATTCCGCCGAGTTGCGCAAGGATCTGCACGTCGCGATTGAGGCGGCCGAAACTTTCCGTTTCGTCGTTCAGCGTATTGCTCAGTTGCAGCACACTGAAGGTCGCCATCCCGACCATGAGAAGAAAGGCGACGCCAACCAGACCGAAGAGCTTGGTTTTAAGTGTCAGTTCGTCGAACATCATGTGATTCCTTGTTTTGAGCGGGCCTCATCGCGGAGATGCAGGGCGTTTTGCAGAAGGCGCTCGAAGATGGATAAAAGGGTGCAGTATCGATACACCTGCTTAACTATAGCTTAAGCTGGCCGGCGACGGTTCCCTTCCGCTACCGGCACGCCAGCGGCTTGTCACGGGCGACCGACCGCCCGGTCGTCGGCAATCCGGTCCAGTCTGATGATGCTTCCTTAAGCCGAATCGCACCCGTGGACTTGGTAGAATGCCGAGGTCAGCATCTTCCGGTACTCGATCGACCATGGCAAATCAACAGAATCGTTGGGTGGGCGGCGTAATCCTTATCGTCATCGGAAGCATATTCCTGCTTGCCAATCTTGACCTTATCGACCGCGATACGCTCCATCAGTTATGGAAGTTCTGGCCATTGATCCTGATTCTGCTCGGCGTACGCATGCTGTGGCGCAATGAGCAGTGCCGACGCCCTCCCGATTCCTGAATCGCCTGCCGGCACGGCCGTCCGCGGGAAGTGTTACACCTTGTAATCCCGGTTGGGCTATCCGCATTTCTTTGCTAGCATGAAGTGTGTTCTCCTCTGGAAACCGCCGGCGCAGCCATCGACGAGAGATTGCCGTCAATGAGTTGCCTTAGGAGTTGGATATGAACTTGAGAGCAAGCATGTTGGTCATCGCCGCGGCAGGATCACTCGTCGCAACGCCCGCCTGCGCTGACCGGGGCTATCGCCACGATCACTTCTGGGGTCCCGTCGGCTTTCTCCTCGGTAGCGCCATTCTCTATTCGGCGATTCAGCCGCGGACGGTCTATTACGCTCCGCCGGTGACCTATGCGCCTCCCGCGTATCCCGTGGCCGGCGTGGTCCAGCCCTATGATGTCGACCAGGTCTACGCCACAGCGCCGCCGATTTCGCTGCCTCCCCCACCGCAGAATGCGGCGCGGATCTCGACACTGACAATGCCGGGGAGCCAGTGGTGGTATTTCTGCAAGAATCCGGAAGGCTATTACCCCTATGTGAGGGAATGTCCAAGCGGCTGGGAGAAAGTCTCTCCCGTCCCGCCGGGCATGATCCGGCCTTAGAACAAGAGAACCAGCACCAAGCCGATCGCCGCAGGCAGGGCCTGGACGAAGAGGATCTTGCGGCTGGCTGTCGCCGCACCATACAGGCCGGCGATCAGGATGCAGGACAGGAAGAAAACCTTGACCTCGGTGCCACCGACGCCGAGGCTCAATCCCCAGAACAGCCCCGCCGCCAGGAAGCCGTTATACAGCCCCTGGTTGGCTGCCAGCACCTTGGAGGCCGTTGCCGCCTCCTGGGTCTGGCCGAATGTCCGCAAGCCGGCCGGCTTGTCCCAAAGGAACATTTCGAGCACCAGGAAGTAGACGTGCAGCAGCGCAACGAGGACGATGATCAGGTTGGTGATGAGGGACATGGCTTCTCCTTCGATTATCGCTGGTCAGCAGCAGCGGCATGGTAGCAGATGGCTTCAACCTCCATTCAGCGCTTCGGGTATCGCTTGGGCGAGAAAATCATAAACAACCCGGATGCGCGCGCTGGAGCGAATTTCCCGGTGCACGGTCAACCACACCGGCAGGGATGGGATCGCCAGTTCCGGCAGGATGCGCTGTAGGTTCGGGTCGCGATCCGCCAGCCAGGTGGCGCAAAAGCCTATGCCCAGCCCGGCCCGCAAGGTCTCCCAGAGGACCAGGTGATCGTCGCTGCGGATCCCGAATGCGTCGCGCTGGATCGGCAACCCCAGGGCATGGAAGCTGCGGATGATGAGGTCGTCGTGATCGAAGCCGATGAGATCGTGTTGCAGCAGATCGGCTACGGTCCGCGGTATGCCACGGCGCCGCAAGTATTCCTTGTGTGCGTACGTGCCGATCCCGACATTCGCGACGCGGCGGGCGATCAGCGACGCCTGTTCGGGTTTCACCATGCGGATGGCGATATCTGCTTCGCGCCGCAGCAGGTTGCTGATGGTGTCAGACGATACCACCTCGACGGCGATGCCGTGCTCCGCCTCGCGCAAGGTGGCCAGCAGCGCCGGCAGCAGATGGGTGGCCACGGTCCGGCTGGCGGTGAGGCGCACCACCCCGGCGATTTGTCTGCTTTGCCCGGCCAGGGTGCGGCCGATGGATGCGGCGCAGTCGGCCATGGCGCGCGCCTGATCGGCAATCGCCAAGGCCGACTTGGTCGGTACCAGGCCGCGCCCGGTGCGCTCGAACAGGGTTACTCCCAATTGCCGCTCCAACTCCGCCACGTGCCGGCCGAGCGTCGGCTGGCTGCTGCCGAGGGCATGGGCGGCGGCCAACAGGCTGCCGCGCTCCAGCACCGCAAGAAACGATCTCATCAGCGCCCAGTCGAACAGCGGCGACGCCAGTCCGGTATTCATTAATGTACTCATCCTATGTAATGATATGCAATTGTAAGATGCCTGCCTCCCTTGCACAATGGCGCCCCTGCCTGCGTTATGAGGGATGCGAAACATGCACGAAACAGTCTTGATTTTGGGTGCCAACGGGCGCTTCGGCCGCGTCGCAGTGCGCGCCTTTGCCGAGGCGGGCTGGCTCGTCATCGCCCAGGCACGCAAACCCCTGGTCGATCCTGGCGGCGGGCACGTCAGATTTCTCGGCCTGGCAGCCACACAACAGGATGCCATCGTGGCGGCGTCCACCGGCGCGGCAGTGGTCGTCAATGCCATGAATCCCCTGTATACCCGCTGGAACACCGAGGCCCTGCCGCTCAATGCCAACGCCATCGCGATTGCACGCGCGCTGGACGCGACCCTGATGCTGCCCGGCAACGTCTACAACTACGGCTCGCCTATCCCTTCAGAGATCTGCGAAGAGACTCTGCAACGCCCCACCAACCGCAAGGGCGAAATACGCTGCGTAATGGAAGCCACCATGCGACGCGCCGCGCCGCGCAGCATCGTGGTACGGGCAGGCGACTTCTTCGGCGGACCGGGTGCGGGCTCGTGGATGGATCAGGCCATCGTCAAGAATCTCGGCAAGGGACAGATCACCTATCCGGGTCGACGAGACCTGCAACACGCCTGGGCTTTTCTGCCCGATCTGGCGCGCGCATTTGTGCTGTTGGCGCAAACGCGAGCCAATCTCGGCCCGCACGAGTCCTTCCATTTTCCCGGCCACAGCGTCACCGGCGACGCGCTGGTTGCAGGCATCACCGCTGCGGCCCGACGCGGTGGCATTCTGCCGGCGACGATGAGCCCTGTCGTCAAGGGAATCCCGTGGCCGCTGTTGCGCATCGCCGGCATCGTCAGTCCGATGTTGCGCGAACTGGCCAGCATGAGCTACCTCTGGCGACAGCCCCACCGCCTATGCGGCGACAAGCTTGCGCGGGCCATCGGCAGCACCCCGCATACGCCCCTCGATGCGGCGCTGGACAGCACGCTGGCCGAACTGAAACTGTCTGGAGAGGCGCGGCAGGGCATGGATTGGGCATAAAATGGGTGCCGGGCGGCGCGCCGCTCCTACAGCGCGCCGCCAAACCAGAAACCTTGTGAGACCCACGACCCCACATCCATGAGCCCATTGAACCCGACGACCGCCAATCCGGTGCTGGTCGAGACCTGGCGCGGCGACACCGTCGAGTCGTACCACCGCGGCGCGCTTGCCGTGGTCGATGCCGATGGCAAGTTGCTCGCGTCACTGGGCGACACCGATCGGCCGATCTTTCCGCGCTCGGCGGTCAAGGCATTACAGGCCCTGCCCCTGGTGGCGAGCGGCGCGGCCGATGCTTTTGGCCTGCCCGACCAGGCGCTGGCGATGGCCTGCGCATCACACGGCGGCGAGCCCGCGCATACGCAACGCGTTGCCGCGACGCTGGCGGCGGCCGGCCTGGCTGCGGAAACGCTCGAATGCGGCGCGCACTGGCCCGCCGACGAGGCAACGCTGCACGCGCTGCTGCGCGCCGGGGCCGGCAGGAGTTCGCTGCACAACAACTGCTCCGGCAAGCATGCCGGTTTTCTCTGCCTGGGCTGCCTCCTCGCCGGCCAGTCCGACCCGCGCGCTTTCCTGCGCGGCTATGTCCAGCCGGAACACCCGGTCATGCGGGAAGTCACCGCGGCGCTGCAAGCCGCCACCGGCTTCGATCCGACCAGCGCACCGCGCGGCATTGACGGCTGCTCTATCCCGACCTTCGGCATCGCACTGCGCCGCCTGGCGCTGGCTTTCGCGCGCTTCGGCAGCGGCGTGGGCCTGAGCGCCGAACATGCGCGCGCCGCGCAGCGGCTGCGGCTGGCGGTCGCCGGCGCGCCGTTCTACGTCGCCGGCAGTAATCGCTTCGACACGCGGGTCATGGAACGCCTGGGGGCGCGGGTGTTCTGCAAGGTCGGCGCCGAGGGGGTGTACTGCGCGGCTTTTCCCGAGCGGGGTCTGGGCGTCGCCCTGAAGATCGACGACGGCGGTTACTCCCGCGCCGCCGACGTGGCGATTGCGGCGCTGATCGAGAGCGCAGTCGCGCTCGACGATGATGAAACCCGCTTCATGCACCAGTTCAGCAATAAGGCGCTGAGCAACTGGAACGGCATCGCCGTCGGGCGAGTCGCCGCGGCGAAGGCTCTGCGCGGCCTGACCCTGCGTTGAAGGCCATACAGCCCTGATTGGGCTAAGTCAGCGGCCGCGAAATCTTGGCCGACGCTTGTCGAGAAACGCCGCCAGTCCTTCCCGGTAATCCTCGCTATCCAGGTAGTCGAAGTTTTCGCGTATTTCGTCGGCGCCGAGCGGCGAGGAATCGCTGCTCATCCGCCGCACCAGTTGCTTGTGCCGGCGCGCCACCAGTGGCGCGCCGGCCGCGATGCGCCGGGCCGTCGCGTACGCTTCGTCCTCGACATGGTCGTCCGCCACCAGGCGCGTCAATAGCCCTTTTGCGAGGGCCTCCTGTGCCGTCAGCAGCCGCCCTTCCAGCAGAATCTCCAGCGCGGTGGCGGGCCCAGCCAGTGCCAACAGGCCGGCCAGTTCGGTGTGCGCCATGGTGAAGCCGAGTTTCATGATAGGCGCACCGAAGGTTGCGGAAGCGCCGGCGATGCGCAGGTCGCACTGTCCGGCGATCTCCAGGCCGCCGCCGACGCAAGCACCCTGGATCATGGCCACGCAGGGATGACGGCAGGCGGCGATGCTATTCAAGGCGTCGGCGACCCACTCGCCGTGGTACACCTGGGCTTGTTCATAGGTGGCACGCAGGCTGAGAAATTCCTCGATGTCGCCGCCGGCGGCGAAAGTCGAGCCGGCGCCGCGGATCACGACGCAACGCAGCGCTTCATCCGCGTGCAGGCGATTCATGGTCTGCGTCAACGCCCGCCACATCGACGCGGTCACGGCATTCAGCTTGTCCGGGTTGGACAGCGTAACGGTGGCAATGGTGCCGGCCGCGTCACGCTCGCAGAGGATGGCGGGCTTCAAGGCGCGCGCAGTTTCGCCAGTGCCGCGCGGCCGGAAAGCAGGTGGTCGTGCATCTGACGTGCCGCCTCGTTGGCGTCGCGGCGACGAATCGCCTTGAGGATGGAGCGGTGTTCGGCCAGCGATTGTTTCAAGCGGCCTTCCACACGCAGCGAATCGCGCCGGGTCAACTTGAGCATCCTGCGCGTATCGTCGATCAGTTGCGACAGCCAGCGGTTGCCGGCGAGCAGTTGCAGGGCGGCATGGAAGTCGTGGTTGGTTTCGAAGAAGCGATCGACATCGCCCTTCTTCGCATGGACTTCGAGCTCGTCATGGATTGCCGACAGGCGGCACAAATCCGCATCCGTGGCCTTTTGGGTGGCTTCTGCGGCGCAGCGGCCTTCGAGCAAGGCCATCACCGGGAAGATTTCGTCGAGATCGATTTCGGACAGTTCGGTGACATAACATCCCCGCCGCGGCTTGAGCGTCACCAGGCCTTCGGATGCCAGCACTTTCAGCGCTTCGCGCAGGGGGGTGCGCGAAATGCCGTATTCCAGCGCCAGCGCCTGCTCGTCGATCCAGCCGCCGGGCGGCAACTCGTGAGCATAGATGCGCGTGCGCAAGCGCTCGGCGACCTGCTGGTAAAGGGCCGGGGAGGCGATGCTGATTTCGGGGCTTGCATTCATAATTATGGATACAGTATTATGTTGTCCAATCGATGTCAAGGGCGATGCCACCATCCGGCAAATCCCGTTAAAGAGTAAAGTTCCCGGCGCCACATGGGCTCTCGCATCTCCCTCGGCGCCATTTCGATGGCGTCACCCGTAAGGAAAGCAGCGCATGAGCAAATATCCGGAAGTCGGCACTCCCTCGCTGGAGGCCTGGAACAAGGCCGCCGCCAAATCCGCGCCGGGCGGCGATGTCCAGGCGCTGGCCTGGAACACCCCGGAAGGCATCGCCGTCAAACCGCTGTACACCCGGGCCGATGTCGCCGGCCTGCCTTACGCCGACACCCTGCCGGGATTCGCGCCTTTCGTGCGCGGTCCGCAGGCCACCATGTACGCCGGGCGGCCGTGGACCATCCGCCAATATGCCGGCTTTTCCACCGCCGAGGCCTCCAATGCCTTCTACCGCAAGGCGCTCGCCGCCGGCGGCCAGGGTGTTTCGGTGGCCTTCGACCTGGCCACCCATCGCGGCTACGATTCCGACCACCCGCGTGTGACCGGCGACGTCGGCAAGGCCGGCGTCGCCATCGACTCGGTCGAGGACATGAAGATACTCTTCGACGGCATCCCGCTGGATAAGGTGTCGGTATCGATGACCATGAACGGCGCCGTGCTGCCGGTGCTGGCCGGCTACATCGTGGCGGCGGAGGAACAGGGCGTCAGCCAGGACAAGCTGTCGGGGACCATCCAGAACGACATCCTCAAGGAGTTCATGGTCCGCAACACCTACATCTACCCGCCCGAACCGTCGATGCGCATCGTTGCCGACATCATTGGCTACACGGCACGGCACATGCCGAAGTTCAATTCGATTTCGATCTCCGGCTACCACATCCAGGAAGCCGGCGCGACGCAGGCCCTGGAACTGGCTCTGACTCTTGCCGACGGCCGGGAATATGCGCGCGTGGCGCTGGCCAGCGGCATGGACGTGGACGATTTCGCCGGGCGATTGTCTTTCTTCTTCGCCATCGGCATGAACTTCTACCTGGAAGTCGCCAAGCTGCGCGCTGCGCGCCTGTTGTGGTGGCGCATCATGCAGGAATTCGGCCCGAAGAATCCCAAGTCGCTGATGCTGCGCACCCACTGCCAGACTTCGGGTTGGTCTCTGACCATGCAGGACCCATACAACAACGTGGTGCGCACCACCATCGAGGCAATGGCAGCGGTGTTCGGCGGCACCCAGTCGCTGCACACCAACTCGCTCGACGAGGCGATTGCCCTGCCGACGGAATTCTCCTCGCGCATCGCCCGCAACACCCAGTTGATCATCCAGGAGGAGACGCACATCGGCAGCGTCGTCGATCCCTGGGGCGGCTCCTACATGATGGAGAAACTGACCCAGGACATCGCCGACGAAGCATGGAAAATCATCGAAGAAGTCGAGGCCATGGGTGGCATGACCAAGGCGGTCGAGTCCGGCTGGGCCAAGCTGAAGATCGAGGAATGCGCAGCGCGCAAGCAGGCGCGCATCGACGCTGGCCAGGATGTCATCGTCGGCGTGAACAAGTACAAACTGGACCAGGAAGACGCCATCGATTTCCTCGACGTGGACAACCACGCCGTGCGCGAGGCCCAGGTGGCGCGTCTGGCCCACGTTCGTGCCGGCCGCGACGGTCAGGCGGTGGCTGCGGCGCTGGCGGCATTGACGGCCTGCGCCAAGACTGGGGAAGGCAACCTGCTGGCCCTGGCGATCCAGGCCAGCCGCCTGCGCGCCACGGTCGGCGAGATCTCCGACGCCCTGGAGGCCGCCTGGGGTCGCCACCGTGCCAACAATCAGACCGTTTCCGGCGTGTATGGCGCCGCCTTCGCGGAGGACCAGGACTGGATGGACATCAAGAAACAGATCAAGGCGTTTGCCGACACCGAAGGCCGCCGCCCGCGCATCATGATCGCCAAGCTCGGCCAGGACGGCCACGACCGCGGCGCCAAGGTGGTGGCCACGGCTTTCGCCGACCTCGGCTTCGACGTCGACATCGGCCCCTTGTTCCAGACGCCGGAGGAGGCCGCGCGCCAGGCGGTGGAGAACGATGTTCACGCCATCGGCGTATCGACCCTGGCAGCCGGCCACAAGACGCTGGTGCCGGCGCTGGTCGATGCCCTCAAGAACCAGGGCGCTGGCGAGATCGTGGTCTTCGTCGGCGGCGTGGTGCCGGCCCAGGATTATGAGTTCCTCTACCAGGCCGGCGCCAAGGGCATCTTCGGACCCGGCACGCCGATCCCGCAATGCGCCCGCGAGGTGCTGCGGGCGATTGCCGCGGCCCGTGCCACCCACGCGTCATCCGGCAACTGAACCGTCTGGCATGAAGAGCAAACCCGGCCTGGGTCTTTCCGCCGCGGATGCCGAATTGGCGGCGGGCATCCTCGCCCGCCAGCGCCGCCCGCTGGCCAAGGCCATTACCCTGATCGAATCGACGCGCCACGACCACCAGGCGCGCGCCCAGGCACTGCTGGAGAAATTGCTGCCGTACAGCGGCCAGGCGGAGAAATGCCTGCGCGTCGGCATCTCCGGCGTGCCGGGAGTCGGCAAGTCGACCTTCATCGAGGCACTGGGTATGCACCTCGTCGAGCGCAGCCACCGGGTCGCGGTGCTGGCGGTCGATCCGTCGTCGACGCTGTCCGGCGGCGCCATCCTCGGCGACAAGACGCGCATGGAGCGCCTCAGCCAGCGCGAGGAAGCCTTCATCCGGCCGACGCCGACCAGCGGTTCGCTCGGCGGCGTCGCCGAAAAGACCCGCGAGGCGATGCTGCTGTGCGAAGCGGCGGGATTCGAAATCATCATCGTCGAAACGGTGGGCGTCGGCCAGTCGGAGACTGCGGTCGCCGGCATGACCGACGTATTCGTGCTGCTGCAACTGCCGAATGCCGGTGACGATTTGCAGGCGATCAAGAAAGGTATTGTCGAATTGGCCGACCTGGTGGTCTTCAACAAGGCCGATCTCGACCCTGCGGCAGCCGAGTCCGCCGCCCGCCAAATGGAATTGGCGCTGCACTTGCTGCGACCCAACTCGCCGCACTGGCAGCCGCGGGTGCTTCAGTCCTGCGCCGCCCAGGGCCAAGGTATCGCGGCGTTCTGGCAGGCCATCGAGGACTACCGCAAGACCATGCAAGATACCGGCGAGTTCGCCGCCAAGCGCCGCCACCAGGCGCAGGCCTGGATGTGGGCGCTGATCGACTCCGGCTTGCAAGCGCGCTTTCGCCAGCATCCGGCGGTGCGGCGTGAACTGCCGGCGCTCGCCACCGCCGTCGAAGCCGGGGAGGTACCGCCGGTGCTGGCGGCCGAACGCCTGCTGGATTGTTTCAAAGAAAAACTTCACCTTTAGGCTTGACTGGAGAACATCCATGCACGACATCATTCAGCAACTGGAGCAGATGCGCGAACAGGCGCGTCTCGGCGGCGGCACCAAGCGCATCGAAGCCCAACATGCGAAGGGCAAACTGACCGCCCGCGAACGCATCGAGTTGCTGCTCGACCCGGGCTCGTTCGAGGAATGGGACATGTTCGTCGAGCATCGCTGCACCGACTTCGGCATGGCCGAAAACAAGATCCCCGGCGACGGTGTGGTGATCGGTTACGGCACCATCAACGGCCGCATGGTATTCGTCTTCTCGCAGGATTTCACGGTGTTCGGCGGCGCGCTGTCGGAGGCGCACGCCGAGAAGATCTGCAAGGTGATGGACCACGCCATGAAGATGGGGGCGCCGGTGATCGGCCTCAACGACTCCGGCGGGGCACGCATCCAGGAGGGCGTCGCCTCGCTCGGCGGCTATGCCGACGTGTTCCAGCGCAACGTCATGGCATCCGGCGTGGTGCCGCAGATATCGCTGATCATGGGCCCCTGCGCCGGCGGCGCGGTGTATTCGCCGGCCATGACCGACTTCATTTTCATGGTCAAGGACACCTCCTATATGTTCGTCACCGGGCCGGAAGTGGTGAAGACGGTGACCCACGAGGAAGTCACGGCGGAAGAACTCGGCGGCGCGGTGACCCACAACACCAAGTCGGGCGTGGCTGATCTGGCCTTCGAGAACGACGTCGACGCGCTGCTGATGCTGCGCCGTTTCGTGAACTTCCTGCCGCTCAGCAACCGCGACAAACCACCGCTGCGCCCTTCCGCCGACCCCGCGGAACGCCTCGACCTGTCGCTCGACACGCTGGTGCCGGACAGCGCCAACAAACCCTACGACATGAAGGAGCTAATCCACAAGATCGTCGACGACGGCGACTTCTTCGAGCTCCAGCCCGACTACGCCAAGAACATCCTGATCGGCTTTGGCCGCATGGAAGGCCAGACGGTGGGCATCGTCGCCAACCAGCCGCTGGTGCTGGCCGGCTGCCTGGACATCAAGTCGGCGATCAAGGGCGCGCGCTTCGTGCGTTTCTGCGACGCCTTCAACATCCCGGTGATCACCCTGGTCGACGTTCCCGGCTTCATGCCCGGCACTGCACAGGAATACGGCGGCATCATCAAGCACGGCGCCAAGCTGCTGTATGCCTATGCCGAATGCACCGTGCCCAAGGTCACCCTGATCACTCGCAAAGCCTACGGCGGCGCCTATGACGTGATGGCCTCGAAGCACCTGCGCGGCGACGTGAATTTCGCCTGGCCCTCGGCAGAGATCGCCGTGATGGGGCCGAAAGGCGCGGTGGAGATCATCTTCCGCGAAGAGAAGGGCGACCCTGCCAAGCTGGCCCAGCGCGAGGCCGAGTACAAGGCCAAGTTTGCCAACCCCTTCGTCGCCGGTTCGCGCGGCTTCATCGACGACGTGATCCAGCCGCACGAGACCCGCAAGCGCATCTGCCGCTCGCTGGCCATGCTGCGCGGCAAGAAACTGGAAAATCCCTGGCGCAAGCACGGCAACATTCCCCTCTGACCGAGTTTGGCATCGTGAATCGCTGCGTTGGCTGCGTCGTCCGCTTCTCGCCGTGCAACAGCACTGTCTCGTCGCGGTCTCCTTGCCGCCTTGCGCTTCGCGGGCCAAATCGGTCATAGAATCACTCCGAATTGAGGATCTGAAATGTTCAAGAAGATACTGATTGCCAACCGCGGAGAAATCGCCTGCCGCGTCATCAAGTCGGCGCGCAAGATGGGCATCAAGACCGTCGCCGTGTATTCCGAGGCCGACAAGGATGCGCGCCACGTCGAGATGGCCGACGAGGCCGTCTGCATCGGCCCGCCGCCGTCGAAGGAATCCTACCTGTGCATGGACAAGATCATCGCCGCCTGCCGGCAGACCGGCGCTGAGGCGGTACATCCGGGCTACGGCTTCCTCTCCGAAAACCCCAAGTTCTGCGCCGCCCTGGAACAGGCCGGCATCGTCTTCATCGGCCCCAAGCCGCACGCCATGCAAGCCATGGGCGACAAAATCGCCTCCAAGAAGTTGGCGATGGCGGCCAAGGTCAGCACCATACCCGGCTATACCGACGTCATCGAGAAAGTCGACGACGCGGTGCGCATCGCCGCCGGCATCGGCTACCCGGTGATGATCAAGGCCTCGGCCGGCGGCGGCGGCAAGGGTCTGCGCATCGCCTTCAACGACCACGAGGCGCGCGAGGGATACCAGAGCTGCCGCAACGAGGCGAAGAACAGTTTCGGCGACGACCGGGTATTCATCGAGAAATACATCGAGGAACCGCGCCATATCGAAATCCAGGTGCTCGGCGACAGCCACGGCAACATCCTGTACCTGTGGGAACGGGAATGCTCGCTGCAACGCCGCCACCAGAAAGTGGTCGAGGAAGCGCCTTCGCCCTTCCTCGACGCGGCCACCCGCAAGGCCATGGGCGAGCAGGCGGTGGCATTGGCGCGCGCCGTGCAATATCAGAGCGCCGGCACGGTCGAGTTCGTGGTCGGCGGCAAGGACAAGCAATTCTATTTCCTCGAAATGAACACCCGGTTGCAAGTCGAGCATCCGGTCACCGAGTTGATCACCGGCCTCGACCTGGTCGAGCAGATGATCCGCGTCGCCGCCGGCGAAAAGCTCTCCTTCAGCCAGGAACAGATCAAGCTCGACGGCTGGGCGATGGAGTGCCGCATCAATGCCGAGGATCCGTTCCGCAACTTCCTGCCCTCGATCGGCCGGCTGGTGAAATACCTGCCGCCGCCGGAGGAGCCGGCCGGCTTGGCGACCCGGGTGCGGGTGGACACGGGGGTGTATGAGGGCGGCGAGATCTCGATGTATTACGATCCGATGATCGCCAAGCTGATCGTCCATGGCGCCACGCGTGAGCAGGCCATCGCTCGTATGCGTGACGCGCTGAACCGCTTCGTGATCCGCGGCGTGTCCTCCAACATCGCCTTCCAGGCGGCGCTGATGCAGAACCCGCGTTTCATTTCCGGCGACTTCAACACCGGCCTGATCGCCGAGGAGTATCCCAAAGGCTTCAACGCGGCCAGTGCGCCGCACGACGACCCCGCCATGCTGATCGTGGTCGGCGCCGCCATCCACCGCCGCTACCTGGAACGCAACACCAGGATCAACGGCCAGCTGCCGGGCCACGAATACAAGCCCGGCAACGAATTCGTGGTGCTGCTGGGCGACACCCAGCACGCCGTGGTCGTGACTCCGGCGGAAGGCGGCTTCGACGTGGCCTACGCCGGTGAACAGTACCAGGTCCGTTCGGCCTGGCAGTTCGGCCAGCCGCTCTACCAGGGCACGTTGAACGGCGAGCCGATCTGCATGCAGGTCGAGCGCGTCGGCTTGCGCTACCGCGTGTTCCACTGGGGCACCCAGGCCGACCTGATGGTGCTGACGGCGCATGCGGCGGCCTTGCAGAAACTCATGCCGCACAAGGCGCCGCCCGATCTGTCGAAGTTCCTGCTCTCGCCGATGCCCGGGCTGCTCGCCGACATCTGCGTGGCGGCCGGTCAGGAGGTCAAGGCCGGCGAGAAGCTGGCGGTGATCGAGGCGATGAAGATGGAGAATGTCCTGAAAGCCGAGCAGGACGGCGTGGTCGACAAACTGCTGGCGAAGCCCGGCGAAAGCCTCGCCGTGGATCAGGCCATCATCGCATTTCGCTGAGATTCGCTAAGTTTCGCTGAGACGTGGCGACGCTCGATCACCTGGTGCTCGCTACGCATGACCTCGAAGAAGGCACGGCCTGGCTGGCAGACCATCTCGGCGTGGCGTTGTCGCCCGGCGGCACGCATGCCGCGATGGGCACCCACAATCGCCTGCTCCGGCTCGGTCCGTCGACCTATCTCGAACTGATCGCCATCGATCCGCAGGCCCTGGCGCCGCCACGGCCGCGCTGGTTCGCCCTGGACACGCCGGCGATGCAGGCGCGCATCGCCGAGCGGCCGCGGCTGATCCACTGGGTGGCGCGCAGCAATGACATAGCCGCGGAATCCGCCGTCTGCCCCGAACCACTCGGCGAAATCACCCCGATGCGGCGCGGCAATTTCGAGTGGCTGATCACCGTGCCGACCGACGGCCATCTGCCTAGAGATGGTTTGGTGCCCACGCTGATCGAATGGCGGGTGCCGCGACATCCCGCCGCCGCCTTAGCCGACGCCGGTTGTACCCTGCGAAAGCTGGAGGGTTTCCATCCCGATCCGCAACCAATCAAGACAGCGCTAGCCGCGCTCGACCTTGATAAGAGCTTGGCAATCTATGTGGGCGCCGACATCGAGCTGCTGGCCTATCTCGAAACCCCACGCGGCCTGCGCGAATTGGATTGAAATCAAGTCAACAGTGGGTGCATCCAGACGAACAGCGACTGGCCCTGGGCTTCCGCCAGCCTCGCCAGGTCGGCGAGATCCATCACCAGGGCGAGCACCTCATCCTCGTCCCATCGTTCCATTTCAAACTCCTCGCTGGCGGCCAGCTCCTCTCCTACCCGCTCCAGCGCTTCCTCGTCGAAGCCCGCCAGCTTTTCCAGAGCCTCGTCGGCCAGGCGCAGCACCACGGTTCCGCTCTCCTCCGCCACATAGGCCGGCTCATAATGGCTGAGCGCCAGGTCGAGTTCCTCGCCGGTGAGCAGGCAGTGCAGCATGACGATCTTGGCGGTATCCAAACCGCGCCGCGCGATGCCGCTCCACTCTTCCAGCGGCTCCAGCGATTCTCCGACGGACGTCAGCTCATCCTCTTCGGCGGCGACGATATAGACGAGTATTCCCATTGCTTCACTCCAGGTTCCAAAGAGAAATTGCGACAAGCCCGGCAATGTGCAATTATCCTCGCAACCATAGGCTTCGAGAAATACAAATCTGACAATAAGGGGAGAGCAATGGCGGAAATCACCGGCGGCGAAATCATCGCGCGCATGTTGCAGAAAGAGGGTGTCGAGAAGGTGTTCGGCATCATCGACGGCACCTACTTCGGTTTCTATTCGGCGCTGCACCGGCTCGGCATCGAGATCGTCACGCCGCGCCACGAGACTTCGGCGGCGCACATGGCTGGCGCCTACGCGCGGCTGACCGGCCGGCTCGGCGTGTGCATGGCCAGCAACGGCCCCGGCGTGGCCAACATCCTGCCCGGTCTGGTGGTCGAGCAGGGCGAGGGCAACCGGGTGCTGGTGATCACCAGCGCGCGCCGGCCGAGCATCATGTACCCCGACCGCGGCGGCGCCTATCAGTGCTTCGACCAGAGCGGCGTGATCGGCAAGATCGCCAAGTGGAGCAGCGCCGTCTCATCCTTCGACCGGGTCCCGGAACTCGTCCGGAAAGCGCTGCGCAAGAGCTGGGAGGGACGTCCCGGCGTGATCCATGTCGATGTCCCGGAAAACATCATGAACGGCAAGGTGAAGGCCGACGTCGCCTTCTGGGCGCCGCACCAGTACCGCCACACCGCCCCGCTGGCGCCGACCGCCACGCAGGTGGAATCCGCTGCCCAACTCCTGATCGCCGCCGAGGCGCCGATGATCCACGCCGGCAGCGGCATCATTCACGCCAACGCCTTCGATGCGCTGCGCCGCGTCGCGGAACTCCTGCACGCGCCGGTAACGACGAGCTGGGCGGCGCGTGGCGCGCTGTCCGAGACTTCGCCGCTGGCGATGCCGATGCCGCACGTCAAGCTCAACCACAAGGTGCGCAACGACGCCGACGTGGCCTTGATCATCGGCTCGCGCGTCGGCGAAACCGACTGGTGGGGCAAGCCGCCGTATTGGCGCCACCCCTCCGAGCAGCAGACCATCCAGGTGGACCTCGACGGCGACATGCTGGGCCTGAACAAGCCGGCCGACCTGGCGATCGTCGCCGACGCCAGGCGCTTCCTCGAACTGCTAGGCGACGAGATGGAGCGGCGCAAAGGCGAGATCAAGCTGGAGCCGCGCCGCAGCCGCGTCTCAGGCTACACCAGGACCATGCAGGATGACCGCGCCGGCTGGGACAAGGCGCTTGCCGACATGGCGGTGCCGATGCATCCCGCCCATATCGCCTCGGTCTGCGGCGAAGTCTTCGCGCCGGATACCGTGCTGGTGGCCGATGGCGGCAACGCCACCATCTGGGCGATGTTCTACTACCAGGCCAAGGTTCCGAACAGCATCATCTCGACCTTCAAGTTCGGCATGCTCGGCGCCGGCATGGCGCAGGCGGTCGGGGCGGCCGTGGCGCGGCCGGGCAAACCGGTGTGCTGCATCATCGGCGACGGCGCCTTCGGCTTCCATCCGCAGGAAGTCGAGACCGCCGTGCGCAATAACGCGCAAGTCATCTACATCGTGCTCTGCGACAAGCAGTGGGGCATGGTGAAGATGAACCAGCAGTTCATGCTGCGCCCGTTCAAGACCATGATCTTCAAACATCTCGACCCGGACGAGACGATCAAGGCCGACCTCGGTGAAATCGAATTCGACAAGCTGGGCCAGAGCATGGGCGCCTACGGCGAGCGGGTTTCAGATCCGCAACAGCTCAAGCCGGCGTTGCAACGCGCGCTGGCTTCCGGCAAGTGTTCGGTGATCCATGTCGACGTCGACCCGGTGAAACACATGTGGGCGCCGGGCCTGATCCACTTCAAGAAGATGCACGAGGAACCGAAGGGATAGGCCGGAGGCCGCACCGATGACCGACATCGACCTGATCCGCCTCAACTTCAATCCCCAGACGCTGTTCCTGTTGAACTGCGTGCTGGGCTTCGTCATGTTCGGCGTTTCGCTGGAATTGAAACCCGAGGATTTCAAGGAGGCGTTGCGCACGCCGCGCGCCCTGGTGATCGGCCTGCTCGCCCATCACCTGGTGTTTCCGGCCTTCACCTTCCTGCTGGTGCTGTTGCTGCAGCCGCGCCCCAGCATCGCCCTGGGGATGATCCTGGTGTCGTCCTGTCCGGCCGGCAACATCTCCAACTTCCTCACCCACTTCGCCCGCGGCAACACTGCGTTGTCGGTATCCATCAGCACCCTGTCGACGCTGACCGCCATCGTCATGACCCCCGCCAACATCGCCTTCTGGGGCGCGCAGTACGCGCCGGCACAGGCCATCCTGCGCCAGGTGGCAGTGAATCCGCTGGAGATGTTCGTGCATGTCTTCCTGCTGCTCGGCCTGCCTCTGGCGGTGGGACTGTATGTCTCGCGCCGCTGGCCCAACTTCACCGAGCGGGCGAGGAAACCGATGAAGTACTTCTCGCTGGGTTTCTTCCTGCTGTTCGTGCTGGCGGCGCTGGGCGCCAACTGGCAATACTTCGTGCTCTATGTCGGCACGGTGGTCGGCGTGGTGTTCCTGCACAACGCCTCGGCGCTGGCGACCGGCTACGGCCTGGCCTTCGTCAGCCGCCTGCCGGAGCGCGATCGACGCGCTGTCTCCATCGAATGCGGGATACAGAATTCCGGGCTGGGGCTGATCCTGATCTTCAACTTCTTCGACGGCCTCGGCGGCATGGCGGTGGTGGCGGCGTGGTGGGGCATCTGGCACATCGTCGCGGGCATGACCGTCGCCACCCTGTGGAGCCGGCGGCCGCCACAGGCCGTAGCATCGGCCCCCGCGGCTGCATGACTACTCGCCGCGTCCTGGTCACCGGCGCCTCCGGTTACCTGGGCAGCCTGGTTGTTGCATCCTTGGCTGCACGTAACGATGTCGGTATTGTTGCGCTCGATGTGCGCGAACCGGCGCAGCGCCTGCCCGGCGTCGCTTACGAAATCGCCGACATCCGCGCGGCGGAGGTCGACTCCCTGGTCGCCCGCCATGCGCCGGAAGTGGTGGTGCATCTGGCCTCCATCGTCACGCCGGGCAAGGACAGCAACCGGGAATTCGAGTACAGCGTCGACGTCGGCGGCACGCGCAACCTGCTCGAAGCTTGCGTGCACCAAGGCGTGCGGCGGGTCATCGTCACCTCCAGCGGTGCGGCCTACGGCTACCATGCCGACAACCCGGCGTGGCTGACCGAGAGCGACCCGGTACGCGGCAATCAGAGCTTCGCCTATGCCTGGCACAAGCGCCTGGTGGAAGAGATGCTGGCCGACTATCGCCAGCGCCACCCGGCTCTGGAGCAGGTCGTCTTCCGCATCGGCACAATACTGGGGGCGACGGTGAAGAACCAGATCACCGACCTCTTCGACAAGCCGCGGCTGATTGCCATCCGCGGCTCGGACAGTCCCTTCGTCTTCATCCACGACCGCGACGTGGTCGGCGCCATCCTGCACGCCATCGACTCGCCGGCGACCGGCATCTTCAATGTGGCCGGAGACGGCGCATTGACGATTTACGAGATCGCGGCGAAACTCGGCAAGCGTTGCGTGGTGTTGCCGCCATCCCTGCTAAGCTTGGCGCTGCGCGTGCTGAAGGCTTTCGGCCTGACGCAGTACGGCCCGGAGCAGGTGGACTTCCTGCGTTACCGCCCGGTGCTCGACAACGCGAGACTGAAGAACGAATTCGGCTACGTGCCGAAGTTGACCTCGGTGCAGGTTTTCGATCTCTACCTCGAAGCACGAAACAATCGTGGCAAGGCGTGATTTTTCCGGCCGGACAGTCGTCGTCACCGGCGCCGGCGGCGGACTCGGGCGCGCGCTGTGCCTGGCCTTCGGCCGCGCCGGCGCACGCATCGCCGCGCTCGACCGTGACGAAGCGGGACTGACGCAGACGGCCGCGGGACTGAACACGGCCGGCATCGCCTGCATCACCTGCGTCTGCGACGTGACGCGCGAAGAGGAGTGCGTAAACGCCATGGCAGAAACCAGGCGCGCTTTCGGCGGCGTCGACGTGCTGATCAATAACGCCGGCATCACCCATCGCAGCGCATTCACCAACACCAATCCCGCCGTCATCCGCAAGGTGATGGATGTCAATTTTTTCGGGGCACTGCATTGCACGCATGCGTCCCTCGCTGATCTCATCGCGCGGCGCGGCATGGTGATCGCCATCTCCAGCGTGGCCGGCTTCGCCCCGCTGATCGCCCGCACCGGCTACGCCGCCAGCAAACATGCGCTGCACGGCTTCTTCGACAGCCTGCGCACCGAAATCGAACCGCTCGGTGTGAAAGTGCTGCTGGTCTGTCCGTCCTTCATCCGGACCGGCATCGAGAAGAACGCCCTGGATGGCGACGGCGGCCTGGCCCAGCATCCGCAGGCCATCATCGGCACGCGCAGCACTGCCGAAGAAATGGCCGAGCGCATTCTCAACGCCGCAAGCCGCGAACACCGCCTGTTGCTTCCCGACGGCGTTTCACGCGCCTCGTGGTGGGTGGCGCGCTTGCTGCCACGACTCTATGAACGCTTGATGGTGAAGAAACTGGGCAAGGAGATGCGCGACAGTTGAAGCGGATGTGTTTGCCGCCAGCCGTTCGTTAGCTGGCCATCTGGGAAAACGCCGCAATCACCTCCGCCGGCGCCTGCACCAGCTCGATCAGCACGCCTTCGCCGGCTATCGGGAACTGCTCGTTGGCCTTGGGATGCAGGAAGGTGATGTCGTAGCCGGCGGCGCCCGTGCGGATGCCGCCCGGCGCGAAGCGCACGCCTTGCGCGGTGAGCCAGGCCACGGCGGTCGGCAGATCGTCCACCCACAGGCCGACGTGATTCAGCGGCGGCTCATGCACCGCCGGCTTCTTGGCGGGATCGAGCGGCTGCATCAGGTCGACTTCCAGCTTGAACGGGCCGCTGCCCAGGGCGGCGATGTCCTCGTCGACGTTCTCGCGCTCGCTGCGGTAGTTGCCGGTGATACTCAAACCGAACATGTCGACCCACAGCGTTTTCAGGCGCTCCTTGGAGGGTCCGCCGATGGCGATCTGCTGGATGCCGAGGATCTTGAATGGACGGGCGTTCATATTACTTGGCCTTTCGGGTCAACAAGTAAATGCCGTAGGCTATCATCGGCAGCGACAGCCATTGGCCCATGCTGACGGTATAGCTGAAGCCGAAGACGCCGGCATCCGGTTCGCGGAAGAACTCGGCGAGAGAGCGGAACACGCCGTAACCGACCAGAAACATGCCCGACACCGCGCCGCGCGGTCGCGCATTCTTCCCAGCCGAGTACCACCACAGCAGGACGAACAGGCACAGGCCCTCCAGCCCGAACTGGTAGATCTGGGACGGATGTCGCGGCTGGGCATCCACCTGGGGAAACACCATCGCCCACGGCAGCGAGGCATCAGCAACGCGTCCCCACAGTTCGCCGTTGATGAAATTGCCGATGCGCCCGGCGGCCAGGCCCAGCGGCACCAGCGGGGCGATGAAGTCGGTCACTTCGAAGAAGGTCTTGCCGGTCTTGCGGCCATACAGCGCCATCGCCGCGAGCACGCCCAGGAAGCCGCCGTGGAAGCTCATGCCGCCTTTCCAAACGGCCAGGATTTCCAGCGGATGTTGCAGATAATAGCCGGGTTCGTAGAACATCACCTGACCGAGCCGGCCGCCGAGCACCACCCCAAGGACGCCGTAGAACAGCAGGTCATCGAGGCTTTCGGCCGTAAAGCCGCGCTCGGGGAATTGCGCGGCGCGGCGCCGGCCGAGCACGATGAACAGCACGAAGCCGATCAGGTACATCAACCCGTACCAGCGCACGGCAAGCGGACCGAGCGAGAGGGCGACGGGGTCGAACTGGGGATGGATCAGCATGGGCGGTAGCGGATTCGGCTAGAATCCATATTCTATCTTAGCGACGCCGAACATCCGCGTCCGGTATGCCGCACCAGGAGACCATCATGCCCCCCTACCGTTCCCGCACTTCCACCCATGGCCGCAACATGGCCGGCGCCCGCTCGTTGTGGCGCGCCACAGGCATGAAGGACGGCGACTTCGGCAAGCCGATCATCGCCGTGGTGAACTCCTTCACCCAGTTCGTGCCCGGCCATGTACATCTCAAGGACATGGGCCAGTTGGTGGCGCGCGAGATCGAGGCGGCCGGCGGCGTGGCCAAGGAATTCAACACCATCGCCATCGATGACGGCATCGCCATGGGCCACGGCGGCATGCTGTATTCGCTGCCTTCGCGCGAGCTGATTGCCGATAGCGTCGAGTACATGGTGAATGGCCATTGCGCCGACGCCATGGTGTGCATCTCCAATTGCGACAAGATTACCCCCGGCATGCTGATGGCGGCGCTACGCCTGAACATCCCGGCGGTGTTCGTCTCCGGCGGACCGATGGAGGCAGGCAAGGTGCAGTGGGGCGGCAAGACCATCGCCGTCGACCTGATCGACGCCATGATCAAGTCGGCCGACGACAGCGTCTCGGACCAGGACGTGGAGAACCTCGAACGTTCCGCCTGCCCGACCTGCGGCTCGTGTTCCGGCATGTTCACCGCCAACTCGATGAACTGCCTGACCGAGGCGCTGGGCCTCTCGCTGCCCGGCAACGGCTCGCTGGT